>Ga0058696_1000112_pt1 | contig 33008 bp, 34 predicted proteins | sample AgamicMgSfrz_FD_55077 | JGI IMG/M metagenome (GOLD analysis project Ga0058696, IMG submission 55077) | Agave microbial communities from Guanajuato, Mexico - Mg.Sf.rz | ecosystem: Host-associated > Plants > Phyllosphere > Phylloplane/Leaf | place: Guanajuato, Mexico | collected 2012-05-30 | reverse complement strand
AAAAAAAACACTTGGCTGATGCCAAGTGTTTTTTTATGATGCGCTTTTCCACAGTTTGCGTTTGATGTTTATGTTAATGGATATAAACATGATACATACAGTCGCAGCGATTAATGAACCATGAAATATCCAGACCATCCACTTAAGTGAGGTGGCTTCNAGAATGAGTGGTGCCACGACAAAACCGGAGGCAAATCCAAGAGATTTTAGAAGCATGCCAACCCCAAATATTCTTCCTCTAATATGATTGTCCGTCTTTTGAAGCAATACTGCATGTAAGGTAGTAAAGGTAGCGTCAAAAATACCTGTAATAAATGCAAATATCAAGATAATCCAGCTGTTTGTATTAGAAAAGAAAGTAATAAAACCAGCTGACATCAGCATTGCAGACACGAAGCAGGCATAATAGATACTTCTATCATTCAGAAAGCTAATTTTCGGCATTATCATTGTGGCAAGAACAGAACCGATCCCCCAAGCTCCCCAAATCAAACCATAATAGAGGCTCTGCTTTTCGCCGTTAATCGTCTCAGCAAGCAAAGGAATTCCTAAATTATGAGAGGCGCCTGCAAATGAGCCGATTAAGAAAACAAGATTAACTAAAAGCAGCATCGGCGCTAATAGAATGAAGGCATTCACTTCCTTGAGATCATCCTTAAAACTTGTCATTACTTTTTTTATGCTGCCAGCAGCAAGATGAGTCTGAGTTGGTGTGAATGCTTGCCACTTCATTCGCATTAAGATAATGGCCGACAATATATACGTTGCACCGTCAATTATCAGTGTAGCTTGATATCCGACAAAATCAGTTATAATACCTGCTCCGATAAAGCCAAATACAAGACTTACAGAGGTAAGCCTCGCAATTAATGCGTTTGTTTCAATCACTTTAGCTTCTCCGAAAATTTGCGGTATTTCCGCACTATAGCTGACAGCAAACAGGCTGGTCGTCAAGCCGATAAGAAAACATACGGCGAGGATCATTACAGGGTTTGGATAGATTAACAACAAAAGAATTATGACTGCCCGGAGTATATCTGCTATTATCATAATTTTTCGCCTGTCAAAACGGTCAGCAAGAACCCCTGAAAATATGCTCGAGAGCAAGCCGCCGAGTGTACGGAATGCCATCGTCGCTGCTAGCCAAGCAGAAGATCCTGTTGCTGTATACATTAAGATGTTTATTGCAATTAAATCCATAAATGTCCCTAAATCAGAGAATGCCTTCACATATAAAAAAACCTTCTTATTCATCGCTGCTCCTTCAATATCAGTTATTTTAGACTATTCAGTTTTATTGTATAGGCAGCGCAATTGTTTCGCAATACGAATTAATTGATGAAAAAATTTTTCTTAATAACCTGCTAAGTGCTTTAAAAAAGCAAAATTGGGGTACTTATTACTCATAACTTATAAACTAAGGAGTGTTATTATGGAAAATAAAACAATTATGCAGTTTTTCGAGTGGCATTTAGAAGCTGATGGAAACCATTGGAATAGATTGAAGGAAAGAGCTAGTGAACTGAAGGAGGCGGGAATTGATGCTGTTTGGATTCCTCCAGTTACGAAAGGGATTACTGGTGATGATAATGGTTATGGAATTTACGATTTGTATGATCTCGGTGAATTTGATCAAAAAGGAAGCGTCCGGACAAAGTATGGGACGAAAGATGAATTAGTTGAAGCAATACAGGCGTGTCATAANGAAGGAATCTCTGTTTACGTCGATATTGTAATGAACCATAAAGCAGGAGCTGATGAAGCTGAAACCTTTAAGGTGGTCGAAGTAAATCCTGAGAACAGAGAAGAAGATATATCTGAACCATATGATATTGAAGGCTGGACAAAGTTCACTTTCCCTGGAAGAAAGGGTAAGTACTCTGATTTCCAGTGGAACTACACCCACTTTAACGGAACAGATTATGATGCGAAAGAAGAGAAAGAAGGAGTCTTTCGTATACTTGGCGAGAATAAATATTGGAATAATAATGTAGATAAGGAGCTCGGCAACTATGATTTCTTAATGTTTTCTAATATTGATTTTAATAATGATACTGTCAGGGAAGAGATGTTCAAATGGGGTAAATGGATTAGTGAAACATTATCGTGCAACGGCTTTCGCCTTGATGCTATTAAACATATTAACCATGAATTCATTAAAGATTTCGCACTTGAATTAAAAAAGGAAAAAGGCGACGATTTTTATTTTGTCGGTGAGTTTTGGAAAGGCGATATTGAAGAGTGCCAGCAGTTCTTAGAAGAAATGGATTACTCCATTGATTTGTTTGATGTCCCGCTGCATTATAAATTACATACTGCTTCCATTCAAGGCAGTGAATTCGATTTATCGACCATCTTTGATGATACACTTGTTGGTCTCCACCCCACTCATAGCGTTACGTTCGTTGACAATCATGACACACAGCCGAATGAATCATTAGAATCCTGGGTGGAGGATTGGTTTAAACAAATCGCCTACAGCCTGGTATTACTTCGTAAAGACGGATACCCGTGTGTGTTCTACGGTGATTACTACGGTATAAATGGGCCTGTGCCTGTTGATGGCAAAAAAATAGCAATTGATCCACTTTTATATGCTAGAAAAAGAAAAGCCTATGGAGAACAAGACGATTATTTTGATGACAAGAATGTCATCGGATGGGTCCGCTATGGAGATGAAAGTGTGGAGAAATCAGGCTGTGCTGTTGTTATTTCCAATGATCAGGAAGCAAGCATCAGAATGTTTGTTGGTAATGAACGAGCTGGAGAAACTTGGGTGGACTTGACGAATACTAGAGATGAGCAAATTGTGATTGAAGAGGACGGCTTTGCTGACTTTCCTGTAAACGGACAAAGCGTTTCTGTTTGGGGACTAGCGGATTAAGTAAGAAAGGAATGGCATATTTGCCCTTCCTTCTTTTTTATTAAAAGAGACTGTTAATTCCTTGATAGGCAAAATAGGCGCCAAATAGTACTAATGTGATGCCAGAAATGATGGAAATCATTCTTAATGTAGTAATATTTAGAAATTTCCTGAAACTAGATGTAAGTGCTGCAACAATTATATCCCAAATGGTCAGCCCTAAAAAGATCATACTGCTGTACACTAGCAGCAGGCCTGTCCCGTTTTCGCTTGCTGTCTTTGCCAAGATAGATCCGTAGATTCCCAGCCAAAATAAAATAGATAAAGGACTTGTGGCAGACATAATGAAACCAGTAATAAAGCATTTAAACAAAGAATCTTTTCCTCTTAACGTATCTAGTGTGATGGAGTTCGAACCTACGATACTTTCAATACCAGTATAAATGAGAATAAATCCACCAAAGAGCCAAAGAAATACTTGAATGAATGAAATCTCCAGAAAATTTACCATGCCAATATAGACCATCAGCATAAAAATCCCATCAGCTACCATGGAGCCGAAGCCAACAACATAGGCGTGCCAAAAACCATTCTTGATTCCTTTATCAAGACGAGCAGAATTAACTGGCCCTATTGGTGCAGCTAATGTTAACCCTAAAAGTATATAACTGAATAAAATGCTTAGGCTCATCACTTTCCTCCCATCAAAACTGCTTGTACATCCAATATTATGATTTACGATGGGTAAATATGTTTCATGAATGTGATTTATATGTATATTGTAATTTGGTCAAAAAGTTTAATCAGCATATGTTTTTATCTAACAGTCTGCTATTCTATAATTAATAAAAAAATAGAAAGCGGTGACAAGATGATACGGTTCGGAATTGTAGGTTCTAACTGGATAACAGAGAGGTTTATTAAGGCAGGTAAACAACACCAAGATTTTACAGTGAGTGCGGTTTATTCACGGAATGAAAACAAAGCAAAGGAGGTTGCTGCAAAGAATCAAATAGAGAATGCATTCCATAATCTTGAGGAGATGGCTCAATCAAGTGAAATAGATGCAGTATATATTGCAACACCTAACAGCCTTCATTGTGAGCAAGCATTGCTTTTTATGCAAAACGGTAAGCATGTCCTGTGCGAAAAACCATTCGCTTCCAATAAGTCTGAAGCAGAAAAGATGATTGTAGCAGCAAAGACCAACGGGGTTACCTTAATGGAAGCAATGAAATCAACACTTATGCCGAATTTCATTGCTGTTAAAGAAAATTTGCACAAAATCGGCAAAGTGCAATCGTATTTTTCAACTAATTGCAGATTATCTCCTTTTTATGAGCAATATAAAAAGGGAGAGTTGCCAAACCTTTTTAATCCTAGGCTTGCAGGCGGTTCATTAATGGATTTAGGTGTATATACTGTTTACCCAATAGTAGAGTTATTTGGTGTCCCTGAATCGATTATTGCGAGCGGTAACGTCCTATCCTCCGGTGTGGATGGAAATGGCCAAATCACCCTTGATTACCATGGTTTCAAAGCAAATGTCATGTTCTCATGCATATCTGAATCAACACTCCCAACAGAAATACAAGGGGAAGACGGAACGTTGCTGATCCACCATATTTCCAGTCCTAAAAAGGCGGAGATACTGTTTTCTAATGGTGTTATAGAAGATATAAGCGAACCGGAGCAATTTGATCCAATGTATTATGAAATTAAGGAGTTTATTGAATTGATTCAAACAAACTCTTTAGAATCTCCTCGCAATTCATGGGAAAACACAATAGTTACGATGGATATTTTAGATGAAGCAAGAAAACAAATGGGAGTTGCTGTTACAAAAGAAAACGAATAGAAAGGAGATGGGAGCATGTACGAATTAAAGACGAAGGAAACAGAAAACAGTGTCCTTGAATTTATTGAGACAGTGGATAGTCCAAAGAAAAAAGAGGATGCCTATCAATTGTTGGATATTTTCACAGAAACAACTGGTTTTCCTGCTAAAATGTGGGGTCCAAGCATCATTGGCTTTGGATCTTATCACTATAAATATGCTTCTGGTCATGAAGGCGACGCACCGCTGGTAGGTTTTTCACCACGTAAAGCGAAAATAAGCCTATATTTCGCACCTGGAGAAACGAGACGAGATGAACTATTACAGCGGTTTGGCAAACATACAACTGGTAAGGCTTGTGTTTACATAAACAAAATGGCAGACATAGATAGGGAGGTATTAACAGAGCTTATCACAGCTTCTGTTGAATTTCTGAAGGAAACATACCCGAGTAATTAGATTCAGGATAATGAATGTTCATATTTTGGAACCCAATCTTTTTAAGGGATATATTTTACTAATAAAATTTGTTAAACTATAATAATAACGTTTAAATGGATTTAATTACGTTAGAAGAAACAAAGAGGAGTAAGTATATGATCGTTAAAAATGAACAAGACATCAATGGACTGAAGGAAATTGGAAAAATAGTAAGCTTAATTAGGGAAGAATTATATAGAAAAACCGTTCCAGGCATTACAACAAAAGAGCTGGATGAACTTGCAGGAAAGCTTTTCACAGAACATGGCGCTGTATCTGGACCGAAAGATATGTATGATTTTCCAGGATTCACATGCATTTCTGTAAATGATGAGGTAGCACACGGCATTCCAGGTAGCCGCATTATTCAAGAAGGCGACTTAGTAAATATTGACGTTTCTGCAAGCAAAAACGGCTATTTTGCTGATACAGGTAAATCATTTGTTGTCGGCAACGGAGATCCCAAATTAGTGAAACTGTGTGAAGTTGCGATAGAGGCATTTGAAGAAGGACTAAAATGCCTTAAACCAGGTGCAAAAAAGAACAGAATCGGAAAATTTGTTTATAATACCGCTAAAAAGCATGGTTTTACGGTAATAAAAAACCTTACTGGCCATGGTATCGGTACATCTTTGCATGAGGAACCAGATCATATCCTTAATTATTATGATGCATGGGATAATGAACTCCTAAAAGAAGGAATGGTTATTGCATTTGAACCATTTATTTCCACAAGTGCAGAAGAAGTGTATGAAAAGTCTGATGGATGGACATTCTCAACAAAAAACAAAAGTTTCGTAGCACAGTATGAGCATACAATAATTATCACAAAAGATAAGCCAATTATTACAACACTATAAAACACCCAGCCAGCAGAAGACAATTTCTGCTGGTTTTTTAGTCTTCCTAATAGGTGTTTTCCAACTGTTTTTTCTGAATATTTTAGTACTTTAGCAGAGTAAATCTTATTGTTGACATCCCTAGTTACATTACTTTATTGTATATATATACCGCTCGCCGTATTTTGATTTAATGCGGGCAAGGATACGCGGCAGGAACATTCGTCGCTGATGGATATTACTTTAGTATCTGCTGTTTTTTATAACTGCACCAATTCAACAGGTGTTTTTTTTATGGGTCGCTGATGGATATCAGCTGTATTTACAGTTTGAACAAGCTTAAGTAATCTCCCAATTTCATCTAGAAAATTAACTACAAAGGAGAGAACACTAACATCATGAGCAACGGTAATAAGCTTGGACTAGCCATATTGACATCACTTGTTGTCGGCAATATGGTCGGTTCTGGAATTTTTATGTTGCCTCGGTCATTGTCAGAGGTAGCAAGCCCTGCTGGTGTCATACTTGCATGGGTCTTAACAGGTTTAGGAGTATTAGTGACGGCACTCGTCTTCGGAAATTTAGCAATCAAAAAGCCAGATTTGACTGGTGGTCCACAAATATATGCAAAGCAGCTGTTTAAGGAAGGCTCCAACCTATCATTGCTTTCCGGTTTTATGTCATCATGGGGATACTGGATTGGTAACCTTGCAGGTAATGTTGCGATTATCACCACATTTGCTGGTTATCTATCGACGTTCTTCCCTATTTTAACTAGTGAAGCTGTCCTGTTTACAGTAGGTTCATTTACGTTAAAAGTCGGTAATGCAGTTACTTTCACCGTTTGTACCGTTCTATTATGGGGTACTCATTTNATTATTTTGCGTGGGCTCGAAAGTGCAGGGAAATTAAATTTTCTTGCTACAGCGGCTAAAGTAGTCGGCTTCTTGCTGTTCATTATCATTGCATTATTTGCATTTGATTCAAGCAATATACTGCCGTTCGTCGAACCGAAAATTGATGATGCCGGCAATTCGATTGGTCTTTTTGGACAAATCAATAATGCTGCTGTAACGACATTATGGGCATTTCTCGGTATTGAATCTGCTGTTGTGTTTGCGAGCAGAGCGAAAAAGCAAATCGATGTGAAGCGCGCGACGATATTAGGATTGTTTATTGCACTAGCTATCTACATCGGTATAAGCACATTGGTTATGGGGTTATTAAGTCAGGACGAACTTATTTCCTCACAAAAACCTTTGATTGATGCAATTGAAGTCGTACTTGGCCCTATTGGCGGGAAAATCCTTGCTGCCATCGGTTTAATTAGTTTGTTTGGGTCAACAATCGGCTGGGTCATGCTAAGTGCTGAGATTCCATACCAAGCTGCGAAGCAAGGAATTTTCTTGACTCCCTTTAAGAAAGAAAATAAACATGGCATACCAGTATTTTCTTTAGTGCTGACAAACATCCTTGGCCAATTATTCATTTTCTCTACAGTGTCTAATAGTATTTCACAGGCATTTGACTTTGTAATTTACATTGCGACATTGGCTTATCTTGTTCCATATCTGATTGCATCATTATTCCAAGTAAAACTTACCTTCACCGGTGAAACTTACACGCACAACAAAGGACGAACTACAGACATGGTCATCGGTTTACTTGCAACAATGTACTCAGTCTGGGTAATAATCGCCGGAACGGCTGATATTAAGACATTCATGTTCGGAATAATCCTCCTTGCCAGCGGAATATTGTTCTATGGAAAAGTCCCCCGCAATCAGAGTCTGTCTGAAAAATAATAAAAAAAGCGAAGCAGATGATCTGCTTCGCTTTTTTTCATAGAGAAGAAGTAGTATCCTTTTCCTCCCATTCAACATCATGTTCCTTTGCCAGTTTATCGATTTCATTTTGATATTCACGAAGCAAGGAACGAGCCTCTTCGAGCATGCCGTTAGCTTCTTCTATCAATAATGGGTCTTGCGTTTCAAGGGCCCTAACAATTTTCACGAACGCATTATACTGAAGATCGGCTCCTTCTATATAAATCTCATGAATTTCCCTTAACTCTTCTGTATCAATTGGAACAGTATTTAATTCTTTAATAAATTCATTATAAGTTGGGATAACAGTTAACACTAATGCATCATACATTGTCACGTCATCCGTATAGTTAATACCTGACACTTGGTCATAAGCAGTAACAGCAGTTGCCTCCAGTTCAAAGGCTGTTGTCATTTCCTTATTCACATAGTTCATCAGATCATCTTGGATAGGATCACTAAAGCATGCTGATAAAACAAAGATGATGGGTAAAATGGTGCATAAAATTACTTTTTTCACTAAAAAACCTCCTTTACCTCAATTTATGAAAGAGTGGAAGTCCACTATGTATAGCAGAAAAGCCCAAAAGTGAGAAAGAAGGAAAATAATTACTGGAACTATCTTGTAATGCAAAATAGTGTATGATAATCTTTAAATATAAGCTATATTGCAATGCAATATAGCAAAACGAAAGGAAAGAAACAGATGTCTTCAAGCCAAATGCTTAAAGGAGTACTGGAAGGCTGCTTATTAGCAGTTATATCAAAAGGGGAAGTGTATGGATATGAGATGATTGAAAAGCTCGAAGCGTATGGCTTTACCATGATTAGTGAAGGCAGTATATATCCAGTCCTGTTGCGAATGAAAAAAGAAAAGCTCGTTCATGTAGACACAAAAGTTTCTCCTTCAGGACCAAAGAGAAAGTACTATACATTAACAGAGGAAGGACACCATCAATTAAAACAATTTGAAGAAAGATGGCTGCTGCTTTCCAGTAGTGTTAACGAATTATTAAAAAAGGAATAAAGGAGGACATTGAGGAAATGAAACTTTCAGCAAAAAGCCAAGAATTTATTGATAATCTCAGTCTATATTTAATGACAAGCGGAAAAAAAACCCCCGAAATTAAAGAAATTGTGGATGAGTTGACAGATCATCTGTTGGAAGCAGAAAAAGACGGCAAAAACATATCGGAAATCACAGGCGATTCCCCAAAAAGCTATATGGAAAGCCTAGCGAAAGAAATGAAAACAGAATATTCCGAATGGCTGAAGTATATCCCCCTTGTATTTTTAAGTATAATTTCCTATCAGATTATTGGAGATGTACTGCTTGGAGAATTAAGCTACACATTGGCAGTCGTCATTGGTCAGCCTATTATTATAGCTTTTATGCTGATATTATTTGTTATTACTCTTAAGTTGTTTGCCTCAAGATCTGCCGCATTATCGAAGAGAATGATCGTTGTTGTATTTGCGCTAAACATCCTGTCTACTGCCTCATTTTTCCTGCTGCTATACCTTGGAAATGATGGAGTACCTGTCCTCGTAATTAGCAGTTTAGGAGGGAAGTTGGGGATTGCAGCAGTTGCTTTACTTTTCTTGGGATGTTTTGCATGGTGGTCAAAATCATGGGCCCCATTTGTTCCATTAATCGTGTATGTCCCAACATTAGCTGTAGAATTTTTACCACTAACAAATGAGGAGAAAGCAATTTATTCCTCCTTAATATTCCTATTGATTTCAATCGTATTTTTTCTGATTGTATTTATTAAAAGCAGGAAGGAAAAGCCTAATACAATATAATATTAACCTGTCAGCTTAACTACAAAGAAGAGTGTATTAGCTGATAGCAGCGAATAGGAGAGACTCCTATGGTATTAGCGAGGATCGAGGTGCGAAGCGGCATGGCGCTAACCCCCGTGGATAGCCCCCCTTTCTTTAAAAGAATAATAAATGAAAAAATGAAAATAAAATCATCTCTTTATGGAAAGTCTGGCACCTATAAAAAGGTGTTTTTTTTAAAACAATAATTGAATATTTATTAATTATAATGTATAAATATTATATATAGATCGCACGTAAGGAGAATAACAATGGACTTTCATATAACAAATGAACTGCCAACATTTGAACAGTTTGCAAAACTCCATGAAGACAGCGGATTGCTTCAAAATAAAAAAGGAAATTATACACGAGAACAATTATATGAAGCAGCAAAAAACAGCTGGTATTATACAGCCTTTTATCATAATAATACACTAACAGCATTCGGAAGAATGATTTCAGATGGTGTCTATCAGGCACTCATATGTGATGTAATGGTCAGTCCTGATATGCAGGGACAAGGTCTTGGCAAAAAAGTGATTGAAGAGCTGTTGCAAAAATGTAAGGATAGCGGCATCCAAACCGTTCAGCTTTTTTCAGCAAAAGGCAAGCATCAGTTTTACCAAAAGCTTGGGTTTCAAGAAAGGGATACAGATGCTCCCGGGATGACAATTTTGATTTAAGAACAAAGCATGTTTTTATGAAAATTTTGTAAAGCTAAACTAAATTATGCATATCAATCCTAATATTGGTAACGATACTGTTATACATATTAAAGGAGTTGAAATGTATGGAAGAAAAAATGAATGAACCGACTGGCGAGGATATGTTAACGAATCGTCAAGGTCATCCTGTAACAGACAACCAAAATGTAAGAACTGTTGGTAACCGAGGACCAACTATGCTCGAGAACTACGATTTTTTAGAAAAGATTACTCATTTTGACCGCGAAAAAATTCCTGAAAGAGTCGTTCATGCAAGAGGNGCTGGGGCACATGGTTATTTTGAGTCATATGGCACTGTCGGCGATGAACCAATCTCCAAATATACGAGGGCAAAGCTGTTTCAAGAAAAAGGCAAGCAGACACCGTTATTTATCCGTTTTTCCACTGTTGTCCATGGCGTTCATTCTCCAGAAACATTGAGAGATCCACGGGGATTTGCGATTAAGTTTTATACAGAGGATGGGAACTGGGATTTAGTTGGAAATAACCTGAAGATTTTCTTTATTCGTGATCCTCTTAAGTTCCCAGATATGGTTCATTCCTTCAGACCAGATCCGGTTTCAGGTTTGTCGGATCCTGAAAGAATGTTTGATTTCCTTGCATTATCACCTGAATCCATGCATATGATTACATTCGTGTTTTCTCCATGGGGCATTCCAGCCAATTATCGCCAAATGCAAGGTTCTGGCGTACACGCGTATAAATGGGTGAATGAAGAAGGCAAAGCTGTCCTTGTGAAATATCATTGGGAGCCTAAACAAGGTATCAGAAACTTGACGCAAAAAGAAGCGGATGAAGTGCAAGGCAAGAATTACAGCCATGCAACCCAGGATTTATATGAAGCCATTGAAAAAGGTGATTATCCTGAATGGGAGCTTTATGTGCAAATCATGGAGGATGGAGAGCATCCTGAATTAGATTTCGATCCCCTTGATCCAACAAAGCTATGGTATAAAGAAGACTTCCCATGGCTTCCTGTCGGAAAAATGGTTCTGAATAAAAATCCGGAAAATTACTTCACGGAAGTGGAGCAATCAGCATTTGGAACAGGAGTAATTGTGGACGGACTGGATTTTTCTGATGATAAACTGCTTCAAGGAAGAACTTTCTCTTACTCAGATACACAACGTCACAGAGTGGGGACAAACTATCTGCAATTGCCAATCAACAAGCCGAAAAAGCATGTTGCCACAAATCAAGAAGGCGGACAAATGGACTTTCGTACAGATTTCGGCAAACATCAAAATCCGCATATCAATTATGAACCATCTGTTATCGGCGGCTTAAAAGAAGCGAAAAATCCTGGCAAGGAACATGAGCCACATATTGAAGGTAATCTGAAACGCGAAAAAATCTCCCGTGAGAATAACTTCGGCCAAGCCGGAGAAACGTACAGAAGATTTACTGATTTTGAAAGAGACGAGCTTATAAGCAACTTATCGTCTGCACTTGCTGCCTGCCGTAAAGAAATACAAGACATAATGATCGACATGTGCACAAAGTGTGATGAAGATTATGGCAAAAGGATTGCCGAAGGAATTAAGAAAATAACAGAAACTAGAGTTGATCAAATGGAAGAAGCTGTGCAAACAGCAGAAGATGTATCACATCCATCTGATCCATATTGATAGTGAAGAGCCTGCTGTTTATGCGACAGCAGGCTCTTTCCATGAAATCGTTTGACAAAATACCATATATATGGTATTAAATAATCGTTAGCACTCCATGATTTCGAGTGCTAAAATAACTACATACTATCATTCTTACTTTTGAAAGGAGATATTTGCTAATGATTGAAACAAAAGAATTCAAAGCCGAATCAAAAAGGCTCCTTGAAATGATGATTAATTCAATTTACTCACAAAGAGAGGTATTCTTAAGAGAACTGATCTCTAATGCGAGCGATGCCATTGATAAAATCTATTACAGGGCATTATCAGATGAAGCAATTACCTTTAACAAAGAAGATTATTATATAAAAATTAAAGCGGATAAACGGACTAGAACATTGACGATTTCAGATACCGGCATTGGGATGACGCGAGAAGAATTGGAGAATAACTTAGGAACGATTGCTAAGAGCGGCTCACTTGCGTTCAAAAACGCAAATGAGCTTAAAGACGGCCATGATATTATTGGCCAATTCGGCGTAGGTTTTTATGCTGCTTTCATGGTGGCAGATGTTGTAACTGTCACATCAAGGTCCCTTGACAGTAATACTGCTTACAAGTGGCAATCAAAAGGTGCAGACGGATATACGATAGAGGAAGCGGAAAAGGACCAGGCTGGAACGGAGATTGTTTTAACACTAAAGGAGAATAGCGAAGATGACCGCTATGACGAATTTTTAGACGATTACCGCTTAAAGCAAATCATTAAAAAATACTCAGACTTTATTCGCTATCCAATAAAAATGGATGTGACCACATCTGCTCCCAAGGAAGGAACAGAAGGTGAGTTTGATGAATTTGTGGAAGAACAAACAATCAACAGCATGGTTCCGATTTGGAGGAAGAACAAAAATGAACTAAAAGAGGAAGACTATCAGCGGTTCTATGAGGATAAAAGGTACGGCTTTGATAAACCTATAACACATATCCATGTTAGTGTAGATGGAACGATTCGTTATAATGCCATTTTGTATATTCCAGAAAAGACTCCGTTTGACTATTACTCAAAAGAGTATGAAAAAGGGCTTGAACTCTATTCAAATGGTGTCTTAATAATGGAAAAATGCGCTGACCTGCTGCCAGATTATTTCAGTTTTGTAAAAGGACTCGTAGATTCAGAGGATCTATCATTAAATATTTCGAGAGAAATGTTGCAGCATGACAGACAGCTGAAAAAAATCGAAAAAAATATCACAAAAAAAATCAAAAGCCAATTAAAATCACTGCTTAAAGACAAAAGAGAACAATATGAAGCGTTCTTCCAATCATTCGGAAGACAGCTCAAATATGGTGTTTACAGTGACTTTGGCGCAAATAAAGAAATGCTAGAGGATTTACTTTTATTCTACTCCTCAAAAGAGAAGAAGCTAGTATCCTTAGATGAATATCTATCCAGAATGCCAGAGGAGCAAAAATATATCTACTATGCAACAGGTGACTCTATTGAAAGAATAAACAAACTTCCGCAAACAGAAGCTGTAGCCGAAAAAGGCTATGAAATTCTTTATTTCACTGATGATATTGATGAATTTGCCATTAAAATGCTTCATGCTTTTAAAGAAAAAGAATTTAAATCAGTTTCTGCCAGTGATCTCGGTATTGATGAGGATAATAAAGAAACAGCGGACGCAGAGGAAGAAAACAAACCGTTATTAGACTTTATGAAGGAAGCGCTCAGCGAGAAGGTGAAGGATGTCAAAATCTCTACACGCTTGAAGACTCATCCAGTTTGTCTATCTACTGAAGGGGAACTGACGATTGAAATGGAGAAAGTGCTTAATTTAATGCCTGACAGCCAGGGAGTACAAGCAGACAAGGTACTTGAAATTAATAAGAATCATGCTGTCTTCCAATCTTTAAAAACAGCGTTTGAAGCAGATAAAGAGAAGCTTACTCTTTATACAACTCTATTATACAATCAAGCATTGCTGATTGAGGGGCTCCCAATCGAAGATCCAGTTGAATTCACAAACAATATTTGCAAAATTATGGAGTAATTTCAAGTTAAAAACAGTCTGAAAACAGGCTGTTTTTAACTTGAAGTTTTATTGACGAAAAAAATTTGTGTTATGAATATTATTTTTACAATTGGAAAGCAATCCCTGACAGTTTGAAGCCGTATTATGAAAACACGCTAAAAGGGAATCTAACATCACCCCTTGTAGACAAACAAGATGTGGAGGGATTCTTTGGGATTGAAGTTATCGCTACACCCGGTCATACATTGGATACGGAGGAAGCATTAGCGTCCGCTGCAAAACTCGTGGACTATGAAATTGACAGTAATTTGTTATCACGGCGGTATTGCCTCAGGTAATATTAAAGAACGATTAAAGTAAATTACAAGGACAGGAAAAAGCATTTTTCCTGTCCTTTTTTTATTATTGATATTTCTGGAGCGGTTTATCAGCAGGGCCTTCCAGCACTTCTCCGTCATAAGAAAATCTTGATCCGTGGCACGGACAATCCCATGATTTTTCCCCGTTGTTCCAAGCGACCTCACAGCCAAGATGGGTACAGGTTGTATCAACCATATGAACATTGCCTTCTGTGTCCTTGTAACAGCCTATTTTTTTTCCGTTTATGCGAAGAACAGATGCTTCATCTGGAGACAAATCCTCCTCATTGTTGGCAGGTTTCAGCTTACCACCGATTAAATGCTTAGCAACATCCAAATTGATGCTGATGAATTTCCGTAAAGAAGGGTCTGAGTAAAAGCGGGAAGGATTATACAATTCCTCATATGGATTTTGTTTACCCTCAATCATATCAACGAGCAAAAGAGCTGCTGCGATACCGTTTGTCATGCCCCATTTGCGGTAGCCTGTCGCTACATAAATAGAATCATGGCCTTTTTTTATAAGTCCCACATAAGGCACCTTATCAAGTGTAATTAAGTCTTGTGCTGACCATTCATAATATACTTTTTCAGCATGTAGAACTTCTCGTCCGAAGGCTTTAAGTGCATCATAATGCTTTTTTGTATCCTCATCTTGTCCAGTTTTATGACTGTCTCCGCTAATTAAAATAAGTCTTTTGCCGTCATGTGACACCGGACGCAGCGATCTAGAAGGAGTATCAGCACTATAGTACATGCCGCCAGGATATTTCTCTTCTTCTTCCACTGTAACCACATACGATCTTTTAGGATACATGCGGGCAAAATAGAAGCCTTTAGCGTCATAGAATGGAAAATGTGAAGCGCTGATTACTTTATCTGCATAAACTTTGTTGCCATCCCTTGTAATAACCGCCTTTTTCTCCTGCTGTTCCTCAACATCAGTCGCTGTNGTTTGTTCAAATACTTGAACATTATCCATTTCTTCTAATAATTTCTTGAAAAACATCAATGGATGAAACTGATACTGATTCTTCATTACTAATGCGGCCTTCACTTCGATCGGAAAAGGAATCGAATCAGTCAGTTCACAATCAATTCCAATTTCCTTGTAAGCAGCATGCTCCTTTACTACCTTGTCTGCATATTCATCCGTAACTGCATACAGAACAGCATCATGTTTTTCAAGTCCGCAATCGATATTAAATTGTTCAGCAGCAGTTTTAATAAATTCCAATGCATTATTATTAGCTTCATAATAAAGTTTAGCTTTTTTTAATCCCATATTTTCTTTCAATTCATCGTAAATAAGTCCGTGCTGGGCCGTTATTTTCGCCGTCGTGTAACCCGTCGTACCACTCATCAATGTATCAGCTTCAAGAAGAGTGACACGATGCCCTTTTTTTCCAAGCAAATAAGCTGCAGTCAACCCAGTAATACCACCGCCGACAATGCATACCTCTGTTTCTTGATCATTAGTGAGCTTTGGGAATGAAGGCAAGTTGACGGTATCCCTCCATAGTGATTCATGATTATCCATTTTCACCCTTCTCCTTTCTATAACCTTTTCTTCTATGTTTCCCAAAAGAGGAAATAAAAAACATTATAAAAAACACAGGAAATAAGTCATACAGCTTGAAAGGAATAATGTACCAAGTTATAGTAAAATAGCACCAATTAACTCCTATTTATTAAAACTTAAATAAAATGGAACGATAACCGACTAGACGATGAGATGAATAGGAGGAAAATAATCGTGGTTTGTGATGTTTGTAAGCCGAGAGCGAAAGGCTATAGTGTATTTTTTTCAGATGCTCATTCAATGACCCTGCTCCTTCATTATCTTAAGGAAGGCTTTTCTGATGAATTTAAAATGGTTAATAACCAAACAGTCTGGCTATTAGAGCCTGTCTTTTTTTCCTTTGTCGATTACGCCGCTGTCCATCTCGGCGAATATGAGATTACAGCAGCTGAAAGTGATGAATGGAATCCTTTTAAAAATGAGAACCGCAAAAAATCAATTAATCTATTTGCAGAAGAAAGAGAGACTGCATGGATAGATCAGTTAATAGAAGAAAATAGGATTGTGACACATTTTCAGCCAATTATCCGGATAGAAGGAAATAAACCAAAAATTTATGGACATGAATTATTATCAAGAGGCATTGATCATAATGGAGTAATAATTCCACCAAATAAGCTGTTTGAAGCCGCAAGGAAACGCAACCGTGTCTTTTCATTAGATCGGGCCTGTCGTCTTCAATCTGTCCGAAATGCAGATGTTGTTAATGATAAGCTCGTTTTTATTAACTTTATTCCGACTGCTATTTATGTGCCAGAACACTGTCTTGCGAGTACATTTGCGTTAATTAAGGAACTCGGAATTGAGCCTTCGCAAGTAGTGTTTGAAGTAGTTGAAACAGATGATGTTCAAAATCTCGATCATTTGAAGTCCATTCTCACTTATTACCGGAAACATGGATTTAAATACGCACTTGATGATGTCGGAACTGGTTATAACCAAATTGACAAACTAGACATGATGGAACCTGATGTTGTAAAGCTCGCAATTGACTTTGTAAATGGTGTGAGTAAGAATGAGGAGAAACAGCAGTTGGCGCAGGAAGTGTTATTACGCTGNAAAAAAATCGGNGCATTAGCCCTTGCGGAAGGTGTAGAGCATATGGAGGACTTTCTTTTTCTTAAAGAAATGGGATATGACCTGTTCCAAGGATATTTGTTTGCAAAACCTTTAACTAAACCGATGAGTGACAAAGAACTGGAAGACACACAAATATCCAATAGGAATTTCTTGACATTAACCACTTAATATGGTTAAATAAATCAAAATATTATATTTCAAAAACTTATCCAGAGAGGTGGAGGGAACTGGCCCTATGAAACCTCGGCAGCGGGTTCATCTTTTNAAGGTGAATACTGTGCCAATTCCAAGGACACGATTATTCGGTCTTACAGATAAGAGGAAGAAATGCATGTTCGCATTAATCTAGTGTATGTATGCTACAGTCCTCTTCTGTTAAGAAGAGGGCTTTTTTATTTCCTTCCATAAAGACGAAAATCGAACTAACAACAGGAGGCAGAAATAATGGAGTTTGACAACGCTCATTTTAATGATGAAAAGGACATGTTAATTGAAAAACTAATTGCTCTCGGTATTTATAAGCAAGAATCATTGCACTTGTTTGAATTGACCGTATCAGAACTAGAAAAAGTGTACGCAAAAGCAGCCTGTGATAAGCAGTTTTAAAAATCACTAGGCATATTTCTTTTATTTTTGTGCTTACAAATTGTAGAATAAAACAGGATCTTTCATAAGGCTGGTGCACAAAAATGAACAGGAAAGCAAAATATATATCCGCAATCCTTGTATGTGTATTAATCGGTTTATCCTCAAGATATACATCCTACTATCCCCAAGCAATCCAAGTCCACATTGGTGATGTAGCCTGGGCGAGTATGATTTATTTTGGCTTTAAACTTATGATAAAGAAAGATAAAATTCTTTCCCCAATCATCCTGTCGCTGTCTTTTTGCTGGTTCATTGAATTCAGTCAAATTTATCAAGGAGATTGGCTTGTACATATTCGCCATACATTCCTTGGCGGTCTTATTTTAGGAAAAGGTTTTCTATGGATAGATTTGTTTCGCTATGCAATGGGAATAGTTTTAGCTGTTGCGGCAGATAGATTGCTTTCGCACAAGAAAGCTGCTTAATATTCTTATAGCCTAGAGATTGGCAATTTAACTTCTGGTTTGTGTTTTCGTTATTTTACGATATAATAGTGATTGAGTTTTTTTACAAACAGAGGCTATTAAGCCACTAAATATTAGATCAAAGAGGTTCTAGCCCCCCTCTTAAAAAAAACTAAGAAGAAGCAGCACTTCTCTCTTGGAGTGCTGCTTTTTTTTGGAAATCGGGCACTTAGTTGTATGGTAGAAAGGGAGTATTATTAATATGTTAAGAGATGAAAAAGCAGTTGTGGTATTCAGCGGCGGCCAAGACAGCACTACTTGTCTGTTTTGGGCGTTAAAAACATTTAAAGAGGTGGAAGCTGTCACCTTTAATTATAATCAACGACATAAGGCAGAAATTCAATGTGCAATTGATATCGCAGCAGAATTTGGTGTGAAACATCATATTTTAGATATGGATCTGTTGAATCAACTGGCACCGAACGCATTAACAAGAAGTGATATTGAAGTAAAAGAAGGAGAAGACGGTGAACTTCCTTCTACATTTGTACCAGGAAGAAACCTTGTATTTTTGTCTTTTGCTGCCATTTTGGCTAGCCAAATCGGTGCAAAGCATATCATCACAGGTGTTTGTGAAACAGATTTCAGCGGATATCCTGATTGCCGCGACGCCTTCATTAAATCATTAAATGTAACTCTTAATCTTTCAATGGATTCTCCATTTGTCATTCATACACCTTTAATGTGGCTAGACAAGGCCGAAACATGGAAGATGGCTGATGATTTAGGAAGACTGGACTATGTGAGAGAAAAAACATTGACTTGCTATGAAGGTGTAATCGGTGATGGTTGTGGACAATGCCCGTCATGCTTGCTTAGAAAGGCTGGCTTAGATAAATATCTGACAGAAAAGAAAGAGGAACATGTATGATGGACACTAATTTCTTCGGATTTCGAATTGTTGAAAACCTGCAGAAAATCGGGCAAGACATAAAAAAAGAAGAGCTGAATTTTCATCAGAAAAGAGTATTAGTTTCTAAAGAATTCACTTTCGATGCTGCTCACCATCTTCATTGTTATGAAGGGAAATGTAAAAATCTGCATGGACACACATATAAAGTGATACTTGCAGTCAGCGGTTTAACAAACGATATTGGCATTGTCATTGATTTTGGTGATTTGAAGAGTATTTGGAAGGATAAAATTGAAATATATCTTGACCATCGCTACTTAAATGAAACTCTACCAAAAATGAATACAACGGCAGAAAATATGGTTGTGTGGATGTATGAAAAATTGAATCACGAATTGAAACAATTCAACAATGACAGCCAGAAGCTGCAAGTAGAATATATAAAGCTTTATGAGACACCTACGAGTTTTGCAGAAGCAAGAAGGGAATGGATGGGATGAGCAAAATACCGGTGCTAGAAATATTCGGGCCGACAATCCAAGGGGAAGGGATGGTTGTAGGCAGGAAGACAATGTTTATCCGCACTGCCGGGTGCGATTATCGCTGTTCATGGTGTGATTCTGCTTTTACATGGGATGGAACAGGAAAAGATGACATCATCCAGATGACAGCAGAAGAAATTTGGGAANAATTGTATGAAATAGGCGGAGATTTCTTTGACCATGTCACTATTTCAGGTGGTAACCCTGCTTTGTTGGCGAATCTTCGTCATTTCATCGATTTAGCAAAGAAAAAGAAGATTCAATTGGCTTTGGAGACACAAGGAAGCAAATGGCAAGACTGGTTTATGCAGATTGATGATTTGACGATATCTCCTAAGCCGCCAAGTTCTGGCATGAAAACGAATTTTACTGTTTTGGATGAAATTATCATGAAGTTGACTGAGGCAAACAGTTTGTTCAGCTTAAAAGTGGTTGTTTTTGATGAGGCAGACTACGAATATGCGATTCAAGTACATCAACGCTACCCACATGTGCCATTTTATTTGCAAGTCGGCAATGATGACATTGTAAACGGCAATAATGATGAATTGCTGCAAAAGCTGTTAATAAAGTATGAATGGCTGATCGACATCACGATGAAAACAAAGGAAATGAATGATGTCCGTGTTCTTCCTCAGCTTCATGCATTGGTCTGGGGTAATAAAAGAGGCGTTTAGACTATAAATACCTATTTACAGTAGTAAATACAGGGTTCAATTTAACTATTTATCTGGGCAAAATTCCTTTTTTTATCACGGTATTGTCTTACTATCGGAGGAATTTGTAGAATATAATCGAAAAATAGTCCGAAACAATGTATAATAGATTCTTAGAATAGTAGATTCTAACAAGAGGGAGGATCTGATAAGTAATGGAATGGACTTTAGCCATTTTATTTTTTGCTGCAGTGGTGCTGTTGATTGGTTCCACTATCAGAAGCCGTAAAACTGCTAAGGCAGAACAGAGGGAAATCGATATGATTCACCTTTCTGTAACGGAAGAGCTGACACAGCTGCAGACACAAGTTCGCAATCTAGAGCTCGATATAGAAATCATTGAAAAAGAATCTGGCGTTCGATTATCGTTAGCTGATCGCGTTAAATTAAGAGAAGTTTTAGATTTGCATCGTCGCAAATATTCCATTGAGACTATTGCCGGCCAAAAAAAGCTGACAACAGAACAAGTGGAAAAAATGCTTGCTCCTTATATTTTGGAGAAAGAAGAAAGGAGATCTGTTGTAAATGAAGCCTAGTATCATAAGCAGTTTTGCAGCAGGTTTACTTTTAGCGGCAGCCATAAGCAGTGTTGCCTATTACGTGACAAAGGGAGAAACACCAAAAGCAGCAGAACCTGCAACAACTGCTGCAACGGAGGAAACAAACACAGAAGCGGTTGAAACAACACCGACTGTTAAAGAGATGGAAGAACTTCTCGCTTCCTCAGGCTATGTTGTACAAACAAAAGAAGAAGCTGAAAAGAAAGAAACTGAATGGCAGGAAAAAGTCGATGCTGCTGAAGAAAAAGCAGGTGAAAATACAGAGAGCGATGGTGATGTAGTTTACCGCACCGGCATCTATGTATCAAATGGTATGACAAGTATTGATGTTGGAAATGCATTAAAAGATGCTGACATCATTAAAATGAGCGGCTTCGAATTTTCTAAAGTAGTAGAGAAAAAAGGTGTCGAAAAATACTTGAAACCAGGCTCATATAAAATCGACAGCTCCATGTCAACAGATAAAATAATATCTACTATTTTCCAAAAACAATAAAAATGTAAAAATCACTTGTGCTGCATGTATAAGTGATTTTTTTTGTCTTTAGGTTTAAAACCATACCATTTTTATTTCCTTTCATAAAATGCTAGGAAGGAAGAAGCTAAGCTAAATAGTGGAAGGTGAAAAGATGAAAAGAATCAAAAAAAGCAGAGGTTTTTGCCTGCCAGGTGGTTATCGGTATTGCGGACCAGGCTGCAGTGGCCCAGGAGCGCCAATTAACTTTGTTGATTCATGTTGTAAAATGCATGATGATTGTGTAGCAAGACACGGTTCCAGCTGCAGATGTGATAAGCAGTTAATTGAANGTGTTCAAAGGAAAACGAACGAAAGAACACAAGAAGGCAGTACAGCTAGACTCATTTCAGGGTTTATGAAACTGCGCACTGACATGAAATGTCCGAAACCAAGACGAACACAACGCCGTAGATAACGGCGTTTTATGGTTTTTGGATATTTGGGAACGAAAACATTTCCTGTAACCGTTCTTTATCCCGGTAAGACCGAAAGGAAACGAGGGTTTGGTCTTTCATTGATGCATCTAATTGAAGGATATAGTCGCTTTTCTTTTCTAAATAATAGTGTATACCCTCTGCCTGCAGTTCATAAAAATGATAGAAGTCACCTAAGAGATGTTGGCTTACTTTTTTTGTATCTTCATGTTTTTCAATATAATCTGCCAGTCCGACGACAGACATAGAAGGACCTTCCTTATTGGCAAACATATTATTACGAACAGTTTCAGCTGTTTGGGTCCATGTATTTTTAGCTTTTGTCAGCATTGTTCCTATTAAATTGCTCATAATCCACCTCCCAATCGAGTTGTAATGATAGTATGCACGCTTATCAATTTCGCTATCCTTACAGCCACATTGGAAAAATGCTAACATAACAAGGAAGAAGCGTTAGCAGTAAAAAAAGGCCTTGAAATAGGCCCTTTTAAGAAAAATTAAATGTAAATACAACTAAAGCAAAACCTGCTACCCATAACATTGGAATTAAATTAATTATGATGGCAGTTTTTTTTCGTTTAGTTCTGAGTATCCATGATAGGATGGTACAGATAATAATGGCGACTGGGTATAAAGTGATGATACTAACAAATAGAATATTATAAATGCTGAATCCCCCATCAAAGCTCATAAACGAAAGTCCCCAGATTGGCAACCACGGTATGAGACATAGCAGATAGATGACTTGTAGTATGACTAAATAAATTTTCATATTTCCCCCTGTGTTTTAAAGGCTTTCCCTCCTCATTATATGTGAGAGGAAGTGATTTCACATGAATCAAAAGGCTAGGTGTGAACATCAGGTTTTAAGACCTTATGATTCGCTATGAATGTTTGTTGCGATTAGTTCGGCTAGAAAATCCGGATGATGAAAAAGATCAAACAGAGATAAAGACGAAAATGTTTAATGCTAAAACTTCATAGCAATTCCTCTTTAATCTTAGATGTGTTTGTTAGTTCTAAAGTTAGGCACCTTTCGTAGCTTATATTAATTAGGTTAATTAGTCTATTATTTCTTGAAATAAAATTTAGACAATTTACTAGCCATTGGCACACAACAGAAACTTGCTTAAAGCAGAGAAAATACGCTTGTAACATTAATATAATGCACTCCACAGTGCTGATCTGCGTATTTTATCTTTGCCTCAGTGAGACCGCTTACATTTTTTAGTGGTTAGATCAGAATATCTTTGTTCATTGCTTTGCTGCTCAGACTTATTTATAGTGTTATTATTTTCTGAACTGTCAGCTCCTGCTGCACTATTAGAGCTTTCATATATGAATGCACCGACGCCCATTAAAAAAATGAATAAAGCGGCAGTTATAATGACTAAGTATCTTTTCCAATTCATCGTATCACACCTTCCTCTAATCCTCTTATCTACAATATGTTAAATGACAACTATTTGTTCGGGCTTGAATAGGCGTTATGACAGTCCATTTAATAGGAAAATGCTATCAGTATTTGTATAGGAAGGGACTTGGGTGGGAAACTATTTAAAAATGCTTAGTTGGTAGGTGGGAACATGTTGTTTTCTATTTTTTTCTTTTTTACTTGGCTGTTTGCAGCCATCTTTTACTATCAAAAAAAAGTGATTTCAAAAGCGGAAAACTTGATAATATTTCTGTTAATGCTCGTTGTCAGTATTCATTGGAATTGGATTATTTATGAGGAACTTGTATTAGTGAAAATTACTAATACGACTCAAGCCTATATAACTCTTTTGCTGTTTCGCACTTTTATCGTTCCACTAGCAGCCAACATTTATATAAACATCATTCTCATAAGAACCACCAGATTTAAAACAATATTAATAACATTAGGTGGGGCAATTTGTTTATTTGCTTTTATCCTGCTTGCATTAGCAGGAGGTCTTATCGAAACAAAGCATTGGAATCTTAGTCTTGATTATATATATTTTGTCCTTTATTTATGTGGAACTTTAGTGATTCATTATTTTTACCAGTCCATTATACAAAAAGAAGGTAAAACGTTATGAAAATAATCGGAACATTTGATATGAATGAAATTGCTCTGCTTATTTTTGTCGGAGTTACCTATGCTATTATGGTCATTTTGCCTAAAAAGCTGTCGACAGAATTGACTATATTAAGTTTGGTTTGGGGCTTCACAGTAGGTGTTTTGTTTGATTTCACCATCGGCGGCGGAAAGCTTGATTATTATAAAGTAAATGATGTGAATCATTATGAGCTGTTTGACTTTGTATACTACATGTTATTTGTGCCTTTCGGTTACTGTTTTAATTATTTTTATGAAGTGCTGCGAATCAGGGGTGCCATTAGCATTTTGTATATAGTTGTATGGGCAGGAATTGGGATTGGTGCACAATATGTATTTAGTGCGCTGCATATTATCACATTGCAAAATGGTTTTAAGCTAGTCTATTCGGTACCGATTTTTTTGATTATCCAAACATTGACCGCACTCCTATACGGCTACATAAAAAAAGCAGAGCAGAAAAGTAAGGCAGATGGTGAGAATTAAAAAAGTAAATGGTGGATATCCAAAAATGGATATCTTTTTTTGTGTACTTTCACAGCAAATATGCCGTTAGCATCTGTTTTTTTCTTGGATAGAAGCCTTTCCGCTCTAATTTTCACAAAAATTTCAAATAATCATATATTATTATTAGTCGATCGATGAAAGAAAAGAGGCGTAATAACTATTTACTAACTTTTTTCAGCTAATATATACCTTTTCTTTTTTATTGATCCATACTCGCTAATTCTATAAAAGGAGATGGTGTTAGTATGACAAAAATCTTTATTGATCCAGGACATGGCGGATCTGATCCAGGGGCAGTCGGCAATGGTCTGCAGGAAAAAGACTTAACTTTGAAAATCGCCAAAAAGATACAATCTTTGCTGAAAGGCTACGAAAATGCAGAAGTTAGAATGAGCCGCACAACTGACAAATCTTTGAGTCTTGATCAGCGGACAGATGCTGCAAACAGCTGGAACGCTGACTTCTTTCTGTCTGTTCATATTAATGCGGGCGGCGGCACAGGCTATGAAGATTATCGCTATAATACACTTGCCATTTCAAGCAGGAGCGGCAAAATTCATGCAGCCGTTCATAATGCAATAATGGATGAACTTGAACCTTACAATGTGGTTGACAGAGGTACAAAAACATCAGATTTGCATGTATTGAGAGAGTCTGATATGGCAGCAATCTTGACAGAAAGTTTATTCATCGACACACGTAAAGATGCTAACCTTTTAAAGAATGATGATTTCCTTGATGCAGTTGCATTAGGACATGTTAAGGGACTGGAAAGAGCATTTAATTTAAAGAAAAAAGCAGCTACTACAACCTATAAAATAAAATCAGGGGACACATTTTGGGATATAGAGGAACGGTTAAATATTAAACACGGGACATTAGAGGATCTTAATCCAAAAGTCGATCCAACAGAGCTGAAGATTGGCCAGAATATCCGGATAAAATAAAAAAATGAAGTAACCATGCTGCACTTAGGGAGGGTTACTTTGCAAACTCATTGGATTTGAATAACTGGCTATATTATGGGCACACACAGTCCTTTTCCTCGAGGTGATTGTTTTTGGTGATGGAGCGCTTGATTTTAACANGCATACTCAAGGACCAGCACTAGTTTTGATGATTATCGTTTCTAATATGTACAAAATAAATAGCCTTACAGCGAACATTGCTGTAAGGCTTTCCCCTTATGTCCAGTAATTTGTCAAAGACAGACCACTGTAAACTTCATCCCAAATGGCATCATTATTAGGCTCTTCGATCGGCACTTGAACAGCACAGATTCCTGGATAAGGCCAGTGCATTTCTTGCATTCCTTTTATACCACTCACGGGCAGCATAAGCAGTAAATTGAATTGACCTTTTACAAGACGCGAGAGGGCCTCATACAGAGCAATTGCTTCTTCTTGCGTAGCAAATCCCCATCTCACGAATAACACCTTCGGGCTGGTTTCCAATTTTTCAAAAAGATTAGTAATCCGTTTTTGAAGCTTTTCTTTGTATGCGGGATACGTTACAGTCCAATCTTGCCCTGGGATGATAGGGAAATCATGCACAGATGTAATATTATAGGATGTATCATAAACAAAATGTGCATTCACTGGCTCTGTTCCTCCTTGGGCTGGCATGACAGCTACACCATCATCAAGGGAACTAGAAGTTCCTTCTGTAAGAACGAGATTAGGAAAGTCCATAAAGCCTTGAAAGCGGTTGTTAATTAATCTTGTCACATCTGACACAGAGTTGGATACCATCCAATCAAGAGGAAAAGCAAATCTTCGCAAATTATGCCTTCTTAAATTCAAGGAAGGACCACACCAGCTGCCGATTCCGAGCATTAAATCATAAGGGCCTTTTATTTCCTGTAAATTCACCATAATCATTCCTTTGCTCTGGCATTATAGTATATTGAATGATAATTCTGGTATTATTGCTTGGACAAACTGTACATTTTTTTCATTTCAGCTTGCTGACTAGGTATAAATTAAGTTATTATTAAGGCTTTCTTAAGCTTTCTCCATTAATATATAATCGACAAGACAAAATCTCTCTGAAATTACCTATCTATAGGAGGATAACCCGGTGACTTTAACGAGCTTTTTAATATATTTAACTGTGGCGATAATTTTGCTGCATATTCCTGTGCTTGGAAGGTATATCGCTGTTATTCAAACATTAATCCATGAAGTGGGCCATGGCCTGGCGGCGATAATAACTGGAGGCAAGGTAAAGAAAATCCACTTATTCGCCAATACAGAGGGATTGGCTTTCACTGCACATGCNAACCTCTTCAGCCGGTTTGTGACAACTCTGTCAGGTTATATTTTTGCTTCCTTATTTTCCTTTTTCTCGATATGGTTGATTACAATTGGAGCATATCAGACCTTGCTGTTCATTTATGTAGCTATTTCTTTAACTGCACTCGTTTTATGGATTCGGAATATATACGGATTCATCTGGATACTTTGTGCCAGCAGCNTTTTTCTCTGGCTGACTTTTTATGGAAGCATGATACTGAAATTGCATTCCTTACAGCTGGTAACTTGTATTATTTTTGCACAGTCAATAAAGAGTGCTTTCATCGTGCTTCGTTTAAGCATTCAAAAGCCGCACATTGCAGGGGATGCCACAAGTCTTGCACAAATGACAAAGATTTTCCCAGCATTTATCTGGGGAATTTTATTTTTCGGCCAGGCTCTGTATTTCAGCTATTTAGGAGTGATTTTCGTAATTCAATAACTAAAAAACAGGCCTCTGGCCTGTTTTTTGTGTCTTATAAAGGGGATTTATTATAGTAAAAATCTGTTAGACTGGGAAAGATATACAAGGATATAGGCTTTAAAAAAGTAAAGGGGCTGTTACTGGTGATTCAAGTCATTGGTGTTACCATTGATAATCGCTTGCATCATAATGTTTCCATAAACGACATAGATTTATCGGAATATAAATGGTATTGGGTCGACTTTAACGGTCCTACAGAAGAGGAAATAAACAAACTGATCGATGTCTTTCATTTTCACCCGCTTGCTGTTGAGGACTGCGTTCACCGGTTGCAGCGGCCAAAGCTGGATTATTACGAAAATCATGCCTTCTATGTTACACATATTCTCAGGAAAGAGGATAAGGACTTAAAAAAAGAGGAATTAGATTTTTTTGTTGGAGACAACTTCATTGTTACGTTTCATTTATCTCCAGCATTAGAAGTTTCACAAGTGTGGTCTACACTTCTTTCTCACCGTAAAATAGAAAAATGGGACACGTATTATGTGTTTTATCAAATTCTCGATAAGATAGTCGATAACTATTTTCCACTCCTGTACAGTTTAGAGGATGACTTAGACAAAATAGAAGATAATACACAAAATAAATCAATGAATGACTTAATGGAGGAGCTATTTGATGCCAGATATTCGCTCTTAAACTTACGACATACCATCCATCCTATGCGGGACTTGCTGTATCGTATGCTCAACTCCCATCATTTAAAGGGTATAAGCGCAAGGAGAGAATATTTCTCTGATATATATGATCACTTGCTTAAGCTGTCGGAAATGGTCATGTCCAATCGAGAAATCACAGCAGATATAAGAGACAGCTATTTATCTCTTAATTCCCATCAGACGAATAATGTGATGAAAGTACTCACAATCATCACTTCGATTTTCTCACCACTTACTTTTATTGCAGGGATATACGGCATGAACTTTGATAACATGCCTGAGCTGTCATGGCGTTATGGCTATTTATTTTCGTTACTTTTCATGATCTCAATGGGTATTGTTATGATTTTTTGGTTTAAACGAAAAGGGTGGTTCAAGTAACTCTTTGCTATAATCTCAACAAAAACGTTGTATGCATGTTGTGTATACATCGTTTTTTTTACTTTTTAGGTTAAAATCTAAACGCAGTCTTATACACTATACAATTGCACCGTGCTATTTTATGGTAAAAATTGCTTATTATTTCATAGTTTCTTTCAAAAAATGGGAGAATTCATTTATAATAAAATCAGACTGCAACACATACCATGATAAACTGCTCATTAGCAAATCACTGATTATTAAACATCAATGTCTGTTTTTTTGCACTTCTTTGCGGTCATTATTCATTACACTAGAAGGAGGAATGAAAGCGCTTAATAAAAATTCGATCGATTATGGAGGGTATACTATGTATCATTTTGTCACAAATGGCATCTATCGTTTTTGTGAGTGGGTGACAAGACTAGCCTATTTAAATTTATTATGGGCAATTTTTTCTGTTGTCGGCCTGATTATTTTTGGGATCGGACCTTCCACTATTGCTATGTATACTGTTACACGAAAATGGCTGCAAGGCAACACAGATATACCTGTTTTTCGGACGTTTATAAATGTCTATAAACAGGAATTCTGGCGTGCTAACTTTTTAAGTTGGATAGTATTAACGATCATGGCTGTTTTTTATGTAGACTTTATGATTTTTGGATGGATGAATCAAGAAACATCGGTTTTCGCTTTTATCTTTATGATTCTGTTTCTTATTTTTACGATCGTATTTTTATTTTTGTTTCCCGTGTACGTACACTATGACGTTCCGTTAATGAAAACCTTCAAGTATGCAGTTCTTATCGGCTTTACCAAACCACTTTATACTATCTGCATGTTGGCAGGAGCTCTTGGTGCAATCTTAATCAGTCTACTTCATGTAACTATAATCATTTTTTTCAGCGGAAGTCTTTTTGCCATGATTGTCACTGCTTTTGCAATGAAGGCGTTTAATAGTATCGACAAAGGTACGGCTAGTGAGCAAGTCTTGCAATAAAGGCTATTAGACTATAAAGGAGCACTTTCGTTCTATGAGAAAAGCATGGGCACATATCTTCACAATCTATCAAAATGCCAAACTTAATGGTAAGCTCTTCATCCGTATTACACTTCTTATGGTCGTTACCCTTGCCCTTGTGTTAATTGGTTTGCAATATGCTTTTACTCTTTATGATGAACAAATATATGCTAAATCTTCTCAAGTATTAATGATGTCGTCCAACAGCATTGAAGAGGAGTTGGAACGTATAGAGGAAGTTAGCTTTANTATTGCTGTCGATCCGCAAATACAATCAGCATTGCTGGAGCTTCAAGGTGATGTGACTGGCTATGATATTTATCGGCTTGAACAGAAATTGGAAGAACAATTAGCAAATTATGTTGGTTCGGAAAAGTATATCCATTCCATTTATCTTTATGATTCTTCAGGAAGAGAATTTTTGGCAGGATCAAGTTCAAAACCTCTTGGAGAGAAGGAAAAGCGTATCGCCATGTACAATGCCGACAGGTACGAAGGGAAGAATTACTGGATGGAGATAGACGGTGTGGATGAATTTTTAACTTCTGTCCGTCTGCTTCGCTCTTATGAAAACTTAAACTTTGAAAGAATAGGCAAGCTACTTATTCGGGTCAATCTTGATAAAATCGTAAATGGTTTGCCGCTTACGCAAGGAGCGGTCGGCGGCAATATCGTCATCTCTAATAGCAGCCAAGTCTTTTATTCGCAAAAGGGTACCCAGGATTTAGCTGATTATGATTTCATCTCTAAAAAAGGGCAAGGCTATGGAATAGAAAAAATAAACGGCGAAAGATACTTTATTAATCATATTGCTACTAATTTTGAAGACTGGACATATTGGAATATCATCCCGTTTAATGCGATGTTTTCAAAAATTACAGCAGTCAAGTACTCTATGATCCTTTTATTTACCTTATTGTTCATTTTACTCATTTCCATTGGATTTGGCTTTTTAAAAAGAATTACCAATCCGATTGAAGAGCTTGCTTCCACCATGCAAGAGGTGCAGAAAGGAAACTTTTTAGCTGTTCAATCACTTAAAGTGGAGGAAATGCCGGAGGATGAGGTAGGCACACTATATCGTAATTTCAAGACAATGGTGCAGCGAATTGATGAATTGATTAAGGAGAATTTTTCTAAACAGCTGCTCGTGAAGGAAACGGAGTTTAAAGCATTGCAAGCCCAGATTAATCCGCATTTTCTTTACAATACACTCGAGTCTGTCAACTGGCTGGCAAAAACGAATAATCAGCAGCAAATTTCCAGCATGGTCGAAGCGCTAGGACATCTTATGCGAAATTCTATTAACTTCAATGAAGATATTATTACAGTGGAAAAGGAGCTGGAAATTGTTCAAAGCTATTTGACCATTCAAAATTACCGGTTCGGTGATCGGCTTGACTTTCAAATGAATATTCCTGCTTCTGTAATGAATTGCCGCATTCCTAAGTTGACGCTGCAGCCTCTTTTAGAAAACTCTTTTCAGCACGCAGTGGAGCCTTCCCTTGAAGTATCCACTATTAAAATAATGGCAGTAAAAACGGAGGAGTTTCTTTATATTCGCGTGGAAGATAACGGGCCAGGAATTGATCCAAACACACTTCTTTACATAAAAAAAGGCATTATTAAGCCGAAAGGGACTGGTATTGGCCTAAATAATATTGATCAACGCATCAAGCTAGGCTTTGGTGAACAGTATGGTTTAAAGATTGAAAATCTGGATGGAAAAGGCACAGCTGTAACAGTCATTTTACCTATTCAAAGGGGTGAGTTCACATGACCTATAAAGTATTGCTGGCTGATGATGAAAGAATTATTGTAGAAGGAATTTCGAGCGTCATTAATTGGAGCTCTTTAGGTACAGAGCTTGTGGCTACTGCAAGAAATGGCGTGGATGCATATGAAAAGATCGCCTCCTACAAACCGGATATTGTCATAAGTGATATAAAGATGCCAGGAATGGACGGAATTACATTAGCTCAAAAAGTTTATGAGGAGTTTCCCTCTACAAGCTTTATTCTTTTGTCAGGCTTTGGAGAATTTGAATATGCACGAAAGGCAATGAAATATGGTGTTAAAAACTATTTGCTAAAACCATGTAATGAAGAGAAAATAAGTGCTGCCCTTCAAGAAATCATAAAGGAGCTGGAAGCAACTAAACAACAAAAAGAAAAGTTTTTGATGCTAGAGGAGAATCTGGAGAAAATCCAGCCGTATATGAAGGCGCAGCTTTTGGCAGAGCTTTTTACAGGTAAAGAAGCTAATAGTGATTTTACACGCTATGAGCATTTATTCGACATAAAAAACAGACAGCAAGATGTAATGCTTGCCCTTTTTGAAGTGGAGGAAGGGGATTCTAATGAGCATTTAACTTACCTTACAGAAATAGCTACAGAGCTAGTACCTGCTCCTGTACTGCAAACAATAATCGGCAAACAAGCAATCATAGTAGTTGAATCAAAAACAAGCCGTAATGATCTAATACAACAAGTTACATCCATGCTGTGTCAGTTTTCTACGAGATACAGCATGGATGCGACAGCCGCATTAAGCGGAACTGGTGTTCTTCAAGAGGTGAAGAAATTGTATAAGCAGGCTGTTGATTATTTAGGTCATAAATTTTATATAGGAACAGGCAAGCTGATTACGTCAGCTGATATAATTCCCGCTAAAAAACAGGCTTATTCCGAACCGTTTTCCATGGATGAACAGGAAATATGTCTAATGATTAAATCTGGACAAAAAGAGGAGGCACTAAGTGTGCTTAACAGCCTGTTTGACAGTATGGGAAGACAAAGACTTGGCAGCCATCGGACAAAATCTCATTGTATTCAGCTCTATAAGGCAATCATTCAAGCAGCTGATAAAGATAGGCAGCTAGATTTACATACTGGTACAACGGAATTGCTGGCAATGGAGACAGTCCAGCAGATGAAGGAATATTTGGAGTGTTGTGTCAAACAGCTGTCAGACGTAAATAGTGCACGGCTTATGACAAAGCAATCGTCTGTTACCAGCAAGGTAATTGAAATAATCGAAACGCATTTTTCCAAGCCGGATCTGTCCTTGAAGATGGTTGCAAATGAGATGCTGTTTATGAACCCTGACTATCTTGGGAAATTATTCAAACAAGAAACAGGAGAGCGCTTTTCTGCCTATCTGACAAAATGGCGAATTGAAAAAGCTATTACTTATATAGCGGAGAATGGAGAGGTAAAAATGGTGACATTGGCAGATATGGTCGGCTTTGGAGATAATCCTCAATATTTCAGCCAAGTTTTTAAAAAGTATACAGGTTATACACCATCGGATTATCGGAAAGCCCACAACCTCATTTGAAAGCGTTTTATTTATCTCTGTTTTTTGCACGTTCATATCTGTTTTTTCCATTACAGAGAGAGTGGAAATGCATTAAATTAAGGATGTAAGCACTTTCAATAAAGGAGGGCAATATATGAAAAAGTTAGGCCTTATAGCTTTAAGTTTTCTTTTACTTTTTTCTTTAGCAGCCTGCAGCACAAGCGGTAAAGAGACTTCAGGAGGTAAAGATGACAAAATTACTCTGCGTGTGGCATGGTGGGGCGGACAGCCAAGACATGATTACACAATGAAGGTAATTGAAATGTACGAGAAAGCGAATCCAAATGTAGAAATAGAAGCAGAATTCGCCAACTTTGATGATTATTGGAAGAAGCTAGCACCTATGGCAGCAGCAAACCAGCTTCCTGACATTATTCAAATGGATACAGCCTATCTTTCCCAGTACGGTGAAAAAGGGCAGCTGGAAGACTTAACAAAA
>Ga0058696_1000110_pt1 | contig 33048 bp, 22 predicted proteins | sample AgamicMgSfrz_FD_55077 | JGI IMG/M metagenome (GOLD analysis project Ga0058696, IMG submission 55077) | Agave microbial communities from Guanajuato, Mexico - Mg.Sf.rz | ecosystem: Host-associated > Plants > Phyllosphere > Phylloplane/Leaf | place: Guanajuato, Mexico | collected 2012-05-30 | reverse complement strand
GGCGGACGGCAAGGGCTACGAGCGCGACCCGCGCTCGCTCGCCAAGCGCGCTGAAGCCTATCTGAAGAGCTCGGGCTTGGGCGACACGGCCTTCTTCGGTCCGGAACCGGAATTCTTCATTTTCGACTCGGTTCAGTGGAACACGGATCAGTCGGGCTGCTTCGTCAAGATCGGCTCGGAAGAAGCACCGTGGTCGTCGTCGAAGGAATTCGAAGGCGGCAACACCGGCCACCGTCCGGGCACGAAGGGCGGCTACTTCCCGGTCGCTCCGGTCGACACGTTCCAGGACATCCGTTCGGAAATGTGTCTGCTGCTCGAACAGATCGGCATTCCGGTCGAAGTGCATCACCACGAAGTCGCGGGCCAGGGCCAGAATGAAATCGGCACCAAGTTCTCGACGCTGGTGCAACGCGCCGACTGGCTGCAGCAAATGAAGTACATCATCCAGAACGTCGCGCACACGTACGGCAAGACGGCAACGTTCATGCCGAAGCCGATCGTTGGCGATAACGGTTCGGGCATGCACGTTCACCAGTCGATCTGGAAGGACGGCCAGAACCTGTTCGCGGGCAACGGCTACGCCGGCCTGTCGGAACTGGCGCTGTTCTACATCGGCGGCATCATCAAGCACGCCCGTGCGCTGAACGCGATCACGAACCCGACGACGAACTCGTACAAGCGTCTGGTCCCGCACTTCGAAGCACCGGTCAAGCTCGCCTACTCGGCACGCAACCGTTCGGCATCGATCCGCATTCCGCACGTGTCGAACCCGAAGGGCCGCCGTATCGAAACGCGCTTCCCGGACCCGATGGCGAACCCGTACCTGTTGTTCTCGGCGCTGATGATGGCCGGCCTCGACGGGATCCAGAACAAGATCCATCCGGGCGAAGCAGCCGACAAGAACCTGTACGACCTGCCGCCGGAAGAGGATGCAAAGATCCCGACCGTNTGCGCAGGCCTCGACCAGGCACTGGAAGCGCTCGACAAGGATCGCGAGTTCCTGACCCGTGGCGGCGTGTTCACGGACAGCATGCTCGACGCGTACCTCGCGCTGAAGGAGCAGGAGCTGGCGAAGTTCCGCATGACGACGCACCCGATCGAGTTCGAGATGTACTACTCGCTCTAATCGGCGATGGCGCTTCGATTCAGCGCCGTCATGCCGGTTCGTTCCCGTCGCGCGGCTGGCGGCGGGAACGGCGGAGTCTGAAAGGGGACGGCGTCCGGCCGTCCCTTTTTTGTTCCGACGATTTTCATTTTCTGGCCCGGTGAGGCGCGACAAGCACGCAGATGGTTCTGAAGAATCTGATCAAGGCGAAAACGGGGCAACCCGAACGACTGACGGACGACGAGCGGCTCGCACGCTCGGGTCTGCTGGCGGGGCTCGAAGCGCTGCCGACGGTCGTGATCGTGCTCGACCGCAAGACGCTGCGGGTCGCGTTCGCGAACCCGTCCGCGGAGGCGATGCTCGACATCTCGCGGCGGCAGCTCGCACAGCGGCCGTGGGGCGAGATTTTCCCGAACGCGAACGAACTCGCATCGACGATCACCGCGATCGGCCAGGAACGCTTTCACGCGACGCACCTCGATACGGTGCTCGACCGGCCCGGCCGCGAGCCGCTGCATGTGCATGCGATCGTCGGCTTCCTCGAGAGCGCGCCCGATTTCGTGCTCGTCGAGCTGTTCGAGAACGAACGGCAGTCGCGCACCGATCGGGAAGAGCGCATCCACGACCTGACCGCGGTCAACAAGCAACTGATCCGCAACCTCGCGCACGAGATCAAGAACCCGCTCGGCGGCATTCGCGGCGCAGCCCAGCTGCTCGAATTCGAACTGGGCGAGCGCGAGCGCGGCGAGTTGCGCGAATACACGCAGGTGATCATCAAGGAGTCCGATCGCCTGCAGACGCTCGTCGACCGGTTGCTGGAGCCGCACCGGCATCCGCACATCGTCGGCGACGTGAACATTCATGAAGTGTGCGAACGCGTGCGCGCGGTGATGCTCGCGGAGTTCCCGCGCGGGCTCACGATCGAGCGCGATTACGACGTGAGCGTGCCGGACCTGCGCGGCGACAAGGAGCAGTTGATCCAGGCGCTGCTCAACATCGTGCGCAACGCCGCGCAGGCGCTGCGCGAGCGGATCGCGCAGGGCGACGCGAAGATCGAGCTGCGCACGCGCATCGCGCGCAAGATCACGATCGCGAAGCGCCTGTACAAGCTGGCACTGGACTTGCACGTGGTCGACAACGGGCCCGGCATTCCGGAAGAGATCCGCGACCGGATCTTCTATCCGCTCGTATCCGGACGCGACGACGGCAGCGGCCTCGGCCTCACGCTCGCACAGACGTTCGTGCAGCAGCACGACGGGATGATCGAGGTCGAAAGCCGGCCCGGACGTACCGAATTTCAGATTCTGCTGCCGCTCGACCATTGAGCGGCAGCATTGCGATTCACCCATACCTGACCGACCTATGAAGCCGATCTGGATAGTAGACGACGACCAATCGATCCGCTGGGTGCTTGAAAAGGCACTCGCCCGGGACAGCTTCGCGACGAAGAGCTTCGCGAACGTGCGCGATGCGCTGGCCGCGCTCGACCACGAGACGCCGCAGGTGCTCGTGTCCGACATCCGGATGCCGGGCGGCTCGGGCCTCGAGTTGCTGCAGGCGATGCACGAGCGGCTGCCGGGCCTGCCCGTCATCATCATGACGGCGTTCTCCGATCTCGACAGCGCCGTCGCGGCGTTCCAGGGCGGCGCGTTCGAATACCTCGCGAAGCCGTTCGACGTCGACAAGGCGGTCGAGCTGATCCGCCGCGCGGTGGAAGAAAGCCTGCGCGGCGGCGCGCCGCAGGACGAGCGCGTGGCCGAGGCGCCCGAGATGCTCGGCCAGGCGCCGGCGATGCAGGACATGTTCCGCGCGATCGGCCGCTTGTCGCATTCGGCCGCGACCGTGCTGATCACCGGCGAGTCGGGCACCGGCAAGGAGCTCGTCGCGCGGGCGCTGCACCGTCACAGCCCGCGTGCGAACGGACCGTTCATCGCGCTGAACACGGCGGCGATTCCGAAGGATCTGCTGGAATCCGAACTGTTCGGCCACGAGCGCGGCGCGTTCACCGGCGCGCAGACGACGCGGCAGGGCCGCTTCGAGCAGGCCGAGAACGGCACGCTGTTCCTCGACGAAATCGGCGACATGCCGTTCGATCTGCAGACGCGCCTGTTGCGCGTGCTGTCGGACGGGCAGTTCTACCGCGTGGGCGGCCACAACCCGCTGCGCGCGAACGTGCGCGTGATCGCCGCGACGCACCAGAATCTCGAGTCGCGCGTGCGGCAGGGGCTGTTCCGCGAGGACCTTTATCACCGGCTCAACGTGATCCGGCTGCGTCTGCCGCCGCTGCGCGAACGCAGCGAGGACATCGCGCTGCTCACGCGCCATTTCCTGCAGAAGAGCGCGCGCGATCTCGGCGTTGAGCCGAAGCGCGTGTCCGACGACGCGCTCGCGTACCTGACGTCGCTGCCGTTTCCCGGCAACGTGCGGCAGCTCGAGAATCTCGCGAACTGGCTGACCGTGATGGCGCCCGCGCAGACGGTCGAGATCAAGGATCTGCCGCCCGACCTCGTGCCGGCCGGTGCGCCGGTCGTCGCGACGGGCGACGGCGCGGACGCGCACGGCAGCGGCGGTCACACGGCGGTGCCTGCCGCGATCGGTGCAGCGCCGACGGCCGCGCCCGTCGCGAGCGCGGCGAACGGCAGCGCGCCGGCCGGCTACCCGCTGTGGGAGCACGGGCTGCGCACCGAAGTCGCGCGGCTGTTGCGCGAGAACTCGGCCGACGTGATGGACGAACTCGCACGCCGCTTCGAGGCCGCCGTGATCCGCGAGGCGCTCGACTTCACGCGCGGCCGCAAGGTCGAGGCCGCCGAGCGGCTCGGCATCGGCCGCAACACGATCACGCGCAAGATCCAGGAACTCCATCTGGAGCCCTGAGCATGATTCGCGGCATGCGCGGGCCTGCGCATGCCGCGATCGGACATAATCGCGGTTTGCATGCAGCTTGCCATTCCGCGATCCTCAATGTCCGAATCCTTCCGCTGGCCCGCCGGGGCCGACCCGTTCCGTTTCCTCGAAGCACTCGACAGCAAGCGCGCCCGCACGTGGGTCGACGAGCAGAATGCGCGCACCCGCGCCGCGCTGCGCGACGACGATGCCTATCGCGCGCTGACCGCGCGTCTCGCGAAAGCGTATCTGCCGCGCGAACGCCCGGTGATTCCGACCCGCTGGCGCGACTGGGCGTACGACCTGTGGCAGGACGATCTCCATCCGAAGGGGCTGTGGCGCCGCACGCGCTGGGCCGACTGGCGGGCCGGCCAGCCGGCCTGGGAAACGCTGCTCGACATCGACGCGCTCGGCGCCGAAGAGGGCGAGTCGTGGGTGTTCGAGCAGGAGGCGATCTTGTATCCGGACGGCGATCGCGTGCTGCTGTCGCTGTCGCCGGGCGGCGCCGATGCGGTCGTCGTGCGCGAATTCGATCTCGTCGAGCGCCGGTTCGTCGACGGCGGTTTCACGATCGACGCGCCGGGCCATCACACGGTCGGCTGGATCGACCGCGATACCGTGTACGTGAGCTGGGATCGCGGCGAAGCGCATGCGACCGCCGCCGGCTATCCGTATGAAGCGCGGCGCTGGGTGCGCGGCACGGCGCTTGCCGACGCGCCCGTCGTGTTCAGCGGCGAACCGGACGACATCAGCGCCGGAGCGTGGTACGACCCGATCGACCGCCGCCACGTCGCGTGGCGCAGCGTCGATTTCTTCGACGCACACGCGTACTGGTTGACCGACGCGGGCGAATGGGCGCGCTACGACGTGCCGACGCATGTCGAGGTCGGGTTCTGGGAGGGCTGGCTCGTGCTGGAGCCGCGCCTCGACTGGGATTGCGACGGCGTGCGCCACGCGGGCGGCTCGCTGCTCGCGATCCGCGAAGAGGCGTTCCTCGCCGGCGCGCGCGAATTCACGACGCTGTTCGCGCCGCGGCCGACGACGTCCGCCTGTACGTGGACGCATACGCGCACGACGCTGATCGCCAGCTGGCTCGACGACGTGCACAACCGCACGATGCTGTGGCAGCCGCGGCAGGCCGACGACGGGGCGTGGACCTGGGACGCGCGGCCGTTCGACTGGCCCGGCGACGCGCAGATCGACGTCGAGCCCGTCGAATCGACGCTGAACGACGAGGTGTACGTCGACGTCGACACCTATCTCGATCCGCCCGAATGCTGGCTGGCCGATCTCGCCGACCGCGCGGACGATGCGCCGTCGCGCCGCGTGCTGCTCGACCGGCCGCCGGTGCAGTTCGACGCCGCTGGGCTTGTCGTACGCCGCGCGAGCGCGCGTTCGCGCGACGGCACGGTCGTGCCGTACACGCTGATCGGGCCGCGCGATGCGCTCGACGCACCGGCAGGCGGGGCGCGCGTCGCGCGGCCGTGCCTGCTGTCGGGCTATGGCGGCTTTGCGATCCCGAACCTGCCGGGCTACAGCGATGCGTTCGGCATCGGCTGGCTCGAACGCGGCGGCGTGATGGCGTTTGCGCACATCCGCGGCGGCGGCGAGTTCGGGCCGCGCTGGCATACCGACGCGCAGCGCGAACACCGCCAGCGTTCGTTCGACGATTTCATCGCGGTCGCCGAGGATCTGGTTGCGACCGGCGTGACGCGCGCCGCGCAGTTGGGGATCGAGGGCGGCAGCAACGGCGGGCTGCTGGTCGCCGCGTGCATGATGCAGCGGCCGGAGTTGTTCGGCGCGGTGCTGTGCCGCGTGCCGCTGCTCGACATGCAGCGCTATCCGAAGCTGCACGCGGGCGCCGCATGGCTCGACGAATACGGCGATCCGGACGATCCGAGCGAAGGCGCGGCGCTGGCCGCGTATTCGCCCTATCACCGCGTGCGCGAAGGTGTCGTGTATCCGCCGTTGCTGCTGACGACGTCGACCCGTGACGACCGCGTCCATCCCGCACATGCACGCAAGATGGCCGCGCGCATGCAGGCGCTCGGTCACGAACGGGTGTGGTACTGGGAGAACACCGACGGCGGCCACGGCAGCGCCGACGATCTCGAACGCGCGGAAGCCGATGCGGCCGAATTCGGCTTCCTGTGGGCCCATCTCGGGCCGGCGCCCGCGCGGCGCTGATTGCGCGTGAACAGGCCCTGGGCGATCAGCCGACGACCGCGACGACGGGCGTGTGGTCGGACGGCTGTTCCCACGTGCGCGGCGTGCGATCGACCTCGCACGACGCGCAGGTCGCCGCGAGCGCCGGCGACAGCAGGATGTGGTCGATGCGCAGTCCCGCGTTGCGGCGGAACGCCATCATCCGGTAGTCCCACCACGTGAAGGTTTTCTCGGGCTGCTCGAAGCGGCGGAACGCATCGACGAAGCCGAGTTCGATCAGCTGCGCGAAGTGCGCGCGCTCCTGCGGCGACACGAGGTTCTGGCCTTCCCATTTCGCGGGATCGTGCACGTCGCGGTCTTCCGGCGCGATGTTGTAGTCGCCGAGCAGCGCGAGCTTCGGGTAGCGCTGCAGCTCGGTGCGCAGCCATGCCTGCAGCGCGTCGAGCCACTGCATCTTGTAGACGAACTTGTCGGAGTCGAGCGCCTGGCCGTTCGGGAAGTAGGCGGACACGATGCGCACGCCGTCGACCGTCGCGGCGATCACGCGCTGCTGCGGGTCGTCGAAGCCGGGGATGTTGCGCACGACGTCCGATTCGTCGACGGCGAGCGTGTCGCGCACGAGGATCGCGACGCCGTTGTAGGTCTTCTGGCCCGTGAACCAGCTGCGGTAGCCGACCGCCTCGAGATCGGCGCGCGGGAATTTCTCGTCCGGCAGCTTCAGTTCCTGCAGGCACAGGACGTCGGTGCCGCTTTGCGCGAGCCAGTCGAGCACGTGCTGTTTGCGGACGTTGAGCGAGTTGACGTTCCAAGTTGCTATTTTCATGAACGGGAGGGGCGTGCGGCGTGAATTCGGAGGCCGTCATCTTACCGCGAGCATGGGGTGCGAACGCGGGTGTCATGCAGGGTCACGCATCGTCGCGCGAGGAGGGGAGGCAGGAATTGTGACAAAAGTATTGACGTGAGTACTTCCTCACCCTATAATTTATTTCTCTGACGCGGGGTGGAGCAGTCTGGCAGCTCGTCGGGCTCATAACCCGAAGGTCACAGGTTCAAATCCTGTCCCCGCAACCAAGCACACCAGACGATGTGCCGCGCAATTGACCGATGCGCACTTCGTCCACGAAAAACCCGGCTCCATGCCGGGTTTTTTGTTTTCCGCGTCCGCTTGTTATTTCGGCGCGCCCGGGCTCCCCGGCAGGAAGCCGTTCTCGAGCAGATAGGTCGTCGTGTTGACCAGCGTGGCCCGCGCGTTCGGCGTGCCCGACAGCACCGCGCACTTGTCCTTGCCCGTATTCAGCCGGATCGACCGCTCGGTCGTCGGGTAGTCCACATCCTTCAGGTAGAAATGCGGCAGCGACGTCATGTAGCGCGCATACGGCACGCACGGCCGCTGCATCGGGTCCTTCGACGCGGCGTTGAACGGAAAGTACTCGTCGAACAGGTACGCCGAGCTCGACAGGCCGCCCCAGTTCGCCGGCACCGCGATACTGCCGGTCGGCGTCGTGGCGCCGGTGGCGACGTCCGTGATGAAGCCGTCGACGGTCGAGCGCCCGTCGCTGCGATTGGCCTGCGTCACGGTGACCTGCAGCCGATAGGCATGGCCGGTTTTCCACGGGTAGGCGATCGAGCACGACGTGCCGGAGCCGCCGTCGGCGCCGCCGCGGCAATTCGCCGACAGCGGCGCCGTGCCGGTGCCGAACGCGCTGAAGATCACCACGTTGGTGCTGCGGGTGCGCGGCTGGATGCCGGTGTAGATCGCGTGCCCGCCGTGTTGCGACGACAACTGGTTGGCCCAGTAGTAACTGGCGTTGACCTGGGTCGGCACGACTTCGGGCGTGATGTCCCACGTCATCCGATCGAAGCCGTCCCTGGGCGTCGTGGCGGCCGAGGCGGTGATGCTGGGGTCCGCGTGCGCGTTGAGCGTGGCCGACACGGCGAGCAGCGCGCCGAACACGGTGCTGAGTCTTTTCATGTTCCTGTTTCCGGTTGGTGGAAAAAGAGACCGCGACGAGCAGCGTCGAGTGCGGTGCCGCTGCTCGCGTACCAATTTGCGGTCACTTTATTACCAATGGATAACCCCTCGTGTCGGCGCGCCCGTCGGAACCGAGTCGCATGATTCGCGGGCCGTTCGTGCCGGCCCCGTGTGGTGGGCGAGAGCAGGGCGTCGGCCGAGCGACGACGCGCGCGCCGGGAGAGTGAATCCCGGCGCGCGAAACAATGCGGCGATGCCGTGTGGCGACGGTGTTCTTTGCGCGATGGCGCGCGTCGTTCAGCGCGCCGCCCACTCGACGGCTGCTTTCGCATGCAGCGCGGTCGTATCGAATACCGGCAGCGGCGAGTCGTCCGCGCCGATCAGCAGCGTGATTTCCGTGCAGCCGAGGATCACCGCCTGTGCGCCGCGCCGGGCCAGTTCATCGATGATCGACACGTACGTGGCGCGCGATTCCTCCGAGATGACGCCGTGGCACAGCTCGTCGTAGATGATCCGGTGCACGTCGTTGCGCCCGCGTTCGTCCGGCACCAGCACGTCGAGCCCGAACTTCTCGCGCAGCCGCGCCGCGTAGAACGGCAGCTCCATCGTATAGCGCGTACCGAGCAGCGCGACGCGCTCGACGCCCGCGTCGCGCAGTGCGCTGCCGGTCGGATCGGCGATGTGCAGGAACGGCAGCGTCACCGCCGCCTCGATCGCGTCGTGCACGCGGTGCATCGTATTGGTCGTCAGGACGACGAGATCGGCGCCGGCCGCTTCGAGTTGTCGCGCGGCGTCGGCCATCCGTTCGCCGAGCGCGGCCCAGTCGTGCGTGCGCTGCAGCGCTTCGATTTCGGCGAAGTCGACCGTGACCAGCACGCTCTTCGCGTTGTGATGGCCGCCGTGCAATGCCTTCGAGTGCCGGTTGATCATCCGGTAGTACTCGGCCGACGATTCCCAGCTCATGCCGCCGATCAGTCCGATTGTCTTCATCCGTCACCTTTGGATTTCGTGTGTCGCGGCAGACGAGTATAGGTGCCGCTGCCCGTGCCCGGCCGGTACGATCCGCACGAACCGGGCCGGTACGGCGCAGTCGGCGCCAGGCGGCCAGCTGCGGGACGGCTGGCTGAGGCCGGCGAGCGACGGACATACGCGGCAGTTGAAACCGGCACTGTGTTTTTGTACAGTATCGGCACCGTGAGCCCGACCACCATCCCGCCTGCCGATCTACCCACGCCGCTGCCCGGCGACGCGCCGCCGCGCATGCGCAAGATCATTCATTGCGACTGCGACTGCTTCTACGCGTCGGTTGAGATGCGCGACGACCCGTCGCTGCGCAACCGGCCGCTCGCGGTCGGCGGTCGCCCCGACCAGCGCGGCGTGATCGCGACCTGTAACTACGAGGCGCGGCGCTACGGCGTGCATTCGGCGATGTCGTCGGCGCTGGCGATGCGCAAGTGTCCGGACCTGCTGATCCTGCCGTCCGCGATGGACAAGTATCGTGCGGCGTCGCGGCAGATCATGGCGATCTATCGCGACTACACGCAGGACGTCGAGCCGCTGTCGCTCGACGAGGCGTACCTCGACGTCAGCGGGTCGGAGCGTTGCCAGGGCAGTGCGACGCTGATTGCGCGCGAGATCCGCGAGCGNGTGCGCGATACGGTCGGCGTGACCGTGTCGGCGGGNGTCGCGCCGAACAAGTTCATCGCGAAGATCGCNTCCGACTGGAACAAGCCCGACGGGCTGTTCGTCGTGCGGCCGCACGAGATCGACGCNTTCGTNGCGGCGCTGCCGGTGCGCAAGCTGCACGGCGTCGGCAAGGTGACGGCCACGCGGCTCGACCGGCTCGGCATCCAGACCTGCGCGCAATTGCGCGACTGGCCGCTGATCGACCTGCACCGCGAGTTCGGCGCGTTCGGGCGGCGGCTGTACGAACTGTCGCGCGGGATCGACGAGCGGCCCGTGCAGGCCGACCAGGAGCGCAAGTCGGTCAGCGTCGAGACGACCTACGTGACCGACCTGACGACACTCGAGCAATGCGCGGACGAAATCCGCCGCCTCGTCGTGCAACTCGACGCGCGGATCGATCGCGCGGGCGCCGCGCGGTCGATCCGCAAGCTGTACGTGAAGATCCGCTTCGCCGATTTCCAGCGCACGACGGTCGAGTGCGTGGCCGACGCGACGAATGCCGAGACGGCCGTCACGCTTCTCGCGAAGGGGTTGTTGCGGCGCGCGCAGCCGGTACGGCTGCTCGGCGTCGGCGTGCGCATCAACGAGGATACGGCCGAACGCCACGGGCAATTCCTGCTGTTCGACGACGAAGTGGGCGACGACACGTCCGCGCCATGAAAAAAGGCACCGCCGAAGCGGTGCCTGTCGATGCAGCCTGAACAACTGGAAGGGCCGGGCGGCGCGCTCAGTGCGCGGACGCGGCCATCCCGTTGTGGCGCAGCAGTGCGTCGATCTGCGGCTCGCGGCCGCGGAACGCCTTGAACGACTCCATCGCCGGGCGGCTGCCGCCGACCTCGAGGATTTCGCGGCGATAGCGCGTGCCGGTTGCCGCGTCGAGTACGCTGCCGCTGGCGGCCGCCGCTTCCTCGAACGCCGCGTACGCATCGGCCGACAGCACTTCGGCCCACTTGTAGCTGTAGTAGCCGGCCGCATAGCCGCCCGCGAAGATGTGGCTGAACGTGTTCGGCCAGCGCGAGAACGCCGCCTGCGGGATCACGTGATAGCGCTCGTTGATCTCGCGCGCGAACGCGGTCACGCCGGTGGCGCCGGCCGGGTCGAAGTCGACGTGCAGCAGCATGTCGAACATCGAGAACACGATCTGGCGCAGCGTGCCGAGCCCACTCTGGAAGTTCTTCGCGGCGATCATCTTGTCGAACAGCTCGCGCGGCAGCGATGCGCCCGTATCGACGTGCGACGACATCGACGACAGCACGTCCCATTCCCAGCAGAAATTCTCCATGAACTGCGACGGCAGTTCGACCGCATCCCATTCGACGCCGTTGATGCCTGACACGCCGAGCTCGTCGACGCGCGTGAGCATGTGATGCAGCCCGTGGCCGAATTCATGGAACAGCGTGATCACTTCGTCGTGCGTGAAGCACGCGGGCTTGCCGCCGACCGGCGCGGAGAAGTTGCAGGTCAGGTACGCGACGGGCGTCTGCACGTCGCTGCCGCGCTTCGCGCGCGAACGCGCGTCGTCCATCCAGGCGCCGCCGCGCTTGCCTTCGCGTGCGTACAGGTCGAGATAGAACTGCGCGACGAGCGAGCCGTCGCGGTTCTCGACGCGGAAGAAGCGCACGTCCTTGTGCCATACCGGCGCGTCGTCCGGCTTGATCTTCACGCCGAACAGCGTTTCGGTGACGGTGAACAGCCCCTTCAGCGCGGCCGGTTCCGGGAAGTACTGCTTGACCTCGTTTTCCGAGAACGCATAGCGCTGCTGGCGCAGCTTCTCGGCCGCGTATGCGACGTCCCACGGCGCGAGTTCGGCGAGGCCGAGCTCCTTCGCGGCGAAGGAGCGCAGCTCGTCCCAGTCCTTGTCCGCGTGCGGGCGGGCGCGGGTCGCGAGATCCTCGAGGAATGCGATCACCTGCTGCGGCGATTCGGCCATCTTCGGCGCGAGCGACACTTCGGCGAAGTTGCGGTAGCCGAGCATCTGCGCCTCTTCGCGGCGCAGCTTCAGCGCGTCGACGACGATCGCCGTGTTGTCCCATTCGGCCTTGCCGTCGCCGTACTGCGGCCCGAGCTCCGACGCGCGCGTCGCATAGGCGCGGTAGAGCGTCTCGCGCAGCGCGCGGTTGTCCGCGTACTGCAGCACCGGGAAGTACGACGGGAAATGCAGCGTGAATTTCCAGCCTTCCTTGCCGTCCTTTTGCGCGGCTTCGCGGGCAGCCTCGATCGCGTCGCCGGGCAGGCCGGCCAGCTCGGCTTCATCGGTGACGAAGTACGCGTACGCGTTGGTTGCATCGAGCACGTGATCGGAGAATGCCTTCGACAGCGCGGCCTGCTGTTCCTGCAGTTCCGCGAAGCGCGGCTTCTGGTCCTCGGGCAGCTCGGCGCCCGACAGGCGGAAGTCGCGCAGCGCATTGTCGAGGATCTTCTTGCGTTCGGCAGACAGCGTCGCGTATTCGGCGCTCGCAGCGATCGCCTTGTACTTTTCGTACAGCGCGAGATTCTGGCCGACGCTCGACCAGAACTCGGTCACGCGCGGCAGGTTTTCACCGTAGGCGGCGCGCAGTTCGGGCGTGTCGGCGACCGCATTCAGGTGGCCGACGATGCCCCATGCGCGGCCGAGCGGCTCCGTGGCCTGCTCGACCGTCTCGACGACGGCGGCCCAGGTCGACGGCGTGTCGCTCGCGCTCGCCGCTTCGACCGCGCGGCTGGCGGCGTCGAGCAGCGTATCGAGCGCGGGCGTCACGTGTTCCGGGCGGATCTCGCCGAAACGGGGCAGGCCGGAGAAGTCGAGAAGGGGATTGGTGTTGGCGCTGGCGGACATTGAGACTCCCTGTCTGTTGCCGGATGAACCGGGATGAAAAGGGTGAGGCGCGATGAAGCGGCGCCCGATACCGACATTATTGGGGCGCATCGTGCGCTTTCCAATCGTTAGTTTCTAATGACGCGATTGACGCAGGGTCGGATGTGGGCGCCCGGCCAGGGGCGGCCGGCCAAGGGCGACCGGCCAAGGGCGACCGGCGGCGGGCGAGCAGCAAGGTGCATCGGCGCGCCGGCCGGCGCGATGCAGCCGCGCGATTGCGGCTGGCGAGGCGCCGGCGCGCGGACCGCGCACCGGCTGGGCAAAGGCAGCTTCAGGCCGCGGCGGCCGCGGCGCGTTCGGCGGATTCGATCGTGTTGATCAGCAGCATCGTGATGGTCATCGGGCCGACGCCGCCCGGCACCGGCGTGATGTAGCCGGCGACTTCCTTCACGCCCGCGAAATCGACGTCGCCGCACAGCTTGCCTGCGTCGTCACGGTTCATGCCGACGTCGATCACCGTCGCGCCCGGCTTCACCATGTCGGCGGTCAGGATGTTGCGCTTGCCGACCGCGGCGACCACGATGTCGGCCTCGCGCGTATGCGCGGCGAGGTCGCGCGTCTTGCTGTGGCAAATCGTCACGGTCGCGCCGGCGTCGAGCAGCATCATCGCCATCGGCTTGCCGACGATGTTCGAGCGGCCGATCACGACCGCGTTCGCGCCCTGCAGCGCAATGCCGTGCGCTTCGAACATCTTCATCACGCCGTACGGCGTGCACGGGCGGAACAGCGGCTTGCCGGTCATCAGCGCGCCGGCGTTCGCGACGTGAAAGCCGTCGACGTCCTTTTCCGGCGCGATCGCCTCGATCACCTTGTGGCTGTCGATGTGCGCGGGCAGCGGCAGCTGGACGAGGATGCCGTGGATCTTCGGGTCGCGGTTCAGTTCGTCGATGCGCGCGAGCAGGTCGGCTTCGGACAGCGTGGCCGGGTACGCATCCTTCAGCGAGAAGAAGCCGTTGTCCTCGCACGCCTTGATCTTGTTGCGCACGTAGACTTCGCTCGCCGGGTTCGCGCCGACGAGGATCACCGCGAGACCCGGCTGGTGGCCGCGTGCGGTCAGCGCGGCGGCGCGTTCGGCGGCCTGGGCGCGCAAGGTCTTCGAAAGGGCGTTGCCGTCGATGAGGAGGGCTGTCATGGTGGTGGGTCCTGCCGGGAAGTTGGAATGCGGGCGTACGGCGCGCGAAGCGCCGTAGCAAAGCACGTAATTATACCGTTCGCCTGCTGCCGTCCGACAGCGAATCAACGGGAAGCGTCATGGCCGCGGCGCTCGCGCGCCGGGAGAAACGACCGCCGCCGCGCGAGTGGGCCGCATCGCGCGGGGCGGCAAACACCGGTTGCGGGCCGGGCGGCCGGCGGTGGGCCGTGCCGCCGCGGCCGGAGAACCCGCTCAGGCCTGCTTCTTCGACAGCGCGAGGCGCAGCAGGTCGGCCACCGTGTTGACGTTGAGCTTTTCCATGATGTTCGCGCGGTGCGCCTCGACCGTCTTGATGCTGATGCCGAGGTCGTCGGCGATCTGCTTGTTCAGGCGGCCCGCGATGATCCGCTCGAGCACCTGCTGCTCGCGCGCGGTCAGCTTCGACAGGCGTTCGCTCGCGGCACGCTGCTCCTGCACGCTCTTGCTTTCGCTTCGGGCCTTGTCGAGCATCCGCTCGACGAGCTTGCGCAGCTCGGCTTCGTCGAACGGTTTCTCGATAAAGTCCATCGCACCCTTTTTCATCGTCGACACGGCCATCGGCACGTCGCCGTGACCGGTGACGAAGATGATCGGCAGCGCGGCATTGTCGGCGATCAGGCGTTCCTGCAATTCGAGGCCGCTCATGCCCGACATCCGCACGTCGAGGATCAGGCAGGCGATCTGGCCGGCCTGCTGCGCCGGCTGATAGGCATCGAGGAACTGCTCGGCGCTCGAGAAGCATTGCACGCGATAGCCGTTCGCCTCCAGCAGCCAGCGCAGCGAGTCCCGTACGGCCTCGTCGTCGTCGACGACAAAGACGGTTTCCTGAGTGGTGGTGACAGGGCTATTCATAGTTCTCCCGTAACGGTATGTGATGCCGATGCCTCGCGCCCCCCTTGGCCGAGATCAGCGGGTTCCCCAATGGGCAGGCTGCAGTGGAACGTCGCGCCGGAAATGCGGCCATCCGGCTCGACGTTGTTGACCACCCACAGACGCCCCCGATGCGATTCGATGATCGAACGGCAGATGTTCAGCCCCATGCCCATGCCGTCGGACTTGGTGCTGTAAAACGGTTCGAACAGGCGCTCGGCGGTCGCTTCGTCGACGCCCGGGCCCTGGTCGATCACACGGATGTCGACGAAGCCCGCATCGATGTCGGCGACCACGCGGATCACGCCGTCCGCCGACGCCGGCTTCACGTCGGCCATCGCCTCGGCTGCGTTCTTCATCAGGTTCATCAGCACCTGTTCGATCAGCACGGGGTCGACATAAATAATAGGCATTCTTGCGAGGATTTCCGTGACGATCCGGATCCTGCGCTTTCTGGCCTCGATTTCGGCCAGCCCGACCGCATCGGCGACGATGTCCGCGACCCGCGCCGGCTGGCGCTTCGGCTCGCTGCGCTTCACGAATTCGCGAATCCGCTTCACGATCATCCCGGCCCGCAGCGCCTGCTGCGCGGTCTTTTCCAGTGCGGGCTGCAGCGTCTCGGGCGTGCCGCGGCCGCTCTTCACGAGCGCGAGCGTGCCCGAGCAGTAGTTGTTGATTGCGGCGAGCGGCTGATTCAATTCGTGAGCAATCGACGACGCCATTTCGCCCATCGTCATCAATCGGCTCGTGAACTGCAGTTTCTCTTCCTGCTGGTGCGCGAGCTCCTGCGCCTTCTTGCGGGTCGTGATGTCGGTCGCGATCTGCATCTGCGCGAGGTGGCCGTCCACCCACTGGATGTACTGGCGGCGCACCTCGAACCACTTCTGGATGCTCTCGACGTACACCTCCTGCGCATCGGCGGTGCTGCTCGTCAGCGCGGCGGCCGGCAGGCCCGCGAACGCGTCGACCATGTCGATCGAGTCGGACGATGCCTGCGCGCGATCGAAGCCACCGCCCGACAGCTCCAGATGGCCATCCGGGCGGATGCCGAACAGGTGGCGGTAGTAGCGGTTCGCGAACAGCAGCTCGGCTTCGTCGGCGGCCAGCACCGACACCGCGGCGTCGAGGCTTTCGAGCACCGTCGTGAAGCGTTCGTGCGCGGCCGCGAGCTCTTCGCGCGCGCGCTTCGGCTCGGTGATGTCGGTCATCGACGACATCCAGCCGGTCTGGCGGCCCGAACTGTCGATCAGCGGCGACACGTACAGGCGCGCGTGGAACAGCGTGCCGTTCTTGCGCCGCACGCGCAGCTCGAAGCCCGAGCTCGGCGCCTTGCCGCGCAGCGTCATGTCGAGCTGGCGCTGCATTTCCGGGTACGCGTCGCGCGGCCAGTACGGGAACGGCGCGACCTTGCCGACGAGATCGGTTTCGTCCCAGCCCGTCATCCGGCAGAACGCGGGGTTCACGTGCGTGATGCGGCCGTGCATGTCGAGCACGCGCATGCCGATCAGCACCGAGTTTTCCATCGCGCGGCGGAAGAACGCTTCCGCGTACAGCGCCTGCTGCGCCTCGAAGCGCTGGCGCGTGTGCTTCCACAGGCTCCAGAGGCTCCACAGCACGAAGCACGACAGGCCGGCGACGAGCCACACGAGCGTGTTGTTGGTCAGGTTGGTGAGCTGCGGGAACGCGTACACGCGCACCGTCAGCCCCTGGCCGGGCGGGTCGAGCGGAAGATCGTAGTGCGAGTCGCGCGGCAGGCGCGGGCGTGTCGACGTGGACGACAGTTCGCGGTTGTTCGAATCGGTGATGGAGATCTTGTACTTCGACGACAGTTCCTGCGGGATGTCGTGCTTCAGGATGCCCTCGACCGAGAACACCGCGGCGATCGAGCCGAGATATTCGCGGTCGCCGCGCATCACGGGCGTCTGCAACGTGATGAAGCCGTTGCCGAAGTCATCGTAGATCAGCGGAGAATAGGCCTGGCGGCGCGTGCTGCGCGCCTCGTCGTACGCGCCGCGCACGGCGTCCCGCATCTGCGCGTCGCCAGGCTTCGCGAGGCGCTGGCCGAGCAGCGGCGGATGCACGGTCGGCCAGCGCTGCACGCCGGGCGCCGTGTACCAGTTCAGGTAGAGGATTTCCGGATGCGTCTGCATCACGTCCGCGACGGCCATCTGGAATGCGTTCTGGTCGAGGCGGCCGGACGCGAGGTCGCGCGACAGCGCCTGCAACTGTTCCTGCGCGCCCGTCATCGACAGGCGGATCTGCTGCTGGGCCCACGCGACGTTGCGGAACAGGGTGTCTTCCTGCTGCTGCTGTTCGCGCCGGTTGAGGCTCCACAGAATGAGGCTCATCACCACGAGGAACACCAGGATCGACAGCAGCGGCGTCAGCAAATAGGAGTTGGACCACCACGGTCCGTGGTGCCAACGGGACGGCTGCGACTCCGCCGGCGGGCCCGGCGGTCGCGCCGAGCGTGCGAAAAGCCGATCGGTCAACATGGCAGGATTGTAGCGCAGCGCAATACATGGAAAACCGATACCGGATATGTTGAACGGAAACGGTTTTGTTCGGACGAGACGGGCCGCGGAGCCCCGAAATATGGGTGCAGCGCAGCAATATTCCGCATTNCGAGAAAAGATCTCACAATTCGAAAATTTTGTTGCGCAGGCCCGTCCACGCTCATTACAATCCGTCGGAGCTTGCCCGCAGCCGGCCGCGTCGCGTCGTCTGCACGAGAGCGATCCTCACATTCCAGGACCCAGGAGACGAGAATGTCCGCTGTACCGAACGAAGTGATGAAATATGTCGCCGCCGAACGTGACGACGACCCGCAAGAAACCGTCGAGTGGCTGGAGTCGCTCGATGGCGTGATCTCCTCCGTGGGCACCGGCCGTGCGCATTACCTGATCGAAAAGCAGATCGAATTCGCCCGCATGCACGGCGAACACCTGCCGTTCTCCGCCAATACCCCGTACATCAACACGATTCCGGTCGAAGCCCAGGCAAAGATTCCGGGCGACCAGGACATCGAGCACCGCATCCGCTCGTACACGCGCTGGAACGCGCTGGCGATGGTGCTGCGCGCAGGCAAGGACACGAACGTCGGCGGCCACATCGCGTCGTTCGCATCGGCGGCGACGCTCTACGACGTCGGCTACAACCACTTCTGGCACGCAGCGTCCGACCAGCACGGCGGCGATCTCGTGTTCGTGCAGGGCCACTCGTCGCCGGGCGTGTACTCGCGCGCGTTCCTGCTCGGCCGCCTGAAGGAAGAGCAGCTCGACAACTTCCGCCAGGAAGTCGACGGCAAGGGCATCTCGTCGTACCCGCACCCGTGGCTGATGCCGGACTTCTGGCAGTTCCCGACCGTGTCGATGGGTCTCGGCCCGATCATGGCGATCTACCAGGCCCGCTTCATGAAGTATCTGGAGTCGCGCGGCATCGCGAAGACGGAAGGCCGCAAGGTGTGGGCGTTCCTCGGTGACGGCGAGACGGACGAGCCGGAATCGCTCGGCGCGATCGGCATGGCGAGCCGCGAGAAGCTCGACAACCTCGTGTTCGTGATCAACTGCAACCTGCAGCGCCTCGACGGCCCGGTGCGCGGCAACGGCAAGATCATCCAGGAACTCGAATCGGAATTCCGCGGCGCCGGCTGGAACGTGATCAAGGTCATCTGGGGCAGCCGCTGGGATGCGCTGTTCGCGCGCGACAAGTCGGGCGCGCTGATGCGCCGCATGATGGAGTGCGTCGACGGCGAATACCAGACGTACAAGTCGGAGTCGGGCGCGTACGTTCGCGAGCACTTCTTCAACACGCCTGAACTGAAGGCGCTCGTCGCCGACTGGTCGGACGACGACATCTGGGCGCTGAACCGCGGCGGTCACGATCCGCACAAGATCTACGCGGCATTCCACGAAGCCACGAACACGAAGGGCGCGCCGACCGTCATCCTCGCGAAGACTATCAAGGGCTACGGGATGGGCGAGTCGGGCCAGGCGATGAACATCACGCACCAGCAGAAGAAGCTGCCGGTCGAGCAACTGAAGAAGTTCCGTGACCAGTTCCGCCTGCCGATCACCGACGAGCAGATCGCCGACGTGCCGTACCTGAAGTTCGAGGAAGGCTCGAAGGAACTCGAATACATGCGCCAGAAGCGCATGGACCTCGGCGGCTACCTGCCGCACCGCCGCGAGAAGGCGACGTCGCTGCCGGTGCCGGCGCTCGACGCGTTCGAGCCGCTCTTGAAGGGCACGGGCGAAGGCCGCGAGATCTCGACGACGATGGCGTTCGTGCGGATTCTGAACATCCTGCTGAAGGACAAGGCGCTCGGCAAGCGCGTCGTGCCGATCGTCCCGGACGAATCGCGTACGTTCGGCATGGAAGGCCTGTTCCGCCAGATCGGTATCTGGAACCAGGAAGGCCAGAAGTACGTGCCGGAAGATTCCGACCAGCTGATGTTCTACAAGGAATCGCAGACCGGCCAGATCCTGCAGGAAGGCATCAACGAAGCGGGCGGCATGTGCGACTGGATCGCGGCGGCGACGTCGTATTCGACGCACGGCGAGATCATGGTGCCGTTCTACATCTTCTACTCGATGTTCGGCTTCCAGCGGATCGGCGACCTCGCGTGGGCCGCGGGCGACATGCGTTCGCGCGGCTTCCTGCTGGGCGGCACCGCGGGCCGTACGACGCTGAACGGCGAAGGCCTGCAGCACGAAGACGGTCACTCGCTGCTGTGGGCGGCATCGGTGCCGAACTGCGTGAGCTACGATCCGACGTTCGGCTACGAACTCGCGGTGATCATCCAGGACGGCCTGCGCCGCATGGTGCAGGACCAGGAAGACGTGTACTACTACATCACGGTGATGAACGAGAACTACGAGCACCCGGCGATTCCGCAGGGCGAGCACGTGGCGGCCGACATCATCAAGGGCATGTACGCGTTCAAGAAGGCCGACACCGACAAGAAGGCACCGCGCGTCCAGCTGCTCGGCGCGGGCACGATCTTCAACGAAGTGATCGCCGCCGCCGACCTGCTGAAGAACGACTGGGGCGTCGCCGCCGACCTGTGGAGCGTGCCGAGCTTCACCGAACTCGCGCGCGAAGGTCATGAGGTCGAGCGCTGGAACCTGCTCCATCCGACCGAGGAGCGTCGCCTGTCGCACGTGCAGAAGTGCCTGAAGGACACGCAGGGCCCGGTCATCGCATCGACCGACTACGTCCGTGCGCTGGTCGACCAGATCCGTGGCCAGATCGATCGCCGCTTCGTCGTGCTGGGCACCGACGGCTTCGGTCGTTCGGACACCCGCGAGAAGCTGCGTCACTTCTTCGAGGTCGACCGTCACTGGGTCACCGTCGCCGCGCTCAACGCGCTGGCCGACGAAGGCACGATCGAGCGCAAGGTGGTCGCGGACGCGATCGCCAAGTACAACCTCGATCCGTCCAAGCCCAACCCGATGACCGTTTAACGCACACGCCGTGTGATGCCGCGCGCCGCTCCCGCGAGGAGCGCGCGCGGCCATGGAGACAGAAACAGATGAGTCAAGCGATCGAAGTGAAGGTGCCGGATATCGGCGATTACAAGGACGTGCCGGTCATCGAGATCGGCGTGAAGGTGGGCGATACGGTCGAGCCCGAGCAGTCGCTCGTCACGCTCGAGTCGGACAAGGCGACGATGGACGTGCCGAGCCCGGTCGGCGGCGTCGTGAAGGAAATCAAGGTCAAGGTCGGCGATTCCGTGTCGGAAGGCTCGCTGATCATCCTGCTCGAAGGCGGCGCTGGCGCGCAGGCGAACGGCGCGGCCGCGCCGGCCGCGGCTCCGGCTCCGGCTCCGGCAGCAGCACCGGCACCGGCACCCGCGGCTCCCGCTGCCGCACCGGCGGCGTCCGGCGGCACGCTGGAAGTGAAGGTGCCCGACATCGGCGACTACAAGGACGTCCCGGTGATCGAGATCGGTGTGAAAGTCGGCGACACGGTCGAGAAGGAACAGTCGCTCGTCACGCTCGAATCGGACAAGGCGACGATGGACGTGCCGAGCCCGGCCGCCGGCGTCGTGAAGGACATCAAGGTCAAGGTGGGCGATTCGGTGTCGGAAGGCACGCTGATCGTGCTGCTCGAAGCCGCCGGCGCACCGGCTGCCGCACCGCAGGCCAGCGCACCGGCTCCGGCCGCTGCCGCACCGGCGCCTGCTGCCGCACCGGCACCCGCGCCCGCGAAGGCTGCGCCGGCACCGGCTGCCGCCGCGCCGTCGGGCGAATACCGCGCCAGCCACGCATCGCCGTCGGTCCGCAAGTTCGCACGCGAACTCGGCGTCGACGTCGCGCGCGTGCAGGGTTCCGGTCCGAAGGGCCGCATTACGAAGGAAGACGTCACGGGCTTCGTGAAGGGCGTGATGACCGGCCAGCGCGCGGCACCCGCCGCGGCAGCCGCACCGGCAGGCGGCGGCGAGCTGAACCTGCTGCCGTGGCCGAAGGTCGACTTCTCGAAGTTCGGCCCGTTCGAAGCGAAGCCGCTGTCGCGCATCAAGAAGATCTCGGGCGCGAACCTGCATCGCAACTGGGTGATGATCCCCCACGTCACGAACAACGACGAAGCGGACATCACCGAGCTCGAAGCGCTGCGCGTCCAGCTGAACAAGGAGCACGAAAAGGCGGGCGTGAAGTTCACGATGCTCGCGTTCGTGATCAAGGCAGTCGTCGCCGCGCTGAAGAAATTCCCGACCTTCAACGCGAGCCTCGACGGCGACAACCTCGTGTTCAAGCAGTACTTCCACGTCGGTTTCGCGGCCGATACGCCGAACGGCCTCGTCGTGCCGGTGATCCGCGATGCGGACAAGAAGGGCCTCGTCGACATCGCGAAGGAAATGAGCGACCTGTCGAAGGCTGCGCGCGAAGGCAAGCTGAAGCCGGACCAGATGCAAGGCGGCTGCTTCTCGATCTCGTCGCTCGGCGGGATCGGCGGGACGAACTTCACGCCGATCATCAACGCGCCGGAAGTGGCGATCCTCGGGCTGTCGCGCGGCCAGATGAAGCCGGTGTGGGACGGCAAGCAGTTCGTGCCGCGGCTCATGCTGCCGCTGTCGCTGTCGTATGACCATCGCGTCATCGATGGCGCGGAAGCCGCGCGGTTCAATGCGTATCTCGGGGCGTTGCTCGGGGATTTCCGTCGCATCATTCTTTGATGAGCGTGGGAGTGGCTCGCGGGGGCGTGGGGTCGATGTCTGTGATCCTCGCCCTGTCGTTGAACCTGTTGCGCTAACGGTCTATTAGCGTCGCCCCTGCGCGGGGCGGCGGTCACTTTTCTTTGTCTTCCAAAGAAAAGTAACCAAAAGAAAGGCGCGTCCTTGGGCGGACGGCAAAGGTGGTTCCCGCCCGACGTCGCGTTCTCTTGTCAGGCCGCATGTAGGCAGGTTCCGTCTTTTCGCCAGTCCCTCCCTCTCTCTCTGCAGCTAATCAAGAAGGGGGCAGTCATGAGTCTCATCGAAGTCAAGGTTCCGGATATCGGCGATTTCAGCGGCGTCGATGTCATCGAAGTCAACGTCAAACCCGGCGACGTGATCGAAAAAGAGCAAACGCTCATCACGCTCGAATCCGATAAAGCCTCCATGGAAGTGCCCAGCGACGTCGCCGGCACCGTCAAGGAAGTCAAGGTCAAAGCCGGCGAGAAAGTCTCGCAAGGCACCCTCATCGCCATCGTCGAAGCGTCGGCAGGCGCAGCCGCGCCCGCTCCCGCGAAAGCGCCCGAAGCGCCGAAGCCCGCAGCGCCCGCACCGGCTCCGGCCGCAGCCGCGCCGCAAGCCGGCAGCTACAGCGGCGCCGCCGACATCGAGTGCGACATGCTCGTGCTCGGCGCCGGCCCCGGCGGCTACTCGGCCGCGTTCCGCGCCGCCGACCTCGGCATGAAGACCGTACTCGTCGAACGCTATTCGACGCTCGGCGGCGTCTGCCTGAACGTCGGCTGCATCCCGTCGAAGGCGCTGCTGCATACGTCGCTCGTCGTCGAGGAAGCCGCGGCGCTCGCGTCGCACGGCATCACGTTCGGCAAGCCGCAGGTCGATCTCGACAAGCTGCGCGACTTCAAGGGCGGCGTCGTCAAGAAACTGACGACGGGCCTCGCCGGCATGGCGAAGGCACGCAAGGTCGAAGTGGTCACCGGCGTCGGCGCGTTCGTCGATCCGTTCCACATGGAAGTGCAGGGCGAAAACGGCAAGAAGGTCGTCAAGTTCAAGCAGGCGATCATCGCCGCCGGCTCGCAAGCCGTGAAGCTGCCGTTCATGCCGGAAGATCCGCGCGTCGTCGATTCGACGGGCGCGCTCGAACTGCGCCAGTTGCCCAAGCGCATGCTCGTGATCGGCGGCGGCATCATCGGCCTCGAAATGGCCACGGTGTACTCGACGCTCGGCGCCGAGATCGACGTCGTCGAAATGATGGACGGCCTGATGATGGGCGCCGACCGCGATCTCGTGAAGGTCTGGGAAAAGTACAACGCGAAGCGCTTCGGCAACGTGATGCTGAAGACCAAGACGGTCGGCGCGGAAGCGAAGGAAGACGGCATCTACGTGAAGTTCGAGGGCGAGAAGGCGCCGGCGGAAGCGCAGCGCTACGACCTCGTGCTCGTCGCGGTGGGCCGCAGCCCGAACGGCAAGAAGATCGGTGCCGACAAGGCCGGCGTCGCGGTCACCGACCGCGGCTTCATCGACGTCGACAAGCAGATGCGCACGAACGTGCCGCACATCTTCGCGATCGGCGATATCGTCGGCCAGCCGATGCTCGCGCACAAGGCCGTGCATGAAGGCCACGTCGCCGCGGAAGCCGCGCACGGCGAAAAGGCGTACTTCGACGCACTGCAGATCCCGTCGGTGGCCTACACCGATCCGGAAGTGGCGTGGGCCGGCAAGACCGAAGACCAGTGCAAGGCCGAAGGCATCAAGTACGGCAAGGCCGTGTTCCCGTGGGCCGCTTCGGGCCGCGCGATCGCGAACGGCCGCGACGAAGGCTTCACGAAGCTGATCTTCGACGAGGAAACCCATCGCGTGATCGGCGGCGCGATCGTCGGCCTGAACGCGGGCGACCTGATCAGCGAAGTGTGCCTCGCGGTCGAGATGGGCGCGGACGCGGAGGACATCGGCAAGACGATCCATCCGCACCCGACGCTCGGCGAATCGGTCGGCATGGCCGCCGAGCTGTACGAAGGCGTCTGCACGGACCTGCCGCCGCAGCGCAAGAAGTAACGCGACCGGCACGGCCGGCCACGCGCCGGCCATGACAAAACGCCGCCGCCCGGGTAATCCGGGCGGCGGCGTTTTCTTTTGCGTGGCGCGTGACAGGCTCGAATGTGGCGGGCAGTTGCCGCTCGCGCGCATTCCGGCGCCAGAAACGAAAAAGCCGCGCTGGGCGCGGCTCTTTCAGGAGCAGGGGACGCTTACGCGGCCGGCTTGCTCGAACGACGTGCGGCAGCGGCGGTGGCAGCCTTCGTTGCGACGGCAGCAGCGGCGTTGAAGTTCGTTTCAGCGATTTCCACTGCTTGCTTCGTGGCCTTCTGAACCGTTTCGTACGTGGTGTTCGCAGCGTTCAGCGCCGACTTCAGTGCGGCGACGGCCGTTTCCGAACCGGCCGGGGCATTCTTCGCGACGTTGTCGACGAGTGCCTGGACCTTCTTGTTCTGCTCTTCGAATTGCGCTTCGGCGACCTTCGCGAACTCGGCTTGCGTCGACGATGCGATTTCGTACAGGTGACGACCGTACGACAGCACCTTTTCCGCGACCGGCTGCGACAGGCTCGCTTGCAACGCGATCAGTTCCTGCGCGTCCTTCACCGACAGCAGGCGCTGCGCGTTTTCCTGGCTCTCGGTCAGCGTCGACTTCACGACCTGCAGGTTGAGTTCGATCAGCTTTTCGACGCCTTCGAATGCCTTGGTCGTCAGACCGAACAGGCTTTCGAGGTTGGCTTTCTGGGCGGCGGCGATTTGCTCGGGGGTCAGCAAGGACATGTCAGGCTCCTGAAAAGCGATCGCGTCGATCGCAGAATAAAGGGCACTACGCTGGGGAACTTCGGCGCCGCGTGCTTTGTGCAACGCAGCAATGAGGCCTATTTTAGGGCAGAGAGCACGGATGTCAAGCACTTTTTGTGCGTTGCACAATCGCGACAAATTATCGATAAAACAACGAGTTATCGCGGTCGTTCGGAATCGGTTTCAGGCTTGTTCCCACATGGTGCGCACGGTGGCGGGGCAAGCGCGCCGCACCATGATCATGCACAGGTAAACCTGACAGGCCCATGGAACGTTATCCTTCTGTTCTTGTCGAAAAACGCGCTGTTTCGATGCGCGTGCCGTGGCGACGTGCCGCCGCCACGGTCGAGACCGGCGCCTGTGGCACGCCGAGCACCGGATACGTACTTTCCCCGCTTTAAATCGCCTCCGAAGTGACGTTATCTCAATTAACCGTGCGGTAATCGGGAGACGGGCGCTGTCGGGCAGTGCATCCCATGGATTTTTTCGATGGGATCGGAAGGGTCGATTGGCCGGAGGTTGGCCGACTCTTACATTCCGGTTTAAAGACGATCGGTAAGTGCCTAATATTGCTCTTTTTTTCAGCTTTAACTACACTTGCGGAAACCTCCCGCCCGCTTTGTCCAGACCCCAATGAAAGCCGAATCGTTTTCACCGCGCAGATTGTTGCAGAGCATGACGCTCGGCACCGCTGTGTCGGTCGCAGTCGCGTTGCTGGCGACCACCGCGTCCGTCACGCCCGCCGACGCCTTCGCCGCCACTGCGAAGACCCAAGCCGCCAAGAAAAAGGCCGTCGCTCCTGCTTCGTCAGCGAAGAAGAAGTCGGCCAAGGCGACCACCGATAAATCCGCCAAGGTCGCCGCGGCCGATGCGCCGCGCGCGAAAGCGTCGCGCAAGCGCATGACGCTCGCGGCGAACAGCGTGCATGGCGGCCATCGCGGCGCGGTGCGCAAGGTCGCGTTCCAGCCGCGCCGTCCGACGGTCGGCCAGGCGTTCGGCCTGCACGACACGCCCGACGCGCTCGCGCTGCGCTCCAGCGTCGCGTACGTCGTCGACCAGAATTCCGGCGAGCCGCTGTTCGACAAGAATTCGCACGCGGTCGTGCCGATCGCGTCGATCTCGAAGCTGATGACGGCCATGGTCGTGCTCGACGCGAAGTCGCCGATGACCGACCAGCTCGAAGTCACCGACGAAGACCGCGACTACGAGAAGGGCACGGGCTCGCGCCTGTCGGTCGGCTCGGTGCTGTCGCGCGAGGACATGCTGCACATCGCGCTGATGGCATCGGAAAACCGTGCGGCGGCCGCGCTGTCGCGTTACTACCCGGGCGGCCGTCCGGCGTTCATCGCGGCGATGAACGCGAAGGCGAAGGCGCTCGGCATGACCGATACGCACTTCGAGAATTCGACCGGCCTGTCGAGCTCGAACGTGTCGAGCGCGCGCGACCTCGTGAAGATGGTCAATGCGGCGTACCAGTACCCGATGATCCGCCAGTTCTCGACCGATCGCACCTACGAGGTGTACACGGGCAAGCGCAACCTGGTCTACAACAGCACCAACGCGCTGATCCGCGGCAACGGTTCGTGGGACATCGGCCTGCAGAAGACGGGCTTCATCAACGAAGCGGGCGAATGCCTCGTGATGCAGGCGACGATCCACGGCCGGCCGATGGTGATGGTGCTGCTCGATTCGTTCGGCAAGTACTCGCGCTTCGCCGACGCCTCGCGGCTGCGCAACTGGCTCGATGCCGGCGGCGGCGAGCGTCTGACGGCGGCCAACACGCCGGCCGGCGGCACCTGATCGTGTGCGGCGGTTCGCCGCCGTGTCGATGGCCGCAACGAAAAAGCCCCGCAATCGCGGGGCTTTTTTTATCCGGTGAAACCGGAGTCGGAGCCGGAAGCGGGGCCGACGGCGCGGCTCACGCCTGCCGCTGCAGCCCGTCCACGTCCTTCTCGGGCGCCGGCCGGTAGCCGAGCGATTCCGAGATGGTGAGCGCTGTCCGGCTCAACTGGCCGAGCCACGCGTCCTGCAGGCGATCGGCGGGTGCCGACAGCGACAGGCCCGCGACGAGCTTGCCCGAATCGTCGTAGATGCCGGCCGCGATGCAGCGCACGCCGAGTTCGAGCTCCTCGTTGTCGCGCGCGCACGATTGCTGGCGGACGATCGTCAGCTCGCGCTCGAGCTTCGCGATGTCGGTGATGCTGTTCTGCGTATGGCCGGACAGCCCCGTGCGGGTCGCATAGGCCCGCACGCGCGACGTTTCGTCGGCCGCGAGAAACAGCTTGCCGACCGACGTGAGGTGCAGCGGCGCGCGGCCGCCGATCGCGCGGACGACCTGCATTCCCGAGCGCTCGGAGTACGCGCGCTCGATATAGACGATCTCGTCGCCCTGGCGCACCGACAGGTTCACGGTCTGCCCGGTGAGACGGTGCAGCTCGCGCATCGGCATCAGCGCTGCGTCGCGCACCGACAGGCGTGCCTTCACGAGGTTGCCGAGCTCGAGCAGCCGCATGCCGAGGCGGTAGGTGCCGGGATCGGAGCGGTCGACGAGGCGGCAGGTCACCATGTCGTTGAGGATGCGGTGCGCGGTCGACGGGTGCAGCTCCGTGCGCTGCGCAAGTTCCTTCAGGCTGACAGGGTCGCTGTGCGCGGCGAGCGCGTCCAGCAACCGCATCATGCGTTCGATCACCTGGATCGACGTTTTTGAATCCGGGGTGGGTTGGCTCATGTCGGGGGAGGAATCGGTTGACGCGTCAAGCGGTGTTGGAACGATTGTATCTCGTATCGTGAAAAAAGCGAACGCCGTTCGAGGAAGTCCTCGTTTCGCGCACCGCGGGCTTGCGCACGGGCCGGCGTTGGTCTTGCCAGCCAAACGTCGGATAATGAGAGCCGTTTTCTCGAAGGAGCACGTATGCGAGTCGGTTTGTTCGTGACCTGCCTGGTCGACCTGATGCGCCCCGAAATCGGCTTTTCGGCGCTCAAGCTGATTCGCGACGCCGGCTACGAAGTGATCGTGCCGCCCGCGCAGACCTGCTGCGGCCAGCCGGCCTACAACTCGGGCGATCGCGCGCTCGCGCGCGATCTCGCGGAAAAGACGCTGCGCGAGTTCGAGCAGTTCGATTACGTCGTCGCGCCGTCGGGTTCGTGCGGCGGGATGATCCGCGCGCACTACGGCGACTTGTTCCGCGACGATCCCGAACTGATGGGGCGCTACACGCGGTTCCAGCAGAAAGTCCACGAACTGACCGATTTTCTCGCGAACGTCGCGAAGGTGTCGCTCGCGCCGGGCGAATTCACCGGCCCGGTCACCTATCACGATTCGTGCTCGGGCCTGCGCGAACTCGGCGTGAAGGCGCAGCCGCGTGTGCTGCTCGCGCAGCGCGGCGTCGCGGTGACCGAGATGAAGGATTGCGAGCACTGTTGCGGCTTCGGTGGCACGTTCGCGGTCAAGTACGGCGACATCTCGGCCGCCATCGCGGACGAGAAATGCGCGAACGTGCGCGCGTCGGGCGCGGGCACCGTCGTGCTCGGCGATCTCGGCTGCATGCTGAACATCGAAGGGCGGTTGCGCCGCACCGGCGACCGCGACACGCGCGTGCTGCACGTCGCGCAGGTGCTGGCGGGCGACGTCTGACGCCCGGTTCCGCTCACTTTCCTCCCCCGATACCGCGATGCAAGTCCAATCGATGCATTTCAAGGCGCGCGCTGGCCAGAAACTGGCCGACCAGCGCCTGCAGCAGAACCTGAAGAAGCTGTCGACGAAGTTCGTGTCCGCGCGCGCCGACGCGATGACGCTGATCGACTTCCCGGCCACGCGCGCCGCGCTCAAGGCGCGCCGCAACCGCGCGCTGGAGCATCTCGACGTGTGGCTCGAGGCATTCGAGCGCGAGGCGACGCGGCGCGGCACGACGGTGCTGTTCGCGGAAACGACCGCGGACGCCGCGCGGCTCGTGGCCGACATCGCACGCCGGCACAACGTGAAGAAGGTCATCAAGACCAAGTCGATGGTGTCCGAGGAAATGCGCCTGAACGCGGTGCTCGCGGAGATGGGCGTGCAATCGATCGAGACGGACCTCGGCGAATACATCCTGCAGATCAACGACAACGAGCCGCCGAGCCACATCATCGCGCCCGTCGTGCACAAGGACAAGGACGAGATCGCCGACCTGTTCGCGCGCACGCACCAGCGCGAGCGGCTCACCGAGATTCCGGACATGACGCGCGAGGCGCGCGAGGTGCTGCGCCCGCATTTCATGTCGGCCGACATGGGTGTGACGGGCGGCAACTTCGTGATTGCCGAGACGGGCTCGGTCGCGATCGTGACGAACGAAGGGAACGAGGGGATGTGTACGGTGATGCCGCGCGTGCATGTCGCGGTGACCGGCATCGAGAAGGTGCTGCCGACCCTCGAGGATCTCGCGACCGCGATGCGCCTGCTGCCGCGTTCCGCGACCGGGCAGAAGACGTCGAATTATTTCTCGCTGCTGACCGGGCCGCGCGGGCCGGGCGACGAAGACGGCCCCGAGCACAACTACGTGGTGCTCGTCGACGGCGGCCGCACCGGCCTGATCGGCGGCGAATTCCAGGAGATGCTGCGCTGCATCCGCTGCGGCGCCTGCATGAACCATTGCCCGGTGTATCAGAAGGTCGGCGGCCACGCGTACGGCTGGGTCTATCCGGGGCCGATGGGCTCGGTGCTGACGCCGAGCTACGTCGGGCTCGACCGNNCGCTCGACCTGCCGCAGGCGGCGACGCTGTGCGGCGANTGCGACAGCGTCTGTCCGGCCGGGATTCCGTTGTCGCACCTGTTGCGCACGCTGCGCGAGAAGCAGGTCGAGCGCCACCTGCGGCCATGGCGCGAGCGCGCGGCGCTCGCCGCGTGGGGCTTCTTCGCCCGGCGGCCGTTGCTGTATGCGCTGACGACCAAGCTCGCGGTGCGCATCCTCGAGCGGCTGGGCGGCAACGGCGGCACGCTGCGGCGCTTGCCGATGATGGGCGGCTGGATGGATACGCGCGACATGCCGACGCCGACCGGGCGCACCTTCCGCGAGCTGTATGCGGCGTCGCAAAGTCATCTCGGCTGACACTGTTCAGCGGGCAGCAACAGTGCGTTCGCTATTTGTATATTTATCTCGATAGATGCGATCTATAGAATCTCGTCTGTAGTCCCCGGAATTGGGTTTCGGGGTACGAGGTCAAGGAGGTCCGCATCATGAAAAAGACAATATCGATGTACTGGCCGCTGGCAATCGTGGTCCCGCTGGCAGCGGTTGCCTATCTGCATGCGATGGCCGGTGCGCCGTCGCGCGGCCCGCTCGCGGTTCACCAGGCGTCCGCTGAACTGGCGCGCGCGGTGTCGTTCGGGCTGGTCGGCGACGCGGCGCAGCCGCTGCCGGCGGCATCCGGCGACATGGTGCTCGCTGCGCCGAAGGCGCTGTAAGCCATGGCGCCGTCGCTTTGCGCGGCGGCGCGATTCCGGTCGCCTTTGTATAATGGCGTGTTCTTCTCCTACGCGGTCCGCCGCGGCTTTTCGATAGTGCGATGACCCGCGTTGCGATCTGTTTCGTCTGTCTCGGCAACATCTGCCGTTCGCCCACCGCGGAAGGCGTGATGCGCCACCAGGTCGACGCGGCCGCGCTGGCCGACCGGATCGCGATCGATTCGGCCGGCACCGGCGACTGGCACGTGGGCGAGCCGCCCGATACGCGGGCGCAGGCGGCCGCCCGCAGCCGCGGCTACGATCTGTCGGCGCTGCGCGCGCGGCAGGTGAGCGCGGCGGATTTCGAGCAATTCGACCTGCTGCTCGCGATGGACGAGGCGAATCTCGCCGAACTGCGCCGCCGTTGCCCGCCGCAGCANCGCGAGAAAGTGCGCCTGCTGATGGAATTCGCNCCGGGNGCGACCGAAACCGAAGTGGCCGATCCGTATTTCGGCGGCGCGCAGGGCTTCGANCAGGTGCTCGACCAGGTCGAGCGCGCGTGCGCGGGCCTGCTGGAGACGCTCCGCGCGCGNACGGCGCGCTGACCGCACGCTATTCAGCGGTCTGCGAATACCCTTTCAAAGACATGGATACTTGACTAAAAACGTCAAATATTTATACTTGACCAAAATCGTCAAGATTGCAGTCCCCTAGACACCATGAGACTCACCACCAAAGGCCGTTTCGCCGTCACGGCGATGATTGACTTGGCACTGCGCCAGGAGCAGGGCCCGGTGACGCTTGCAGGCATCAGCCAGCGCCAGCGGATTTCGCTCTCGTATCTCGAACAGCTGTTCGGCAAGCTGCGCAGGCATGAAATCGTCGAATCCGTGCGCGGCCCGGGCGGCGGCTACAACCTCGCGCGTCGCGCGCAGGACGTCACCGTTGCCGACATCATCATCGCGGTCGATGAACCGCTCGACGCCACGCAGTGCGGCGGCAAAGGCACGTGCGACGGCTCGAAGCAGCCCGACGGTCATTGCATGACGCACGAGCTGTGGTCGACGCTGAATCAGAAGATGGTCGAATACCTCGATTCGGTGTCGCTGCAAGATCTCGTCGATCAGCAGCGCGCACGCGAGGGCGCCCCCGCGGTGCTGCGCGACCGTCGCGCGCCGGAGCCCGTCGCCGCACCGGCCGAGCCCGTGCGCACGATGCCGCTCGGCCCCAATTCGGTGTTCAACATCGCGAGTTCGTGAGCGCGAAAGCGCCCGCCAACCCCCATAACGCACATAGTCCCTGCACAGAATACCCGGAGCGACAGATGACCCAAGAGACTCTCCACCTGCCCATCTATATGGATTACAGCGCGACGACGCCCGTCGATCCGCGCGTGGTCGACAAGATGGTGCCGTACCTGCGCGAGCAGTTCGGCAACCCGGCGTCGCGCAGCCACGCCTACGGCTGGGACGCGGAGCGTGCAGTCGAGGAAGCGCGCGAACAGGTGGCGGCACTCGTGAACGCCGACCCGCGCGAGATCATCTGGACGTCCGGCGCCACGGAGTCGGACAACCTCGCGATCAAGGGCGCCGCGAACTTCTACAAGGGCAAGGGCAAGCACATCATCACGGTGAAGACCGAGCACAAGGCCGTGCTCGACACGTGCCGCGAGCTCGAGCGCGACGGTTTCGAAGTCACCTATCTCGACGTGAAGGATGACGGCCTGATCGACCTCGACGTATTCAAGGCCGCGCTGCGCCCGGACACGATCCTCGTGTCGGTGATGCACGTGAACAACGAGATCGGCGTGATCCAGGACATCGAGACGATCGGCGAAATCTGCCGTGAGAAGGGCATCGTGTTCCACGTCGATGCCGCGCAGTCGACCGGCAAGGTCGCGATCGATCTCGCGAAGCTGAAGGTCGACCTGATGTCGTTCTCGGCACATAAGACCTACGGCCCGAAGGGCATCGGCGCGCTGTACGTGCGCCGCAAGCCGCGCGTGCGCATCGAAGCGCAGATGCACGGCGGCGGTCACGAGCGCGGCATGCGTTCGGGCACGCTGCCGACGCACCAGATCGTCGGCATGGGTGAAGCGTTCCGTATCGCGCGCGAGGAAATGGCGACCGAGAACGAGCGCATCCGCATGCTGCGCGACAAGCTGCTGCGCGGCCTGTCGCAGATCGAGGAAACCTACGTGAACGGCGACATGGATCACCGTGTCCCGCACAACCTGAACATCAGCTTCAACTTCGTCGAAGGCGAGTCGCTGATCATGGCGATCAAGGACGTCGCGGTGTCGTCGGGCTCCGCGTGCACGTCGGCGTCGCTGGAGCCGTCGTACGTGCTGCGTGCGCTCGGCCGCAACGACGAACTCGCGCACAGCTCGATCCGCTTCACGGTCGGCCGCTTCACGACGGAGCAGGAAGTCGACTTCGTGATCAACCTGCTGAACAGCAAGATCGCGAAGCTGCGCGAACTGTCGCCGCTCTGGGAAATGCACCAGGAAGGCATCGATCTGTCGACGATCGAATGGGCCGCACACTGATACCGCATTGAATGCAACCGCGGGCGGATTGACGCACGCAGACGTAACGAGTCAAGGAGTCTGAGTCATGTCTTACAGCAACAAGGTTCTGGATCACTACGAAAACCCGCGCAACGTCGGTTCGTTCGCGAAGGACGACGACACGGTCGGCACGGGCATGGTCGGCGCGCCGGCATGCGGCGACGTGATGAAGCTGCAGATCCGCGTCGGCGCGGACGGCGTGATCGAAGACGCGAAGTTCAAGACCTACGGTTGCGGTTCGGCGATCGCATCGAGCTCGCTCGTCACCGAATGGGTGAAGGGCAAGACGCTCGACGAGGCACTGTCGATCAAGAACACGCAGATCGCCGAAGAACTCGCGCTGCCGCC
>Ga0058696_1000109_pt1 | contig 33152 bp, 19 predicted proteins | sample AgamicMgSfrz_FD_55077 | JGI IMG/M metagenome (GOLD analysis project Ga0058696, IMG submission 55077) | Agave microbial communities from Guanajuato, Mexico - Mg.Sf.rz | ecosystem: Host-associated > Plants > Phyllosphere > Phylloplane/Leaf | place: Guanajuato, Mexico | collected 2012-05-30 | reverse complement strand
TCCGCATCCGTATCGAACCCGGCCAGCTGGCCGGCCGTCGCGGCGATCGTGTGATCGCAGCGCGCGGCGGCGAGATGCATGCCGAGCGTTTGCAGCACGTCNCCGTCCGTCGCGCCCAGTTCGAGCACGCGCAGCCGGCGCGCCGGCTGCCACGCGNCGACCGCCTGCTCGACGCCGGCCGCCAGCAGCGCATGCACGTGCTGCCAGGTCGGCGATGCGGCAAGCAACTGCTCGACCAGNCTGTGCCCGGTCGGCGACAGCCAGCGTGCGCCGTCCNTTGCGCCGCTCAGCACGTCGGGCAGCGCCGCNCCGCAATGCGCGAGCAGCGTCAGNTCGGCCACGTGCCCCGGCGATTCGGCCAGCAGCCCGCGCCACAGATCGTCGAGCGGCGGCAGCGCCGCGCACGCCGCGTCGTCGCGGACGAGACGCGCGCCGTCACGTGCGGCAAGCCCGTCCTCGACGAGCATGTCGGCCAGGCGTGTAGCCAGCGCCGCCCGCTCCGGTGCGGGCTGCCACGTACCGGCGAATACGCCGAGCGCATCGAACGCGCGCAGCACGTACAGGCTGGCCAGCACGTCGAGCAGCGGCAGGATCTCGGTCAAATGCTGCGTCCGACGGCCGTCGAGCTCCGCGGCGTCGACGCGCGCAACCGCTTGCGCGAGCAACGCGTCGGGTGCCGGCAAAGCGGTCGCCTCCACGTCATTCGGCAACGGCATCTCTTCGAGGCGGTAGACGAAACGCGAAGGCAGATTCTGCCGGCGGCCGACGAGATCCACGCGCCGGAACCGGCAGCCGCCGAGCCGCGCGACGATCGCGCCCTGCGCGTCGAGGAATTCGAAATGCGCGACGATCGAATGCGGGCTGCGCCGGTCGACCCGTGCGAGCACGCGGGCGACCGCGTCGCCGCGCAAATAGTCGACCCGGCCGATCTGCACCGGCACGTAGGCCGGATGCTCGCCATCACGCGCCTGTGCCGCCAGCAGCGCGAACAGCGGATGAAACCCGCTGTCCATCAGCGCCGGATGCAGCAGATACGCGGATAGCGCCCGCGCATCGCCGCACGCGGCCGGCGCGGCGACGTCGGCCAGCGCGGCGTCCTCGGCCGCGGCGACCCGCACAGTGCGGACCCAGCGGAACGCCGGCCCGTAGTGGAGGCCGATGGCTGCCGTGTTCGCATACAGCGTGTCGCCGTCGGCGGCCGGCAGCGCGAGCAGGCGTTCGAGCGTCGCGGCCGGCACGATGCTCGCGGCGCCGAGCGCGTTGCCGCTTTCCAGCATCCGCCCCGTCACGTTGAGCGTCCATGCGCCGTCGGACATCCGGTCGCGCGTCTCGATCGTAAACGTCGCGGTGCGCGGCTCGATCACGAGCCGGAACAGCTTCGCCTGCTGCGGCTGGAACACGACCGGCGTGCGGATCTCGACGTTTTCGAGCGCCGCATCCGGCGTATCGAAGAAGGTGCGCGCTGCGGCGAGCGCCATTTCCACGTAGCCGGCCCCCGGGAACGCCACGCCGCCGTCGACGACGTGATCGGCCAGCATCGGCAGCTTCGCCGGATCGAGCTGGTTTTCCCAGCCGAATGCATGTTCGTGCAGCCGATAGCCGAGCAGCGGATGCTCGCGGCGCCGATTGACGAGACCGTAGCCTTCGACGGTCGGCGTGAGCCAGAAACGGTCGCGCTGCCACGGGTACGACGGCAATGCCGCACGCGAAGCGCCCGGCGCAAAGCGGTCGGGATCGACGCTCGCGCCGTGCGCGATCGCCGNGAGAATCGCTTGCCGCAGCGTCGCCGCGCTGCCGTGATCGCGCTTGAGCGTCGGCAGCACCGCGCCGGTCACGCCGGCGCCCGTCAANGCCTGCTTCACGTACGTGCGCAGGATCGAATGCGGCGAGACTTCGATGAACAGCCGGACGCCCTGCTCGATCAGATACGCGATNCCNTCGCCGAAGCGCACCGGTTCGCGGATATTGCGCCACCAGTAGCGCGCATCGAGTGCGTTGCCCGCGAGCGCGCCGCCGGTCACCGTCGACACGAACCTGCCGTTGCCCGGCTGGGGCCGCAGGTTGGCCAGTTCGGCCAGCACGACCGGCTCGATGCGGTCCATGTGGCTGCTGTGGAACGCATAGTCGAGATCGAGCATCTGGAAGAACTTGCCGCTGCCGCGCAGCGCCGCCTCCAGCGCCTGCAAGCCCTGCAACTCGCCGGCGAGCGTCACTGCATCGGGGCTGTTGATGCCGGCCACCTCGACCCGGCGCGCAAGCCCATGGCGCGCGATCAACTCGCGCGCCGCCGACTCGCCGATGCCGACGGCCGCCATCCGGCCGCTGCCGCGCGTCATCGCCTGGGCGCGGCTGCGGATCTTGATCACGCGCACCGCGTCGGCGAGCGACAGCGCGCCCGTCACCCACGCCGCGGCGATTTCGCCGACGCTGTGGCCGATCGCCGCGTCGTAGCGCATGCCGCGCGCGTCGATCACCCGGATCATGCCGACCTGGATCGCGAACAGCAGCGGCTGCGCGTTCTCCGTCGCGGCGAGCCATTCGGCGCCCGCGCCGGCCAGCCATTCCGCGCCCGGGCCGCCGCGCATCACGTCGACGAGCGACGGGCTGCCGTCCGCACACCACAGCGCGTCGACTTCGTCGAGCGCCGCACGGAAAACCGCGTTCTCCGCATAGAGTTCGTTGCCCATCCCGACCCACTGGCAACCGTTGCCCGAGAACACGAGCGCGGTACGCAATGCGTCGGCGGGCGCCTGACCGGTCGCCACGCAGGCCGGCAGCCCTTCCTGTACCGGCTGGGCCAGTGCCGCAAGCGCCGCACGGCCTTCGGCCACGTCGGCCGGCGCGACGATCGCGCGATGTTCGAGCCACTGGCGCCGACGGGCGGCGGCTGCGGCAAGCGCCTGCCAGTCGCCGCCGTCGTCGAGCATGGCCAGATAGCGGCCCGCGAGTGCCGCGAGCGCATTCGCGCTGCGCGCGGTCAGCGCGAGCGGGGACGGTTGCGCTCGAGTCGGCTCGGGCGCTGCCGTCGACACGTCGTTTGCGACCGGCGCCTCGGTCAGCACGACGTGAGCGTTCGTTCCGCCGAAGCCGAACGAGTTGACGCCGACCGTCAGCGGCGCGTCGCCCGCGTCGAGCGGCATGTAGCGATCGACGACGCGCAAACGCCCGCCGTCGAAATCGATCCCGGGATTGGGCGTGACGAAGTGCAGCGAGCGCGGCACCGCGCGATGCTTCAGGCACAGCACGGCCTTCAGCAGGCCGGCCATGCCGGAGGCCGTTTCGAGGTGGCCGATGTTGGTCTTCACCGAACCGATCAGCAGCGGACGATCGGCCGGGCGCTCGCCCGACACGACGTCGATCAGCGCACGCGCCTCAATCGGATCGCCGACCGCCGTACCGGTGCCGTGCGCCTCGAGATAGGCGAGCGAGCGCGGATCGATACCGGCGCGCGCATACACGCTGCGCAGCAGCGAAGCCTGCGCGGCCGCGCCCGGCACGCTGATCCCGCCCGGCGAGTGGCCGACCGAGTTCACGCCGGAGCCGGCGATCACGGCGTGGATCGTGTCGCCGTCGGCCAGCGCGCGATCGAGCGGCTTGAGCAGCACGAACGCGCCGCCTTCCGAGCGCACGTAGCCGTCGCCGGTCGCGTCGAATGCACGGCAACGGCCGCGCGGCGACAGCATCGACGCCTTCGAGAAGCTGACGAAGCCGAACGGGTGCAGCAGCAGATTGACGCCGCCCGCGAGCGCCACGTCNGCCTCNCCGGACTGCAGTGCCTTGACGGCCTGATGGAGTGCGACGAGCGACGACGAACANGCGGTGTCGACCGTCATGCTCGGGCCGTGCAGNTCGAACAGGTAGGACACGCGGTTCGACGCGATGCTCAGCGTATTGCCGGTCGCCGAATACGGATCGATCACGTTCAGATCGTCCATGTTGCGGTTGCCGTAATCCATGCTGGCCGCGCCGACGAAGACGCCGCAGTTGCTGCCGCGCATGTCGGCCGGGCGCACGCCGGCATCCTCGAACGCTTCCCACGCGAGTTCGAGCAGCAGGCGTTGCTGAGGGTCCATCTGGGCCGCTTCGCGCGGCGAAATGCCGAAGAACGCGGCGTCGAAGCCGGCGACGTTGTCGAGCACGCCGGCCGCGAACGTGTAGCTCTTGCCCGTTTCGCGTTTGGACGGGTGCTGGTAGAAATCGGTACCGAAGCGGTCGGCGGGGATTTCGGTCACCGCGTCGCGTTCGTCGCGCAGCAGTTGCCAGAAGTCGCCAAGATTGTTCGCGCTCCCGGGAAACCGACAAGCCACCCCAATTATTGCAATCTTACTGTTCATCTTTTATGTCGCTTTCTCGGATGCGTGCGGTTGTTCCGCGCGATGTCCGTCATCTTGTACCACATGCAAAAGTACCGACCCAAGCTCTTCGGCAGCCAAATTCCGGCATTCGGGCGTGTCCGTGCCGTAATTTCGCCAAATGAAGTAGTCGCTGGTTTGCGGGGAAACACCCAGCTTATCGAATACGTGAGGCAGAGCGGGAACGTGATCGCCGTAAAAACAAACGACTGTTTCACGATCGCTGGTGCGCAAATGGTCGAGCAGGCGGCCAATCATTGCGTCTGCATTTTCAATGTGCCGCAGGTAGGCTGTCAGGTCGCGCCAGGACGGGTCTTCGCCAAGAGTATGCCGCGAAGACGATTCTCCAGGCAAAACCTGTTCGAGGTGCAGCGGGCCGTGGTTTTCCATTGTCATCGCGAAGATGAAGCGCGGGTTCTTGCGTTCGTTTTCCAGTGCGGCGATCACTGCGTCCAGCACTGCGGCATCGGAAATATACGGGCCGGCACGCGGCGCGTCGGCAAAGTATTCGATATCGAGAAATGTGTTGAATCCGAGCAACGGAAAGACACGATTGCGACCAAAGAAATCGGCGTAATACGGATGCAGCGCCAGCGTTTCGTAACCATCGCGGCCGAACCAACTCGCGATCGACGCGCACGCGCGGCGCACAAACGCATACGGATAAAAACGCGCGTAGCCGAGGCGCTCAAACGACAGGCCGGTCAGCACCGAGAATTCCGTGCGCATCGTGTTTGCGCCCCATGCCGGTACCGAAAGCTCGCCGTAGCAGACTGCTTCGCGTCTCGCGCGATCGAAATGGGAAAGCAAGGTTGGCGCAATTGCCGATGAAATGCGTCGTACGTCGAACAGCGATTCGCTCTGGATCACGACGACGTCGGGGCGTTGCACCGACGTACCGGCAACGAACGGCCCCGTCTCGACCACGCGCCGGAACGCCTTGAACGTCGCGGGACGCATGCCGTTCAGCAAGTATGCAATGAAAACCGCGAAAAACCCGTGACGCCGCTGATCTTCCTCGGCGTCGAGCGCCAACGGCAGGCGACCTGCAATGTATCGCGCCAGTAAGAATGTGAAGGCAACAACGGCCGCCAGCGCCAACACCGGACGCGGCGTGACGGGCGCCTCGGCAAGATAGCCGGCGACGACCAATACGATTCCGGCGCCGATCGCCGCGACCTTACCGGCGCTCAGGAACGGCAGATAGAGCCGCGGGTGCGAGAACAACTGACTGAAGAGGCTGAGATCGGTAAAAACGAACGGTTCGCGCAAGGACTCATATTTGGCGTTGCTGACGACTGCGACAAGCCCGACCAAAGCCACCGCGACGGACGACGAGAAGATCGGACGTGCGGTAACAAGCAACATCAGTGACGCAAGGAACACGACGGCAAGCACGTGCACGAGCAACGCGCCCGCGCCGCGCCGCAACGAAGCACGCGGAACCGCGATCAGGTCCGGCAGAAAAGACACGCCAGCCGCAACGGCAAACGCGAGCCAGATCGCGCCCGTCAATTTACGTCTTCCTTGCCGGGCAGATACGAAAGCTTGTCGAGAATCGCATCGGCCAATGTGATGGGCAGGACGGTGAGGATACGCATGCCGAACGCGAGCAGGCCCGGGAATGCGATTTCCGCGCGCCCGGCATCGAGCTTCCTGCGAATGTATGCGGCGGCCTGATCGGCAGTCCACATGAATGGCTTGTCGCCAGGAAAAACGTCGCTCATCGACGTCTTGACGAAGCCGGGAAGAATGACCGAGACACCGATCCCGTCGCGTTTCAGCAGTGGGCGGACAGAATCGGCGTAGGCCTTGATCGCCGATTTGCTCGCGCAGTACGCGGGCGAGATGGCCATACCTCGAAGCGCGGCGAGGGAACTGACCGCTGCAATGCGGCCATGCTTGCGGGTACGCATGCGCTCCACAACCGGGAGAACCGTGTGCATCGCGCCGTAGAAATTCGTATCGACAACGGTAGTGATGCGGTCGAGGTCCTCCCAGTCGGATGCGGAGGACAGCGTGCTCGCGACGCCAGCGTTGGCAATGAGCAGGTCGATCGGATGCTGATCGTCGAAACGATGCAGCCATGCGCGAATCGGCTCCGGCTCTCGTACGTCGACGATGCCGACGATCACTTTTGCACCGCGCGCCCGGCACGCCGCCGCCGTCGATTCGAGCTGCGTTTCATTCCGGCCGATGATGCCGAGCACCGTGTCGGGTTGCGCATAGGCGAGCGCCAAAGCTCGACCGATGCCCGCGCTCGCGCCGGTAACAACGACGTGCCGAACTGGCGCCTTAGTCATCCGCACGCTCTAGCCGGGCAACCGCGCCGGCAATGGCCATCGTGATGCCTGTCCGGGTGTAGAAATCGCCGTTGATCTGTGTGTGATGCATCACGTAGTCGAGGAAGGCGTGATAGAGATCCATATCCGGCGGCACGCCTCCAAGCCAAAAGTCATCGAGCGCTCCCTGCCAGGTCAGGCCGCCGAAATTGTAGATAGCGGAGCCGAGCGCAACCAGCGGCCGCTGGTGATGCAGCGCAGACAGGCCAACCGTGCTGTTGATCACCACGACCCCGCGTGCGTGCTCGAGCAACGTCGGAAGATGACCGGCATCGATGAAACGAATCCGATTCTCCATCCCTGCGGCACGCGCAATTTTAAGCGAAAAATTGCGATACTCGATCAGCCCCGTATCCAGGGGGTGATTCTTGATGACCAGCAACGCATCTTGCGGTGCATGCCGCGCGAATGATTCCACGACGTGGCGGATCGCAGCGCGAATTCCATCGAAAGACGAATGCACGACGATTTGTGCATCGGAATTCAATTGCAGCGGAAACAGGTAGTACGTCCGGCCGCTATCGAGCAATTCGCGCGTGACCGCCTCTGCTTCGCGTCGATGCTTGCTCTGCAGGAGCATCCGGACGGCGAGCCCCGAATATTCGAAAAATCCGTTCTTCGGTCGGTGACTGCGATACTTCGGAAACCTAGGCCAACATATCGTGTTCGCAAAGCGATACGTGATGTCGTGAAAGGCGCGCTCGTACAGGTTGTAGCCCGTGGGTTGCCACTGCTTGGCGGGCGGCGTCACGCTGCGTTGCTGTAGGTACCATGCACGGTCACGCGGCAGCAACGAGCGCCCATTGACGCCGTGGCGCTCCAGCGTGATCCAGTGCGGGCGGACGTAGCCTTCTTCGAATACGTGGACACGCAGGCCATGCGTCGCCGAGACGGTCAGCATCTCGCGATGTATGTCGCGACAGTCGCCGAACATCACGACATCGGTGATTCCTTCCCGCCGTACGATATCGTCGTACCATTGCGGCAAATTCTCAACCCCGCCGCTATAATTCAGAACGGCCCCCGCCCCGCCATACAATAAATCGCCACCGCAAAAATTTACTCGATGGACGGCATACCCTTTGTCCCGGAGCGCGCGCGAGAGTTGATAGAAAAAAAGCGAGGCGGTGCCTTGCAGCACGAGAAACGAGCGCGGCATCTAAGTATATTGAATGGAGGACCGAAGAGACGCTAAGCACGAGCGCAATGATCTGGAAAGGCACATGTAATGTACGCAATCCCCGTAATCTCTCGTGTCAGCCTCAATGGCAGAATGAGGCGACAATGAACGCCGAAGGTAGGGAGGATACCTCATTGCAATCCAAATGAGAAATATGCGGGATCGTCAAAAAAACGACATATGCCTCTCGCCAAATCGGATTTCGCACGAGCGTCACATATTTGCGGACGGACCTGTTCGACAACAGGCCGGCATTCGTACCGACTGGCCTTCCACATCGGCATGCCACCCGCTCCGTCGCTGCCCCGCCGCATTGCAAATGCGTCGCCCGGCCTTCCGCGTCCGGCACACATCAACCCTGCATCCACTGGCGCAGTAGTCCCGTCAGGGTTCGCGACTTGCGCCGCATGCCCGTCGGCGACTGAGTGACCGCCTCACCCAGATAGGAATTGGGTTTGGGTGTGCCGTCGACGATGTTGACCAGATTGCGAAGTTGCAGACGGCCCAGGTATTCATCGGAAAACGCGGGCGTATAGTAGACACAATCATCGAAAAAATAATGCGTCACCTGCGACCAGCGAGACATTGCCGGATCGATTTGCGGACTCCCGCCGTGCAGCAGATTGGCACACCAGATCAGCGCCTGCCCCTTACGGGCTTCGAATGTCTTGATACTGGCACCCTTTGCCGCCACCATGGCATCCCAGATTTCCTGATACGGCAATTGCGCTGATTCGCTGGATACCCCAAAGCCGCGTCGACCGGCCGTTGCATTGTCGATCATCGGCCAGTTGTGCGATCCAGGGACCAGCTGAAGCGGCCCTGATTCGGACGAGATGTCTTCGAGAGCGACCCACACCCCACACATGAAGCGCTGCGGGATCGACGAGAAATGCACCGCATCGGTGTGCAGCGGCTGCTGCGTGCCAACCCGGAAATTGAGCGTCTGGAATGGAAATGCCGCCCGACCATACAAGCGTTCGAGCAAATCCAGCATTTGACGATTGGTGGCAATCGCCTTGACGTCCGGGTCCTTTATCCACGCGTCCTGGATACGGCCGGCACCGTGGACCACGCCATCGCTGCTCAATCCCGTTTCCACAAACTGTGCGGTAAGGCGTTCGCGAATACGTGTAATCCGCGCATCGAGTTCAGTATCGGGAAAATCGATCACCGCATAGCCATTGCGATTCAACGCAACCGCAATCTCGTGCTCGCCGGGCGTCAACTCCGCCTGCGCGACCTCAGCGTCGAACAGTGGAGACTCGATCAATGGAATGCCGGGAAGCAGCCGCTTTTTTATATCCATGAATATTCCTTCTGCACTACATTATTCTCTCCGGGACACGTCAGAGAGATCAGATAACGGCGAATATTTCATCCTTCATGAAATCCTGCCCGCCTCCAGGAAAATTTCAAAAACACGACAACCGATTCACTCCACCTTAACTCGCCAAGGATCATATATCCTCGGGAAATTCGCAATAGTAAAATCCTCTCGATCGAGGGTCAAATTTTCATTATAGTACGGGTCATCTAATTGATCGGTGTGCCACCTGGAAAGCATGAAACTCTTCTCCCCATTAAATCTGGCACGCTTCTCGGACGACATCTGATCGTCACCCCTGCTATAGGATTCGTAGTGGTACAGGACTGCGTAAGGCGTCCACAATATTCGATAGCCGGCTTCCCTCACCCGAAGGCACAGATCGACATCATTAAATGCCACCGGAAGATTTTCCTCATCGAATCCGCCGACGGCTTGAAACACATCACGACGCATGACCAGGCATGCTCCCGTGACTGCCGAGAAATTTTGCGTCAGCATTGCTCGTCCGGCATAGCCAGGGTGCGTCGACGGGTACAACTTGTGCGCATGACCGGCGAAACCGCCAATCCCGATCACCACACCTGCATGCTGGATGAATCCGTCCGCATAGAGCAGCTTCGCGCCTACGGCACCGATCTCCGGACGCCACGCGTGCGAAACCATCTCTTTCAACCAATTCGGCTCACTTGCTTCCACATCGTCATTCAAAAAACAAAGAATGTCACCTGACGCATATTTAACAGCAAAATTGTTTATTGACGAGTAGTTGAAAGGAAAATCATACTTCAACACCGTCACGCCGCCTTGTGCCGACAAGGATTGCAGATAATCGACCGTCTCCTGGCTTTCGCTTTGGTTATCGACGACGATGACCTCCAGGTTTTCATAGGAGGTTCCATGAAGCAGGCTGTGGATGCATTTCTTCAATAAGGGACCGCCATCCCGAGTCGGTATGATGACGGTGACGCGTGGCGCGGGGATGGGCAGCGGATACTGCACTCGATAGGTTCCGGCCAGATGCCCACGGGAAACGCTCACCCCAGGCTGATCCTTGAAGTAATCCGAAAGCGCCCTGTGTCCGGCTTGGCCGACGCTATCATCCGGATCTGGAGCGGCGCAGCCGGGCCCCTTTCCTCGCCGGGTATGATAGAGCACGCGCGGGATATGACAAATCTGCGACGCCCCGCTCACTTTCACGCAGCGGAGTGCGAGATCGTAGTCCTGCGCACCCTCGAACTCGACGCGAAATCCACCGATCTTGCGCAGGATGGATGTTCTATACGCAGCCAGATACGAAATCAAGTCATGGGACAAAAACAAATCAGGATTCCACGAACTCTTGAAGCATTCATTGCTTCGAATCCCTCTCCAATCGATTTCATCCTTGTCTGAATATATTATATTCAGGCCACCAGTTTCGTTCTCCTTCAAAGCAACGAAATAAAGTGCATGAGGCGAGACAACATCATTTGGGGCAATAATCATGGCGAACTCCCCCGCCGCCATTTCGAGGGCGTCATTCGCCGCAATCGATATCTGTCCGCCCGCATCCCGGAAAGCAAGCTTTATACGACCATCTTTTTCCGAGACGAGTTTCAAATACGAAATCACTTCCGGGTCATGCATCTCATCGACAACCACGCATAATTCCCAATTTTCATAAACCTGCCCGAGAACAGATTCGATCGTAGGTTTCAAGCCATCGATCGATATTCGACACACGGGCATCAGAACCGAAATCAGTGGCATCTTCGCGAAAGAAGCGATGTGTTGCTTGATCTCGGCTATGTCGGATTGATGCAGGGTGTCAAATTTTCTTACATACGTTTCGTAATCCATCGAGACGGAATGGAATCGCAATTTTGCGCAATCCGCGTATGCACCGCTCAAATCCGTCAGTAGCCGAGTCCAGGTAAGGTTGTATTTTCTCGCCTGATTTGTTTTTCTGAACTTTATCAAATCGCCGATTACCCACTCGGCCATTCTGACGACTTTCTCCACACGTGTTATTTGTGTGATTCGGAGAAACTCTACCCGGACGCTGCCTTCACCATGCATGGGTGACAAACGCAAACGGCGCGCCTCGGGCGGAATCCTAACAATATGTTTGACATGTCCGAGTCGGGTCGCGGGAATGACAAAGGACTCCACATCGGAAAAGCCCGCTCCAGTATCCACGTGGAGCCGGGCCACCAGATGGGCGCCCCGCCGGATCATCCGGGATTCGATATACACCCAGCCCTTCGGAACGACATCGCCCCCGCTCTCAGGCTCCAGGTCGAAGGCCGGACGCTCGCCTGTCGACATCCAGTCGCAAGAGGTCGCATCGGACCCGGTCAGATCCCGGGCCGGATTGACCTTGAATCGAACGGTGCGACGAACTACCGACAGGAGAAAATCTTTCATATTGACCGAAAATGGATGACGCTACCGGCAAAAAGTCGGCCCCTCCGTCCGAAACGTCGAACGCGGAGCGCAAGCGGGAGAGCGTACAGACGGTCTCGCGATCGCGTTGCGCCCCGCCCGAGCGAGTACGGTGACGCGTCAAGTCTGCACGGAGCAAGCCTTGACAAAGCTATACCGAAGGATCGGCACTCACTCCGCCGTTGACACGGGCGCACGGAGCGCGAGACGCCGGAGCGATACAACACGGGGCGGCCACGCCAACTGACAATCGAATCGATCGAGCGAGAGATTCGGGCTATAAGCCGGATCATTCGCGATCATGTCACGCCATTGCCGCCGCATGTAGTCGATCTCCCGAGCCGCACGGGCCATCTTCTCGGCGGTATCGTCCTGTCCCCGCGTTGCGGATTCGTGGTGATACAGCACGGCGTGCGGCGTCCAGAGCACCGTATAGCCCGCTTGACGAACGCGCAGGCAGAAATCGACATCGTTGAATGCAACTGCGAGGTCCGTCTCATTCAAGCCACCCAGTTGTCGATACAACGACCACCGAACGACAAGGCATGCACCGGTGACCGCGGACAAGGACTGCACCGTCACCGCACGTGCCTGATATCCCGGCTCGTCGCGTCCCAACCCACGATGCAGGTGATCCGCGCAGCCGCTGAGCCCGACGATGACGCCCGCATGCTGAACACTTCCGTTTGTATAGAGCAGCTTGACACCGACGATACCGACCTCCGGCCGCAACGCGTGCCCCATCACTTCGTCGAGCCAGCCGCCATCGATGATCTCGACATCGTTATTGACGAGCGCGACGAACTCGCCTCTCGCGATTTCGACCGCGCGGTTGTTGAGGGCCGAATAATTGAACGGACGATCATCCCGCAGGATGCGTACCCGATGATCGACTGCAAGCCGCGCCATGTAATCGAGCGTGTCCGGGTCGTCCGATCCGTTGTCGACGATGACGATTTCGAATGCACGATAGCGCGTCTTAGTGATAATCGAATCGACGCAACGGCTAAGCAGCGAAAACCCGTTCCGGGTAGGAATCACGATCGTGACGAGCGGTGCCTGTTCGGGTACGGGATACCGTACATGATGACCGTACGCCGTCGACGAGACCGTTGCTTGAATACCCGCACGCGACAGGTGACGGACGACCGCGAGTCTCCTTGCATCACGCGCGTCGGAGCGGGCAACCGGGTCCTGAATAGATTCGGGTTCGGCACGGTTGTGGTAAAGAACACGCGGAATGTGAAGGATCCGATCCCGGCTGGTATGCGCGAGACACCGCAGCGTCATGTCGTAACGTGACGCTGCTCCGTGGCGATGATCCCGCCCGCCGGACGACGCGAACACGTCGGCTCGGTAAATGCCAAGGCCGGAAAACAGATCCGACGAGAGCATCAGATTCTCATCCCAGTCGCTCTTGAACCGCGGACTGTGCCGAACGCCATTGACGTCGATGTAGTCTTCGTCCGAATAGAGCAGATCGACATCGGGGCGGCGATCGATTGCATCGGCCACGACGTAGAGGCCATGTCGCGGAAGTACGTCGTCCTGTCCGAAGAACACGACCCAGTCGGCGCTTTCGGCAAGCGCACGGTCGAGCGTCGAATGTTCGTCTGCCAAGGCGCGATCCGAAATCACACGGATGCGCGCATCGGCACGCAGGTCCCGTGGAATCAGATCGGTGCGTTCGGAGCCGGGGCGTCGATCGACGATCAGAAGTTGCCAGTTCGGATAGATCTGCGCTGCCACTGAACGAATCGCCGTTTCCCAGTGTGGCGACGGCGCATCGGACACCTCCATGCCGATTGCAAACACCGGGCTGACGGTGAAGCGGTGCAGACTGTCCAGCATGACCTTGTACGTGTCGAGGCTCGGCGTGTCGAAGTGACGAATCCAGTCCTGGTACCCCACCAGTTGTTCCGATTCTTCGAACAGGCAGCAGTAGTCGCGCCACGCTCGCGCCAGATCGCCGCGCTCGCGCCGGCTATCCACCAGGTCGTAGTCATCGCCGCACGGCTTGTATCTCGGATGCAGCGCTTCGAGCTTGGTCATGATGCGCAAATGCGCAAATCGCGACGTGACGCGAGCGAGGCGAAACGCCTCGATGCGGTCGGCAACCGGATCGTCGAAATCAATCTCGATTTCGATCTTTCCCCGTGTCGGGAGATGCACGAGCCGCTTGCTCACTTGCCGCGCACCGAGCGTCATCGCAAGCGTTGCCGCCGAGAGCCCGCCGGGCAGCCTTATCCGCGCCCGTACCTGCGCCGCATGACCGCTCGTGCGCAGCTCGATCATGTACCAACCCGGCAGCAACCGGACGTCAACCAGATACACTCGGGTTGCGGGCCGATCCTCCGACACATGCATTTCGGCGCAGGATAAATCGACCAGGAACGGCATCCCCCACGTCAGGCGCAGGGCGTTGAAGTCAAACATGGGCTTGCGCGGGAAGCGGCTCAAAAGTATTCGGTATCCTCGAAAGCAGGCGCCACGGCATCCGTGCCGGATAACAATGCGTCGCCCGATACCTTCGGCTCGAAAATCTTCACGTCCGGAATGGCGGTCGCAATTGCGTTCACCGGCCCGTTCCTTCCTTCAGAATGCTTTGCAGGTAACGGCCATAACCGTTTTTGCTGAGCGGTTGCGCGAGACGCTCCAGCTGCTCATCGTCGATATAGCCGAACCGATAGGCAATCTCTTCGACGCACGCGATCTTCAGCCCCTGTCGGTGCTCCATTGTTGCGATGAACTGCGAGGCCTCGAGCATCGAGTCGTGCGTGCCGGTATCCAGCCACGCAAAGCCGCGCCCCATCGTCTGCACGTTGAGCAAACCATCCTTCAGATACAACGCGTTGAGATCGGTGATCTCCAACTCCCCGCGCCGAGATGGCTTCAGCGATTTCGCAAACTCCACCACCTGCCCATCGTAAAAATAGAGTCCGGTCACCGCGTAGTGCGACTTCGGCACCTCGGGCTTTTCCTCGATACTGATCGCCTTGCCCGCCGAATCGAACTCGACAACACCGTATCGTTCCGGATCCTGGACGTGGTAGGCGAAGACCTGAGCGCCGGCGGTCTTGCCGACCGCGCTCTTCAACAGTCCACCGAGATCGTGGCCATAAAAGATGTTGTCACCCAGAATCAGCGCCGAAGGATCGCCGCCGATAAACGACTCGCCCAACAAGAACGCCTGTGCAAGCCCGTCCGGGCTGGGCTGCACCTTGTACTGCAGACGGATTCCCCACTGTGATCCATCTCCCAGCAACTGCTCGAATCGTGGCGTGTCCTGGGGCGTCGAAATGATCAGGATATCCTGGATCCCCGCCTGCATCAGCGTGCTCAACGGGTAATAGATCATCGGTTTGTCGTAGATCGGCAGCAATTGCTTGCTGACTGCCTGTGTCGCCGGATAAAGACGGGTACCCGACCCGCCGGCAAGAATAATGCCTTTACGCTTCATGCTCGTTCTTGTTCCGTTTCAGTCGTGCAGTTGCTCGAATACGTCACCAGCCTATGCGCCGATCAGTGACCGATATCCCGACATCGGGACAGGCGTCCATGGGGCGCTTTGCAAAAGGCCGAAACTCGTGTACCGCAATCGGTGCGATATCGGAAGTGTGCAACGTCGGATCGACGCCACGCACTTCCGCAAGCGCCACGATGCGACGCGCATGCTCGCACCCGCTCGTCTCGCCGAATGCTGCGGCTTATCGAGTGACTATTCCCCGTAGTGGCGGTCGATCCACGTACGATACTGGCCACTCGTGACGTTTTTCACCCAGGCCTGATTCGTCAGGTACCACTCGATCGTCTTCCGGATACCCGTGTCGAAGGTTTCGGCGGGCTTCCAGCCGAGTTCACGCTCGAGCTTGCGGGCATCGATGGCGTAACGGCGGTCATGACCGGGCCGGTCGCGGACAAAACTAATCTGCTCCGCATACGACTTGCCATCATTGCGCGGCTGCAATTCATCGAGGATCGCGCAGATCGTGCGCACGACTTCGATGTTCGGCTTCTCGTTCCAGCCGCCAACGTTGTAGGTTTCGCCGAGCGCACCATTCGCCAGGACCGCGCGGATCGCCGAGCAGTGATCCTTGACGTAGAGCCAATCGCGAATCTGCTGGCCATCGCCGTAGATCGGAAGCGGCTTGCCGGCCAGCGCATTCAGAATGATCAGCGGAATCAGCTTCTCGGGAAAATGATAGGGGCCGTAATTGTTCGAGCAATTCGTGGTCACCACCGGCAACCCGTACGTATGGTGCCAGGCGCGTACCAGATGATCCGATGCCGCCTTGCTCGCCGAATACGGGCTGTTGGGCTCATAGGTGTTGGTTTCGGTGAACGGCGGATCATCCGCACCGAGCGTGCCGAACACTTCGTCGGTCGAGACATGCAGGAACCGAAACGCCTGGCGCTCGTCCCCCGCGAGGTCGGACCAGTAGGCGCGCACGGCTTCGAGAAGATTGAAGGTTCCGACGACGTTCGTCTGAATGAAATCGCCGGGGCCGTGGATCGATCGGTCGACATGCGACTCGGCAGCAAAATTGATCACCGCACGCGGCCGATGCTCGGCAAGCAGCCGTGAAACAAGCTGACGATCACCGATGTCACCCCGGGCAAAATGATGCCGCGAATCGCCTTCCAGCGATTTCAGGGTGTCCAGGTTCCCCGCATAAGTCAACTTGTCGAGATTGACGACGGGTTCATCCGAACCGGCAAGCCAATCGAGAACAAAGTTTCCGCCGATGAACCCAGCGCCCCCCGTGATAAGCAACATACTCGCTACCTTTACTCGCTTCAAGAAATTGATGTTCCGCGCGTAATTGCGAGGCATTCGTCGACATCGAACCATGCCTTCATCGCAACCACGTATCGCACTCACTCGGCCACGATGCCTCTTCCGCAGTAGAAGTCATCGAGCGCAAGCGACGAAAAGATTCGCTTTTCGTTGCTGGACAATCTCGCAACGAACCTCGAAAACAGTTCCTCGCAACGCGCCTTGCTGATTTGCAGCGACCCCGACATCTCGTCGCGGAAACGGACGGCTTCCTTGACGAAATCCATGGCCCCCTGCTGCAACTCGTGCCGGCATGCACGCCCCTGATCGATGTAGTCGCCCGATTCACGGAACTCGACGGAATCGGAAGACGCATAGCGGATCACCTGCTCGTCATCCGCACTGAGCATCTTTTCCAGCAGGAAGCTGTTCAGGAACATGAGCGGCGCGGTCGGTGCACGTTCGACGCCTTCCGCGAAACATCCCGCCGCCCGAACGCCGGCACTGGCCTCCAGCGACTGCCCCTTGGTATCGGTCATCAGATACAGCCCGTGCACCTTCTGATCGAACAGCTTGACCAGATGCCGCTGGATGGTCGCACCATAACCGACATCGACCACGGCGCCGCGACCATCTGCATCAAGCCCCTTGCCGCGCAGATAAGCCAGCGCGTTTTCCCGCTCCAGCCCGGCCTGCTTGAGGATATGCGGCGTGATGAAGTGCAGGAAGGGACGAATATGATCGATATCATGATCCATGATCGTCAGCGGCTCGTGCCTCGACCACACCTTCGCCCGTTCGCATTCGGCCCACTGTCGATCGTCCAGCACCGTGCCGAACCGCTCGTCCAGGAACATCGCCATGGACGCGCCATAGAAGTTGTTTGCCGCGGCGATGTCGAAGATGTCCTCGACCGTGCGAATGCAGGGCACCGTGACGGCCCGACGAGAGATCAGCAGATATTCGCTGCGAATCGCTTGTTCTTGACCGGCCTGCCAGCAATCGAAGACCTCTTTGAGGAACTTGCCCTCGCGCGCCAGGAAATACAGGCGATCGAGGTCGTTGTCCCGTACCTGCTCACGCAGCCATTCCGAAAACGCGACCACGATTGGACCGAGCAGGCTGTAGCCGACCGACCGGGCGCTGGAGCCGAACATGTCGTCGGCCGAGAAATCGGGATAGTTGACCGGTCCAAAATTTTCCGATGCAAGCGTGCCGAACAGGAACTGGTCGGCCGCCGGCGCCGTTTCCGCATTCGGGATCAGATCGGCGAGTAGCGGCATCGCACGCATCATGTTGCTCGGCTTGACGACGTGCGTTGCCCGGATACCCATGTCCGCGGGAATCTGGAAATCCGATCGCTCGTTGTCACCGATCATCACCATCTGCTGCGGCGCAATTTTTTCTTCGGCCAGAATATGCTCGTACAGTTTGCCGCTATCCTTGCGCACGCCGACTTCGGATGACAGATAAAGGTGGTTCCAGCCGTCGACGCCACAGCGCCGCAGCATTTCTTCGATGACCGTCCGCGTCAGGAACATGTCGCTGGCCAGGACGACCTTCTTGCCCTTTTGCGCGGCGAATTTCAGAAGCGCCACCATTTCATGCCTTGGCCGGACCGACTTGATCTCGAGATCGATTTCCCGGTCCGGCGTCAGCGATTTCCGCTCCCCGCGCTGAACCACGGCGAGGTGCTGGTAGATATCGTGGATGTCAACATCGCGCCCCTTGGCTTCTCGCGCTCGGCCTTCGGCCTGCACACGAAGGTCGCGGAAACCGGCGACCCCTTGCTGCGCGTATTCGGCATCCAGCAGACACTTGACGTAGTCGGCATCGAGAAATGGCCGGGTCAGCAGGGTATCGAAAATGTCGAACGCGACGACCTTCACATCATCGTTCTCGATCATGGCGTGCAGATGCGCGAGCGGCCGGTCAATGTACTGATTGAGCCGCCAACGCGACCAGCTCGGTGTCCGCGTATCGCGGATGATGCCGAGCTGGAAATTCCGGGACGTCGGAATGACGCCCAGCATCCGCTCGATCCCGTGAGCCAGCGTTCCGTCCGTTTGCCCTTGTTCCGGCGGGAAATTGCTCCATTCCAGCCCCGCTTCCAGCAACGGCCGCACCGCTTCCGTACACGCCCAGAACATCGACCCCGCCGGAAAATCGAAATACCCGTCCGGGAGCTTCTCCACTCCGAAGCGCGGTGCCCACGCTCGCGCCACACCCGAATTGGCCAACCAGGTATTGGCCATGTAGGGCAAATTGTAGAAGCACTGCGGATAAATCATGCCGTAGCGACCGCTCTTGAGCGCGCGCAAGAACAGCGCGATTCTTTCCGGCTGCTCGAATAGCGAACCCAGCAGATACTCCCGCCAGCCGTCTGTCTTCCCGTTGTTGTACAACGATTTTTTCGTCTGGATGTGCGAAATGACGTCATATTTCGCCAGATCCTTGCCGAACTCGACCACGAACGGAGCGATGTCACGACCGATATTGGGCACGACACGCACATCGACGCGCGCGACATTCGGAATGGTTGCAAAAACCTTCTCGACGGACTCGCGGGCAGCCTCGTTTGCCGTGGAAGCATAGAGATCGAACGAACACGGTATCCGGCCCAGGTATTCGGCGAACTCTCCGGCCAGATCCGCATAGTACATATGCGCGTGCACGGCCACGGACATGCCTTGAACCGCGGCCACATCGATGCCTCCCGAGCCGACGAATTCCGCCGGCTGCGCGCGCACATGCCCGATCGCAGGCCGGTCCGAAAAATCGCCTTCGTCGATTCTTTTCAGGAGGTCGCTTGTTCCGGAATAATTTTCCGTGAAATAGGTAAAGTTGGCCGACGGGCGGCGCCCGATCCGGGCACCGATCCACAGATAGTGATAAGCCGGCTCTAGACCGATCCAGGCAACATCCGGATACTCCCGCAAATACCACTCGGCATCAAAATGCTTCCATCCGCGAATAGCGGCTACTTCTCTCTCATTGATAGTGTCGATCACAGTCGCACCCCTTTTTTAATAATGCGCCCCTCGTTGATGCCGTGATTGATGTAGTGCCGCAGCGGGTCCGCCCTGCCTTGCAGAACGTCGGGATAGGTGGCGACATAATCATCCGGATCGAACAAGCCCTGCTCTTTCAGCGAGACCTTCTGTCTCTTATGGCTGAAATACGCTGGCAGCCAGGCGAGCGCACGTGCCTTGCTGGAGGTCGAAAAACCTTTCGTCAATACTGAAATAACCCGGCACAGCCATTCGATCTGCATTTTCAAGCCGGAAATTTGCTGATCGCGCTGTTGAATGTACTGATCGCGCTCCACAATGAGTCGCGTCAAGCCGCCGATCTCGCGAAAACGCTCGTGCAGGCGTCCTTCGCTTGTCGCCTTCTGCGCGGCAAGTTCCGCAAGCCGCGCTTCCAGAGCAAGCTGCGTCTCCATGGCGTCCGCGTGCTCCCTCGCGCGGTCCGACGTCACCGTCTGCAACTGCGTGCGCAATTCCGCGATATGTTGATCGCGCTCCTGGATAAGCCGCGTCAGCCCGCCAATTTCACGGAACCGCTCCTGCAAACGGTCGTCGCTCGCTGCTTTCTGCACGGCAAGCTCAGCAAGCGCCGCCTCGAACGATCTTTGTCGCGCGGTCGCCCCTGTCCGCTCCGTCACAAGCTCGGCAGTCAGCGCCCGCAACTGCCTGCTCTGTTCGTCAAGATGTTCGTCGTGTTCGCGAATCAGCTGTACCAGATCGCCGATCCGTTCCTGCAAACGCGCTTCGCTCGCCGTCTTCTGAGCCACCAACTCAGCATGCTGGGCCTCGAAAGCACGCTGCAAGGCGGCAGAGTCGGCCTGCTCCTGTTCGAGTTTCCCGGCCAGCGCCTGCAATTGATTGCCCTGATCCGAAAGATGCTGGTCGCGCATCCGGACAAGCGTCGTCAGTTCATCGATTCGCTTCTGCAGATCCGCCTCGCTTGACGCCTTCTCGGCCGCGAGTTCCGTCAGCCGAGCCTCGAAAGAGCGCTGCGACACCGCGGAATCGGCCCGCTCCTTCTCAAGCGCCTCGGTCAGTACCCGCAATTGATCGCCCAGCGTCTCGAGTTGCTGGTCGCGCTCCTGAACAAACTGCGTCAAACCGCCAATCTGGATGTGCAAATGCTTTTCGCTCGCCGCTTTCTGATCGGCGAGTTCCGCGAGACGCGCCTCGAAAGAGCGCTGCTGCGCGGCAGCCTGCTCCGCATCGTCACGTGCCTGACGCAGAAGACGCATGTCCTCGGTCGCTTCCATCGAATCGACAATCAGCGACGACCGCCAGTTGAGCGCATTGGTACAACGCACCTTGTTGTGAACGAAATCCAGATTGAGCTCGGCGTCGCACGGCCCGCGCCGGAAAACGGCACAGAAATCGTTCCATGAGTCGGCTTCCCGCTCGGCAACGAAGCTTTCCACCAGCGTCAATTCAAAGCCTTCGCCGCGCGCCAACTCTTCGAGTGCAAGCCCGGCATCCGGATAGAAGCGCCAATAATCTTTCGGATAGCGGTGCACCGAGCCATTGGAAGGCGCGCTGACATAGACATGGCCGCCCGGCTTCACTTTCCGACACATCTGGACAAAGGTCCGCCAGAAGGCATTGTCGTGTTCGAAGACCGACGATGCGATGACCAGGTCAAAGTGATCGTCCGGCACGCCCCAATCATTGAGACCGGTAATGACGATATCGACCCCGTCGCCCGCAACAAAGTCCAGCCCGACATACTCGGCATTGCGCGGAGAATGATCTCTCAATGTGCCGTTGATGTTCTGCGCACCGATCTCGAGTATCTTCGAAGGAATCGATGGCAAATAGGTATCCATGACCAGACCACCAATCTTATATGCAGTGTCATGCATACGCCGCTTCCTTATACATAGAGTTCACTCTCGCTTTATTTCAAAGCGACTCATAAATCTGAATTGCGTTCTCAACGGTCTCGCAGGCCGTGAGCACACCGTTGTCCAGAACAGCGGCATGACTGCAAACGTTGCGAATCAGATCCGTCTGGTGGGCAACGATGATCATCGCGCGATCGCCCCGTTTTTCGAACAGCTCGACATTGCATTTCTGGTGAAAACGGTGATCGCCGACCGACATGCCCTCATCAATCAAAAAGCAATCGAATTCGATCGACATCGAAATCGCAAAAGCCAACCTCGAGGCCATCCCGGAAGAGTACGACTTGACCGGCTCGTCAAGATACGCACCGAGTTCGGCAAAATCCTCGACCAGATCAAGGGTCTTGCGGTAATCGACGTTGTATATGCGGGCGATCAGCCGCACATTGTCCTTGCCCGTCAGGCTGCCCTGGAACGTTCCTCCGAATGCCAACGGCCACGATACCGACATCGTCTTGATGACCTCGCCGGAATGCGGCTTGTCCGACCCGCTGATAATGCGAATCAGCGTAGATTTCCCCGCTCCGTTGCGACCGAGGATGCCCCACCGTTCGCCCGCCCGAACACGCAGGTTCACACCTTTGAGCACTTCGCGATGCGATCGCCCGTGATGGATCGAATACCGTTTGGTGACATTGCGCAGTTCAATCATGCCCGACCTCGACTCAGTTCAATTGCACGCGCCGGATGGCGATGTGCGCAATCGACAGAGCAAAGAGAGTAAAGAACAACAACACGGTGACCGTATAGCCGAGGTAGTACAGCGTCGGCATGCGATCTCCGTAATATCCGTAATGGAAATACTCCACCGCATCGACCAGCGGGAAGTACGTCAATAATTCCGCGAGTCGCGGCGGCAGGACGTATGTCGGAATGAAAACACCCGAAAAAGGGATCATCAGGTACAGGATGACGTGTGAGACGCGCTCCACCGCCTCGCTCATCTCGGACAGCGCCGCCATGGTCATGACGAAATTGAACGAAAACCAGACGACGAGGAAGTACCCCAGAATCATGCTGAGCGGATCAGCGGGAAGCTGGCAAATGCCGATCACCACCAGTACCGTGTACAGCAGGAAGAACGAGGCGGTAGCGCCCGCAAACTCGAGAATGATGCGCGAGTACAGTATGTCGATCGGCCGAATCGGCTTGTGATGCAACAGCGAACGATTATATTCGATGGCCTTGATTACCCGGCTGGCGGTATTTCGCCAGAACAAGAGGGTCGGATAGCTGACCGCCAGGTATTCGGCAACCGAATACCTGGCCTTCGATTCCGTATGACTGAAAATAATCATCACGCCGACAACGAACATCGCCGGCTCGGCCATCATCCACAATACGCCAAGCCCTTCGCGACCGAAACGAGTGATCATCTCGCGCATGACCAGCGCCCAGATGACGCGAATCTGGATGCGCGACTGCTCCCAAAATGTCGGCGGACGATAATCAGCGGTCATAGTGCTCTTTCACTCCACCGATGACGATGGTCAACACGCCCCACAAGACAAGGCCGAGCAAGAAGGTAGCAAGAATGGCGCGCCCGCGACGCGGGCTCATCGCATAGTCCGGCAGGCTGGGTTCGGCAATGCGCTCGAGGTAAAGCTGCTTGCGTTCGGCCTCGACGCGCGCCTGATCCAACAAGGTGATGGCACCCGCAAGAATCTTGTCGGCCACTTCCTTCTCCAGTGTCAGGCGCTGGAATTCTGCGGCCTTGCTGGCCAGCGAAGCGCCTTGCGAGCCGGCCACGCGCTGACTCACCTGATCGATCGCCTGCTGCAGCAGCTTCGCGCGATCGCGCAGGGTCGGCAGTCCCGGATTGTTCGGCGACAGCCGTTCCATCTGGGCAATCTGAACACGTGTGGCGATCAAATCGTCCTGAAGTTTTCCAACCTGCTGCAGCGGGATCGTCGATTGGCGCTCGGGGTCGATCACGCCGGCGCTGTTCCGATAATGTGCCAATGCGAGCGTGGCGACCCGGTCACGTTCCTTTGCCACGTCGACATCGTGCTGGGCCGTATTGATCAGGTCTGCCCGGGCGCGCGTGTTCATCTGATTGACGATCCGCTCACCCAGTTCCAGCAGGCGCTTGTTCATGCTCCACGCGAGATGGGGATCGTATGCGTTGGTATTCAACGTCACGATCGAGGAATCGACCTCGACCTTGGCATCGACGATATTCTTGCCGTAGTAAAGATAAAACTCTTCCAGGCTGTTGTTCAGGCCGAAGATAGAGAAACGATTAACGAAGTCAATCGATCCACTCTGAAACGCCGACTTGATATGCTGCTCTTTATCCAGCACCATCATCGCATCACGAGAAAGAATGTATTTCTGAACCGTGTAGGCATCGCCGTCCGATTGAGAAAATCCACCGACACCTTTCAACAACCCTCCCAACCCCGATGCATTAGACTGTTGCGGGCTGCGAATCAGAAAGCTACTAACCGATGTATATTGATCACTGGCAATAAGACCAAAATAAACAATCGAAGCAGCAGTAGGAATAACGACCGTTATCAAAAACAAACGATTAATTCGCTTCAAAAATTTCATAATCACTTGAACGTCTGGACACCAGATACGATCGGATAGGCTACGGAGAACACGAGGTTCAGCACTTTCTGCAGTTCTGCCACCGGCGCATTGGAAACGTAAAGAACGTCCCTGTTGTCCATCATGAAGCTCTGCGCGACGAAGAACGAATCCGGATCTTTGAGGTTGATGTGATAGATGACCGGGACCTTGCCGTTTGCCGTCGTTCGCACCGGTTGGTTGGGCCACTTGAGCGCCTGCTGATCTTCCAGTCGGAAAATGAATACGCCCTGTGCGTCCGAACGTGAATCCTGCAGGCCGCCTGCCCGCGCCAACGCCTGCGCCAGCGTTATGCCCTGCGCCTCGAAATTGATTTCCTCGTTCTTGCCTGTCGCACCGAACGCAGTGAAGCTATAGGGCTGAAACAATGCCGTAACGACATCGCCCGCCTTGAGCGGGACGTTCTGGCGGGGATCACGTATCACCGTCTCCAGGGGCTCCAGCGCGACCGTTTCGCCGCGCGTTACCTGAATCATGATCTTGTTGATCGGCTGTTTCACACCACCGGCCGCGGCAAGCGCGTCGAGCACGCGCTCGCCGCGTGCGCTCAATTGCATGCGCGTGCTGCTCGATACGTCTCCCACCACCGTAACGTACGACGTCTCGTTACGCGCCAGTTGTACCAGTACCTGCGGGTCGTGCGCGATATTCTTGAGGCGCGCTGCGATAAACGCCTGCAACTGGCTCGGTGTACGGCCCGACGCCCTGATGGCGCCGACGAACGGCACATGGACGTTGCCGTTCCCGTCGATCACTTGCGTCGGCAGCTTGGTCAACCGCGCGCCAGTCGGCAGACTGCTGGACGTCGGGGCGTCACTCGTGCCGCCGCCGAACAGGGTCGCAGGCGGCGCTTCCCAGATCGACACCTCCACGACGTCACCTACACCTAGCTGTTGCTGAAACGCCGAGTTATCGCCCAACGTTGCAGCGAAATCCGTGCTTTTACGGCCGGCGTAGAGTTGCCGCGCGATCTGGTCGGTCACGTCGACGACCTGGATGCCTTGCGAACTGACCTGATTTGTGCCTGCGCCACTGGCATTAATCTCGGAACGACTCGGCCCGGACGTGGGAATGGCCCCGCAGGCAGCCAACCCAATGGCACCGCCGATGGCAGCAGCCAACCAAACACTGCGATTTAAACTCTGCATTTAACAATCCAGTCATTCAAAGGCCGCCGGATTTTACCGCACAATGTAAGATGTACCGGAGAATTCACCGGCGTGGAGCATCCGAATCGCCGATAGGCACCCTCGAGGTGCCTGCGGTTTTTCGCCGTCCAGCGGCCCTGGCTTACAAGCAGCCAAATCTTGCCCGCTAAGGCGCGAGCCGATTTGGTGCAAACAGGTACGGCCTCAACAGTCCATTGCCGCCGCTCGCGAGAACGAGCGGATCGGTAAATCTGACATCAAGCTTCAATTGGTTTTGGCATGCTCGGCATTTGCACCGGTCAATAGATGTGCGCGTGAATTGTCCCGCCATCCGAGATGCCATAGAATTACCCGGCGGAATTGTTGCATGAGCCGTCAGGCTTCGGCAAACAGAAACATTTTTTTCATTTCCGCGCGCACAACCACATTGCACCCGCGTGACAAAAATACTTCTAGACGTCACTCGTCTTGCCACTCGCTTTTATGATGGCCTGCTCCCCACCGGGGTGGATCGAGTCGGACTGGCCTACATCCGTCGGTATGGCGACCGTGCGCGTGCGGTGCTGAGCGAACGCGGCTTTTCCACAGTTTTAACGGAAAATGACTCGCAGAAGGCGTTCTCGCTGCTGCTGTCGTCGAGTCGCGATCGATGGGCGCTACGCAAAATTGTTGCTTCCGCGTTGCTGAACCAGCTTCGTTCGCAGCGATTCGATCGCGCAATTTTGTTGCATACCAGTCACAACGGGATGGAGTTCACTCGTTACTATCGGGCGATGGCGCAACGCAACGCGCGCTCGGTCTTCATGGTCCACGACCTCATTCCGTTGACGCACCCGGAATACTGTCGCCCAGGCGTGGATGCGTCGCATCGCACCCGCATCCATACCGCACTACGGCATGCGAGCGGCTTGATCAGCAACTCACAGGCGACCTACGACGAACTGGCGAACGAAGCGAGGCAAGCGTCGCTGCCGCTTCCGCCAGTCGTCGTCGCTCCGCTCGCGCCCGCGGTGGAACCTCATCCTCCGAGCCCGCCGCCGATCGAGGCGCCTTATTTCGTGATGCTCAGCACGATCGAGCCGCGCAAGAACCACTGGTTCATCCTGCACGTCTGGCGGCATCTGGTCGAACAGATGGGCGACGCCGCCCCCAAGCTCGTCGTCATCGGCCGACGCGGCTGGGAATGCGAGAACGTCGTCGACATGCTCGAGCGCTGCGCAACGATTCAGGGCGCGGTCATCGAAGAGTCGGATTGCAGCGACGATCGGCTGCATGCGTGGTTGCAGCATGCGCGAGCACTCGTGTTCCCGTCGTTCGCCGAAGGCTACGGTATGCCACTCGTCGAGGCGTTGATGCTGGGCGTGCCGGTGCTCGCCAGCGATTTGCCGGTCTTTCACGAGATCGCGTCAGACATTCCCGACTATCTCGACCCGCTCGACGGGCCTGGATGGCTCGCCCGGATTCGCGCGTACGCCCGGTCTGACAGCGTCGAACGAGCAAACCAGATCGCGCGGATCGAACGCTTTCGAGCGCCGACGTGGGGGGAGCACTTCGAACGAATCGACGGCTTTCTCGAATCGCTCAGGTAAATGGTTCAAGTCCCGAATGAATCCTTGATGACGCCCGAAATCCAGCCATTCGACACAATCGCAATGGTGCCAGGCAAGCGCAGGGGCCACTGGCCGATCGGCAAGTCGCCGTTCGTGTGGATTGATTCGTGGCGCGGGGTCGCACTTGCCCGGACGTTCGCATCGCTCGGACGTACCGTCTACCCGGTTTCCCCCGGCCCCGTCCTCGTCCGGCGGACGACGCACGCGCCGCCTTTGTCGTGGTTCCGCATCCCGCCGGATCTGGTCGCACGTGGCGGGCTCGTCGCAGCACTCCAACGCACGCTCGACGCCACGCAGTGCAGCGACACGGACGCGCGATGCCGCCATCTGATGCGCCGCGTTCTCGACAGCGACGCGCTGCACGTTCGGCAACGCGTGGCCGAACTGCCCGATGCATGGCGCGTACCCTGCGGCGGCAAGCGCATCGTACTGATCGACGAACGCGAAACATCGCATGCAGATAGCAGCACGTCGGCACCGAACCGCCGCCGGGATTTTGCGGCAATGGCGGATACGGCGCGTCTCACGAACGCCGACCTGTGGATCTTGCGCTCCGCCGATGCAGGCGCCGGCGATTGGTTGTCGAACAAAACGCAGTTGCCCGACCATGCTCGCGTCCTCGACGTCGCACATTCGCTGCGGGACGTCCTTCGACAGGCCGACGCCGTCTATGTCGTGGGCGCATCCGAAGGAATGGCCGCACTTCTGGCCGGCGTCCCGGTTCATGTGTTCGGTACACCCTATTACGCCGGCTGGGGATTGACGCAGGATCGCACTGCGATGCCGGAGCGCCACGCCCGCCCGTCCGTGTTTGCGTTATTCGACGCCGTGTTCCTGCAACTCGCGCATTACCTCGACCCGGCACGCGGCACCCCGGGCACGCTCGAAAGCGCGCTCGACTGCATCGAGCTGCAGCATGTCGTCGCGGACCGCTACAGCGACCTCGGCCGGGTAGCCGGCATTCGCTTTCAGTGGTGGAAACGTCCATACGCCACGCCGTACCTGTCAGCAGGAGGCGGCACGTTACGCTGGATAGCGGATCCGCGCGACACGCACCCCGACGAACACGCGGCGATATGGGGTGGACGTTCGGCAGAAGGCCTGCCGGACGGAGCGGCACGCGTGCGGATCGAGGACGGCTTCATCCATTCGACGGGGCTCGGTTCCGACATGTCGCCGCCGTGCAGCCAGGTAATCGATCGCCGCGGGCTGTATTTCGACGCGAGTCGGCCCAGCGACCTGACCGTCATTCTCAATCAGGCGACCTTCGACGAACCGGAATTGCAACGCGCGGCAGCATTGCGGCAGAAGCTCGTCCAGCTTGGTCTGACGAAATACAATCTCGGCCGTCAGGCACCGACGTGGCACGTTCCGCAGGACAAGCGCATCGTGCTCGTCGCCGGCCAGGTTGCAGACGATGCGTCGATCCGACTGGGAACAGGCACGATAGCCACGTCGGAAGCGTTGTTGCAGGAAGTGCGTGCGCGACGGCCCGACGCATTCATCATTTACAAGCCGCATCCGGACGTACTGTCCGGCAATCGTGCCGGGCTCGTCGACGCGGAGCACCTCGCCGATGTCGTCGATACGCATGCGGATCTCATTTCTCTGATCGACGTGGCGGACGAGTTGCATACGCTCTCATCGCTCGCCGGCTTCGATGCGTTATTGCGCGGGAAGGAAGTTCATACCTACGGTCTGCCCTTTTACGCCGGATGGGGACTGACGCACGATGCGCTGGAACAGCCGTGGCGCGAACGCCGGCTATCGCTCGACATGCTGACGGCGGGGGTACTGCTCCGTTACGCAATCTATTGGGACTGGCAACTCTCGCTGTTCACGACGCCCGAGGCTATCGCCCGGCAACTCGCGCCGAATGCAGCTCGACCGCTCGAGAAAATCCGCGGCAACCGTGCGCGCCCGCTCGTCAAGGCGATACGCTGGACTCGCAATGCGATGCGTTATGCCGGTTGGCAAGGACGGCAATATTTTCGCGATCGAGCGACGCGTTGACGACGATCGATACTCGTTCGCCGAATCGTCCGGAACAACCTGTTCGAGCCGCCTCAGACGCCATTTTCACGAGATCGGCGCGCACCATGGGCAGCACGCATCACGTCCTGCCCGTTTTTCACTACGTCAACCAATGTCAGCCCGGTTGCCCGCCCCTCCCAGGTCAGGTTATAAAAGCGCCTCCCATTCCGGTGCATGCGCCGCCCCTTTACCCTTGACTTCGGAGAACGCATGATCGATCTCGCCACCGCCCAGCAATTCCTGATGACCCGCGGCCTCGACTTCGGCCTCAACCTCCTCGCCGCGATCGTCTTGTGGTTCGTCGGCCGCTGGGCGATCCGCATCGGTACCCGCCTGCTCGGCAAGGTCGTTCGCCGCAGCGGCAAGGTCGACCCGACGCTCACCGACTACCTGACNTCCGTCGTCGGCGTGCTGCTGACGATCCTGCTGATCCTCGCGATNCTGCAGATCTTCGGCGTGCAGACCACNTCGTTCGCCGCGTTGCTCGCCGGCCTCGGCCTCGCGATCGGCACCGCCTGGGGCGGCCTGCTCGCGCATTTCGCCGCCGGCGTGTTCATGCAGGTGCTGCGCCCGTTCAAGATCGGCGACGTGATCAGCGCAGGCGGCGTCACGGGCACCGTGAAGGAGCTCGGCCTGTTCGGCACGACGATCATCACCGCCGACAACATCGTGACGATCGTCGGCAACAACAAGATCTTCTCGGACAACATCGCGAACTACAGCGCGACGCCGCATCGCCGCGTCGACCTGACCGCGAAGATCGCGCACAGCGTCGACGCGGCCGATGCGATCAACCGCCTGAAGACGCAGATCCAGCTGGTGCCGAACGTGCTGAAAGTGCCGGCACCGGACGTCGGCGTGCTGCAGTTCACGCCGGAAGGCCCGCTGCTGTTCGTGCGCCCGTCGACTCAGCCGGAGAACTACTGGCAGGTGTACTGCGACACCAATCGCGTGATCCTCGATACGTTCCGCGAGGCCGGCTATCCGACGCCGGAAACCCCGGTCTCGCAACGCAACGCGTGACGGACGCGGCGACCGAGCCGCGCGGACCAAAAAAAAGCGTGGCAGCCGCCACGCTTTTTTATTGCATCGAAAACGAAGCCCCCCGCTCAGCGCCCGCCCGCCTTCGGCGCCCCGTCCGAGCGCCGCCCGCGCACGAGCTTCCACACCGCGCCCAGCGCGACCGGCACGATCGCCGCGCCGATCCCGACCAGCACGATCACGTTCAGGTACTGGCGGATGAACGGAATGTTGCCGAAGAAATAGCCGAGCAGCACGAGCAGCAGCACCCACACCAGCGCGCCGATCACGTTGAACAACTGGAAGCGCGCAACGCTCATCGACGAAGCCCCCGCGACGAACGGCGCGAACGTGCGCACGACCGGGATGAAGCGCGCGAGCACAATCGTCTTGCCGCCGTGCTTGTCGTAGAACGAGTGGGTCTTCTGCAATGCGGCGCGATCGAGGAACCGCTCGAGCACCGGGATATGCGTATTGAACACCTTCGGGCCGACCCAGCGGCCGATCAGGTAGTTCACGGTGTTGCCAGAAATCGCCGCGACGAGCAGCAGCACGATCAGCAGGCCGACGTTCATTTCGCCCGTGGCCGCGAACGCGCCGCCGATGAACAGCAGCGAATCGCCGGGCAGGAACGGGAAGACGACGAGCCCCGTCTCGCAGAACACGATCAGGAACAGGACGAGATAGACCCACGCGCCGTACTGCCGGATGAAATCGCCGAGGAAAGCGTCGATATGCAGGACAAGGTTGACGAAATGAAGCAGCGTATCCAAATGCGATTCCTCGAAGGCGATGGGGCCGGAACGGCCGAACAGGCCAGACATGGCCGAGGCGCCCGCCAGCCAAGGCGGCGCGTGCAACGGGGTGATGATACCGAAACTACCTTAAGGCTCCGTGAAAAAACGTAACGGCCGGCCGCCCCGGCACGCGTTCGCCGCCTCGCTATAATTCGGCCATGTCCGATATCACCGAAACGGCCGCGGGCGCCGCGCCCGCCCCCGCCGCGCGCCCGCTGCGCGCGATCCAGCCCCTGCCCGACCAGCTGATCAGCCAGATCGCCGCCGGCGAGGTCGTCGAACGCCCGGCGTCGGTCGTCAAGGAGCTGCTCGAGAACGCGATGGACGCCGGCGCGACGACGCTGCGCATCGTGCTGGAAGAAGGCGGCGTCAAGCGCATCTCGATCACCGACGACGGCTGCGGGATTCCGCCCGACGAACTGGCGCTCGCGCTGATGCGCCACGCGACCAGCAAGATCCGCTCGCTCGAGGAGCTGGAGGCGGTCGCGACGCTGGGGTTTCGCGGTGAAGCGCTCGCGTCGATCGCGTCGGTCGCCGAGATGTCGATCACGAGCCGGACGGCCGATGCCGCGCATGCGATGAAGATCGATGCGCAGACGGGCGTGCTGTCGCCCGCTGCCGGCTCGATCGGCACGACGATCGAGGTGCGCGAGCTGTACTTCAACACGCCCGCGCGGCGCAAGTTCCTGAAGAGCGAGCAGACCGAATTCGGCCANTGCCTGGAAATGATCCGTCGCGCGGCNCTNGCNCGGCCGGACGTCGCGATCTCGGTGCTGCACAACGGCAAGGCCGTCGAGCACTGGAATGCGACNGAGCCCGCGCAGCGCGTCGCGAANATCCTCGGCGACAGCTTCGCGACCGCGCACCTGCCGCTCGACGAGCANGCCGGCCCGCTCGCCGTCTACGGCTGCGCCGGCCTGCCGACCGCGAGCCGCGGGCGCGCCGACCAGCAGTATTTCTTCGTGAACGGCCGCTTCGTGCGCGACAAGCTGCTGACGCACGCGGTGCGCGCCGCCTACGAGGACGTGCTGCACGGCGACCGCTACCCGTCATACGTGCTGTTCCTCGATCTGCCGCCCGAAGCCGTCGACGTGAACGTGCATCCGTCGAAGATCGAAGTACGGTTCCGCGATTCGCGCTCGATCCACCAGTACGTGTTCCATGCGGTCCAGCGCGCGCTCGCGCGCCATGCGGGCGCATCGCCGGAAACCACGGCGGGCGGCCATGCCGCGCATCTCGAACCGGCCCCGCGCGGGCCGGCGTCGTTCCTCGACACACCGCTCGGTCAGGGCACGAGCCACACGACCGGCGGCACGGGCGGCAGCGGCTTCTCGTCGCCATCGTCTTCATCGTCGGCGGGCAACACGTGGATGCGCCAGGCGCGGATGACGCAGGGCACGCTGCCCGTCGCACAGCCGCTCGCGCTCTACGACGCGCTGTTCGGCCGCAAGGACAGCGGCGCGGGCACGCCGGACGGCACGACGCTCATCGCGCGCGATGCGGCCGATTCCACCGACGCCCCGGTCGCGCCGCTGCCGGGCTTCACCGCGGCGCCGCTCGCCGCCGGCGCGCACGACGAGCAGCCGCTCGGCTTCGCGCTCGGCCAGATCCACGGCATCTACGTGCTCGCGCAGAACGCGTACGGCCTCGTGATCGTCGACATGCACGCGGCCCACGAACGAATCCTGTACGAGCAGTTCAAGAATGCGCTCGCCGACCGCACGGTCGCCGTGCAGTCGCTGCTGCTGCCGATCTCGATGACGGCCACGCCAGTCGAGATCGGCACGGTCGAGGAAGAGCGCGACACGCTCGAATCGCTCGGCTTCGACCTCGCGGTGCTGTCGCCGACGACGCTCGCGATCCGCGCGGTGCCGGCGCTGCTGAAGGANGCCGACCTGCAGTCGCTCGCGCGCGCGGTGCTCGCCGACCTGCANGCGTTCGGCGGCTCGCGCGTGCTCACCGAGCGNCAGCACGAACTGCTCGGCACGCTCGCGTGCCATCACGCGGTGCGCGCGAACCGGCGCCTGACGCTCGACGAGATGAACGCGCTGCTGCGCCAGATGGAGGCGACCGAGCGCGCGGACCAGTGCAATCACGGCCGGCCGACCTGGTATCAGCTCACGCTGAACGATCTGGACCGTCTCTTCATGCGCGGGCAATGAGCGCTTCTTCGCAGTCCCGCCCGACGACGATCGCCTGCCTGCTCGGCCCCACCGCTTCCGGCAAGACCGCGGCGGCGCTGGCGCTCGCCGCGCGCCGCCCGATCGAGATCGTCAGCGTCGATTCGGCGCTCGTCTACCGCGACATGGATATCGGCACCGCGAAACCGTCGCGCGANGAGCGTGCGAGCGTGCCGCANCACCTGATCGACATCATCGACCCGGCNGANGCGTATTCGGCCGCGGAATTCCGCGCNGACACGCTNCGGCTGATCGGCGAGATCNTCGCGCGNGGCCGCACGCCGCTGCTCGCGGGCGGCACAATGCTGTACTACAAGGCGCTGACGCAAGGGCTCAACGACCTGCCGGGCGCCGACCCGGAGGTCCGCGCGGCACTCGACGCCGACGCCGCGCGCGACGGCTGGCCCGCGCTGCACGCGCGGCTCGCGCAGGTCGA
>Ga0058696_1000108_pt1 | contig 33405 bp, 32 predicted proteins | sample AgamicMgSfrz_FD_55077 | JGI IMG/M metagenome (GOLD analysis project Ga0058696, IMG submission 55077) | Agave microbial communities from Guanajuato, Mexico - Mg.Sf.rz | ecosystem: Host-associated > Plants > Phyllosphere > Phylloplane/Leaf | place: Guanajuato, Mexico | collected 2012-05-30 | reverse complement strand
GGTCACACCCGTTCCCATACCGAACACGGAAGTTAAGCTTCTCAGCGCCGATGGTAGTTGGGGGTTCTCCCCCTGTGAGAGTAGGACGTCGCCAGGCATATTTTATATTACCGTCGCGGGGTGGAGCAGTCTGGTAGCTCGTCGGGCTCATAACCCGAAGGTCGCAGGTTCAAATCCTGTCCCCGCAATCAAACCAGAAAATCCTTAGGGTCAAACCTAAGGATTTTTTTTTAGAAAAAAAGGAAACATTGTTACATTTATTAGGAATGTTTCCTCACTATCTATATAATGAAGATAGGAAAAATAATCTTAGACAAACTAGGTGAGTTTTATGGATAAATTAATATGGAAAACAACTAATGCGGATGAGACAATGGCTTTTGCTACAAGGCTTGCTGAGCTCTTAGATAAAGGAGATGTGCTGACACTTGAAGGAGACTTAGGTGCAGGAAAAACTACCTTTACAAAAGGATTAGCAAAAGGGCTTGGGATTACAAGAACAGTTAACAGTCCGACATTCACGATTATTAAGGAGTATGTAGGAAGACTTCCTCTTTACCATATGGATGTTTACCGAGTGGAAGATGCCTTTGAAGATCTTGGTTTTGATGAATATTTTGAAGGTAATGGTGTTACAGTTGTAGAATGGGCTCACTTAATAGGGGAACAGCTGCCAGAAGAATATTTGAAAATAAGTCTTCACTATAAAAATGAGACAGAAAGAGAAATTGTGCTAAACCCCTATGGGTCAAGATATGTGCACTTATGTAAGGAGTTAATGAAATGAAAATACTAGCCATTGATACATCCAATCTTGTATTGGGCATCGCAATTATTGATCAGGATAAAGTTATTGGAGAATATATTACAAACCTGAAAAAGAATCATTCTGTCAGAGCAATGCCGGCAATTGAAATGCTAATGAAGGAATGTGATGTAAGCCCAACTGATTTGACGAAAATCGTAGTAGCGAAAGGTCCTGGTTCTTATACAGGTGTCCGGATTGGAGTTACAATAGCAAAAACACTTGCTTGGACGTTGAACATTCCGCTTGTTGGCGTGTCTAGTTTGCAGGTTCTGGCAGCAAGTGCTGGCCGGTATTTCCCAGGCAGTGTAAGTCCACTGTTTGATGCAAGAAGAGGGCAAATATATACAGGCCTATTCAAGTTTACTAACGGNAATGTAGAGCAAGTGGAGAAGGATCAGCTTATCCTAGCAAAGGATTGGGTAAGCAGATTAAGTTCGGAGCAGGAAAAGNTATTATTTACTGGTAATGACCTATCCATCCATAAGGAATTATTTGAAACAGAATTAAAAGAAATTGCTGTGTTTGCAGATTATGCAGACTTTAACCCAAGGCCGTCTGTTTTGGCGAGGTTAGGCCAAGCTATGGAGGCAGAGGAAGTCCATCCATTCACTCCGAATTATATTCGTCTTGTAGAGGCAGAAGCAAACTGGCTTAAGGCAAATAATAAAGAGTTAAAGGAAGAGTAGATTATTATGGCAGATTATCTTTTTCGAGAAATGACCATTGGAGATATTGATAATGTCCATATAATTGAGACGCTTTCCTTTAGTACGCCATGGAGCAAGGACGCTTTTTATAATGAGTTGACTCATAATAAATTTGCTAAGTATATAGTCATTGAAAATGGAGAGCAATTGGTTGGTTATATTGGGGCATGGATTGTCATTGACGAGGTTCATATTACGAACATTGCCATTTTGCCTGAATTCAGAGGCCAAAAGCTTGGCGAACAGCTACTAGGAACAATGATGGAACAATCAAAAAGACTTGGAGCTAAGTCAATGACATTGGAAGTAAGGGTGTCAAACACAGTTGCCCAAAACCTGTATAAGAAGCTTGGTTTCCAAAATGGGGCAATCAGAAAGAACTATTATACCGATAATCAAGAAGATGCTTTAGTAATGTGGGTGAATATATAATGAAAAAAGATATTTTAATAATGGGAATGGAAACAAGCTGTGATGANACGGCTGTATCTATCATTAAAAATGGAACTGAAATACTATCGAATGTTGTAGCTTCTCAAATTGAGAGCCATAAAAGATTTGGCGGNGTGGTCCCTGAGATTGCCTCAAGGCATCATGTTGAACAAATAACATTGGTTATGGAAGAAGCATTAAAAACGGCTGAAGTAACCTATAAAGATCTAGATGCTATAGCCGTCACAGAAGGTCCTGGACTTGTTGGTGCTTTGCTTGTTGGTGTTAATGCGGCAAAGGCAGTCAGCTTTGCACACGGTATTCCTCTTGTTGGAGTCCATCATATAGCAGGACATATTTATGCAAACCAGCTTGTGGATAATTTAGAATTTCCCCTATTGGCATTAGTCGTATCTGGTGGTCATACAGAACTTGTATATATGAAGGAACATGGCCATTTTGAAGTAATTGGTGAAACAAGGGACGATGCAGCAGGGGAAGCTTATGACAAAGTGGCAAGAACTTTAAAGCTTCCTTATCCAGGGGGACCGCATATAGACAGGCTGGCGGCTGAAGGAGAAGCGTCCATTAAGCTGCCGCGAGCATGGCTGGAAGGCAGCTATGATTTTAGCTTCAGCGGGTTAAAGTCGGCAGTTATCAACACTGTTCATAATGCTGAACAAAGAGGAGAAGTCATCAAGCCAGAAGATTTGGCGGCAAGCTTTCAAGAAAGTGTAATTGATGTTTTGACGACGAAAACACTTCAAGCAGTTAAGGAATATAAGGTAAAGCAGGTTGTCCTTGCCGGCGGAGTTGCTGCAAACAAAGGATTAAGAACTGCTTTAGAAGAGAAATTCTCAGGGCTTAAAGATGTTAAATTAACGATTCCACCGCTATCTTTATGCACAGATAATGCTGCAATGATTGGTGCTGCAGGAACAATTTTCTATAAAAAAGGTCAAAGAGCACTTTTAGATTTGAATGGAAATCCTGGTTTAGATATTACTATCCACAACTAGGTATAAATCCCTGTTTATAAACAGGGATTTATTTTTCGTTTTTAATTCGTGTGTCCACATACCTGTGGATAATGTGGGTAAAAACAGAATAAATTGTGGATAGTGTGAATAATCCTGTGGAAAGCTAATATAATAGCTATTTTTATGTGGATAAAAATGTGGAAAAAAAGTACTGGGCAGATTACCGCCCAGTACTTTTTACTTATCTGACAATTCAGTCCACTCATCCATAAGTCTGTCTATTTCACTTTTGAATTCCTCTAGTTCTTTATTCAGTTCAAAAACCTTTTCGTGGTCTTGGAAAATGTCAGGCTCACATAGTTTTTCCTCATGCTCTGCTACATTTTGCTCTAAGCCTTCAATTGTTTTCTCAATTTCTTCAATGCGGCGCATACGTTGTCGTTCAGCCTTTTTAGCTTCTTTATCCTGTTGATAGGACGTTTTTTCTGATGCTTCAACAGCTATTGCTGAACTTAAAGCATTCGTTTCAAGTGCAAGCAGTTCTTCTTGCTCTAATTTCTTTTCTACATAATAGTCATAGTCCCCAAGAAATTCAGTAGAACCCTCTGGTTGTAGCTCTACCACTTTTGTCGCGATCCGATTAATGAAGTAACGGTCATGGGAAACAAATAATAACGTGCCAGGATAATCAATCAGAGCATTTTCTAACACTTCTTTGCTATCCAAATCAAGATGGTTTGTCGGCTCATCCAAAATGAGAACATTTGGCTTTTCCATCATAAGCTTTGCAAGAGCAAGCCGAGCTTTTTCTCCGCCGCTTAATGAATTAACAATCTTCAAAACATCATCACCAGAGAAAAGAAAATTGCCTAATACTGTCCTGATTTCTTTTTCAGGTCTTAGGGGAAACTCGTCCCATAACTCATTCAATACCCTTTTATTAGAATGAAGTTCTGCTTGTTCTTGATCATAATAGCCCACCATTACATTTGTTCCCCAAGCAGTAGTTCCAGCATGCTTTTCAATTTTTGAGATAATCGTCTTCAATAATGTNGATTTGCCGACACCATTAGGTCCAACCAATGCAACACTATCCCCTCTGGTCAACTGGAAGGTGATGTTTCGCGAAACAGTATTGTCATCATAGCCAATAGCAAGNTCTTGGATTTTTAACACATCATTACCTGTTTGCTTCTCGATTTGAAATCCAAACGAAGCGGACTTTTCATCTCCATCTGGACGATCGAGTCGATCCATACGGTCAAGTGTTTTTCTTCTGCTTTGTGCTCTTTTCGTAGTGGAGGCTCTTGCCAGGTTTTTTTGAATGAATGTCTCAAGCTTTGCAATCTCTTCCTGTTGTTTTTCGTAAACCTTCATGTCCCGTTCATAGTTCTCCGCTTTTTGCTCTAAGTAAGAGCTGTAATTTCCAATAAACTTCTGAATATTGGTCCGAGAAAGCTCATATATTTGGGTTACAACTTTATCTAAGAAATAACGGTCATGGGAAACAATAAGGACTGCACCATCATATCCTTGTAAATATTGCTCAAGCCATGAAAGTGTTTCTATATCCAAATGNTTTGTTGGCTCATCCAGAATTAAGATTTCAGGTGTTGTGAGTAATAGCTTTGCAAGAGCAAGCCTTGTTTTTTGGCCTCCGCTCAATGTTGAAATTTTTGTGCTGTAATCAAAGGATGCGAAATTTAAACCGTGAAGAACAGAGCGAATATCTGCTTCATACTGATATCCCCCATTTTCCTTAAAGTTATATTGGAGTACATCATATTCCTTCAAAATCTTTTCGAACCTATCAGGCTGGGTGCTAACAGCTGGGTCTGCCATCTGCTGCTCGAGCTTTCTAAGTTCCGCTTCTTGCTGCTGAAGGCCTTTAAAAACAGTGAGCATCTCGTCCCAAATGGACAAGTTTGATTCAAGACCGGTATTTTGAGCTAAATAGCCAATTTCAACATTTTTTGGCTTGATGATCTCCCCGGAATCATAGGAAAGCTGGCCAGCAATCATTTTTAATAAAGTAGATTTTCCAGCACCNTTTCTGCCTACTAACGCAATTCTGTCTCTTGTTTGCACTTCTAATTTTATATTGGATAAGATTATTTCAGCTCCAAAGTATTTGGAAAGCTGATTCACTTGTAAAAGTATCATTACGAAATTCACCTCAAAATGTATGTATATCAAGTGTAACTTAAATGTAAGGGAAACCGCAATAAAGGCAATCGCAGGCTACGAAAATTCTTTAATGATACACTTTATCAGGAAAATAGTGTATGATTTGCTTAGAGGTGTTAAAAATGAAGAGTTTTACACACTTTAATGATGAGGGTAGAGCAAAAATGGTTGATATAAGTGAAAAAAGCGAAACAGCTCGTAATGCAGTAGCTCACTCAAGCATTATTGTAAATAAACATATATATGAGAGCATTAACAATAATACGATAAAAAAAGGAGATGTTTTGGCTGTAGCNCAAGTAGCAGGCATTATGGCAGCAAAGAAAACATCTGACTTAATTCCGATGTGTCATCCCATTTCCTTAAAGGGAGTCGATATTTCCTTCCATTGGGAAGAAGAAAACGATGATTACCGTCTAGTTATAGAGGTGTCGGCAAAAACGGTTGGAAGTACTGGAGTGGAAATGGAAGCATTAACTGCAGCATCCGTTACGGCCTTAACAGTTTACGATATGTGCAAAGCAATTGATAAAGGAATGGTCATTGGCGAAACCTATTTGCTTGAGAAATCAGGCGGAGTTAATGGTTCATACAAAAGGAATAGATAAACAGCAGGATAGATAAGATGTAATATTAAGGTAGGGGATCACAATGAGCAATGAGATAATGAAGATACCGCAAGCGACTGCGAAGCGGTTGCCTTTATATTATCGCTTCTTAAAAAATTTGCATTCATCAGGGAAACAAAGAGTTTCGTCTGCAGAACTGAGTGAAGCAGTGAAGGTAGATTCAGCTACCATCAGAAGAGATTTCTCGTATTTTGGAGCATTAGGGAAAAAAGGGTATGGATATAATGTNAANTATCTGCTTTCCTTTTTCCGAAAAACACTAGATCAAGACGAACTGACGAAGGTTGCCCTGATTGGTGTAGGAAATTTAGGGGTTGCCTTTTTAAATTATAATTTCTTGAAAAACAACAATACGAAAATTGAAGTGGCATTTGATATTGCAGAAGACAAGGTTGGACAGCCTATTGGAGATGTAGATATTCATCATATGGATGACCTGGAAAAGGTTATCCTTGAGCATGATATCCAGGTTGCTATCTTAACTGTACCAGCTGCAGTTGCACAAACGATTACTGATCGTCTTGTTGATAGCTCCATCAAAGGTATTTTGAACTTTACACCAGCCCGATTGTCAGTTCCTGCAAGTGTACGCATTCATCATATTGATTTAGCGGTTGAGCTACAATCTCTAGTTTACTTCCTTAAGCATTATCCAACACCAGAGGTAACAGAAGAGGAATAGAGGAATGAGCCTAAAAAAAGCAATTATAAATGCTACATTTATAATTGCTTTTTTTTATATTTATACAAGGTTTATCTTTCCTGCTTTTTGCGAGCAGCCCTTTTAATGAAATAATGGAAGGAGATAAGACGAATTCCAGTTCCTATATCAAATGTTGCCAGTATGACAAGAATATAGGAGAAGAATCCCCAGCCTCCATGATCACGGACTGATTGAACAGCAAAATAGGTAAATAAAGCACCGAGTATTAAATATAGTATTCCAGAGAGTAATGCTGACTTCCTCATAAAAATCCTCCAATAAATTGTGAAATATTCTCCATATTCCTTTGCCATTCCTCAATGGCATCCAGATTATACTGGATGATAACGACTAGTGAGTTCATTGCTACATGAGCAGTAATCGGAACCCAGATTCTTTTTGTCCTAACATAAAGGAAGGCGAAGGTGAAGCCCATGCTGGCATACAGCAGAATATGCACAAATTCCATATGTGCGGCCGCAAAGACAAGGGAACTAATCAGCGCAGATAGAAAGAAGCCTAATCGGTTATAGAGTACCCCGAAAATAATCTTTCGAAAGATTATCTCCTCCAAGATTGGACCGGCAACGGCAATCACAAGTATCACAAGCGGACTGTACTCAACAAAGCCCATAAGCTGCTGCGTATTTTCTGATTCTTGCTCTATACCTAAAGCCATTTCAATGGAGCCGGCAATACTTTGAGCAACCAAGGAAAGAAATACACCTGCCACTGCCCATCCAATGCTTGCAGGGATGCTCGCGGCATTGTGGCGAAGGGGATTTTTCATCTCATGACGAAGCAGGATAAGGATAATTAGCAATGTCACAACAAAGCTGAAAATCAGCCAAATAACTACGGAGGCCATTCCAAGATTTGCAGTATCATACCCGAGCAGCTTCCCGATAAACATAACGATGGGAACGCCAATTAATGTCGATAATTGCATAGCAATATACGATATTACAATAATCCAATATTCTTTTTTCAAGATATCTTACTCCTTTTCGATTATTCTACTATATAGAATAAGCATATAAAGATAAGAGCTTATGTATTCTTCCCATTAAACATAATGGCAAATCGCTTTATGCAGATAATGATTAGAATGAGTAATACATACACTATTTATTCTACTAATAAGTGCTTGCTTACTCAAATAGAACACATTAAAAAGAGGAGAATTTATGAATAAAGTCGAAGAAAGAGTGTATACTTCTTAAAGGCGTGAAAACTACGAGGTTTAATTTTTTTGTAAAATCTAAGTGTTGTCTCTTGCAAATTATAAAAAGATTAATTAATATAATAATTGTGTTAGCACTCAAGAGTGATGAGTGCTAATAGTGATGAATTTACATAAAACTTGAGGAGGTTGTTTCACTTGTTAAAGCCATTAGGAGATCGAATTGTTATTGAGCTTGTTGAAACAGAAGAAAAAACTGCAAGTGGTATCGTGTTGCCTGATTCTGCTAAGGAAAAACCACAAGAAGGTAAAGTAGTAGCAGTTGGAAACGGCCGTGTTCTTGACAATGGAGAGCGTGCTGCACTCGATGTTTCTGTTGATGATGTAATTATCTTCTCAAAATATTCTGGAACTGAAGTTAAATATGAAGGGAAAGAATATTTAATCCTTCGCGAAAGCGACATTCTTGCAATCGTACAATAATAGAAAAATTAATATATACGTAATTTAAAATACTTGAGGAGGTTTTTTTAAATGGCTAAAGATATTAAATTTAGTGAAGAAGCTCGCCGCTCTATGCTTCGTGGTGTAGATGCACTTGCTGACGCAGTTAAAGTAACACTTGGACCTAAAGGACGCAATGTTGTGCTTGAAAAGAAATATGGTTCACCACTAATCACAAACGATGGTGTTACGATCGCAAAAGAAATCGAATTAGAAGATGCTTTTGAAAACATGGGTGCAAAACTTGTAGCTGAAGTTGCAAGCAAAACAAATGATGTTGCAGGGGACGGAACAACAACTGCTACAGTATTGGCACAAGCGATGATCCGTGAAGGACTTAAAAACGTAACTGCTGGTGCAAACCCAATGGGTATCCGCAAAGGGATGGACAAAGCGATTGCAACAGCTATCGAAGAGTTGAAGGCTATCTCTAAACCAATCGAAGGCAAAGCTTCTATTGCACAAGTAGCTGCTATCTCTGCTGCTGACGAAGAAGTTGGTCAATTGATTGCAGAAGCAATGGAACGTGTTGGTAACGACGGTGTTATCACAATTGAAGAATCTAAAGGATTCACAACTGAATTAGATGTTGTAGAAGGTATGCAATTCGACCGCGGATATGTATCTCCTTACATGGTAACTGATTCAGACAAAATGGAAGCTGTTCTTGACAACCCATACATCTTAATCACTGATAAGAAGATAACTAACATTCAAGAAATCCTGCCAGTGCTTGAGCAAGTTGTTCAACAAGGCAAACCATTATTGATCGTAGCAGAAGATGTAGAAGGTGAAGCAAATGCTACATTAGTAGTGAACAAACTTCGCGGAACTTTCACAGCTGTTGCTGTTAAAGCACCAGGCTTCGGTGATCGCCGTAAAGCAATGCTAGAAGATATCGCTGTATTGACTGGCGGAGAGGTTATTACAGAAGATCTTGGCTTAGACCTTAAATCTGCAACAATCGAATCATTAGGCCGCGCTGCAAAAGTTGTTGTTACAAAAGAAAACACAACAATTGTAGAGGGTGCTGGAGATTCAGCAAGCATCGCATCACGCATCAACCAAATCCGCGCTCAATTAGAAGAAACTACTTCTGAGTTCGACCGTGAGAAATTACAAGAGCGTCTTGCTAAGCTTGCAGGCGGAGTTGCTGTCGTTAAAGTCGGCGCTGCGACTGAAACAGAATTGAAAGAGCGCAAATTGCGCATTGAAGATGCATTGAACTCAACTCGTGCTGCAGTGGAAGAAGGTATTGTAGCTGGTGGTGGTACTGCACTTCTAAACGTATACAACAAAGTTGCGTCTATCGAAGCAGAAGGCGACGAAGCTACTGGTATCAACATCGTTCTTCGCGCAATCGAGGAGCCAGTTCGTCAAATCGCTCACAATGCAGGTCTTGAAGGATCAGTTATCGTTGAGCGCCTTAAACACGAAGCAGTTGGAACAGGCTTCAACGCTGCTAACGGCCAATGGGTAAACATGATTGAAACAGGAATCGTTGACCCAACTAAAGTTACTCGTTCTGCACTTCAAAACGCAGGAAGCGTTGCTGCTATGTTCTTAACAACAGAGGCTGTTGTAGCAGATAAACCTGAACCAGCAGGCGCTGGTGCTGGAATGCCTGATATGGGCGGCATGGGTGGAATGGGCGGCATGATGTAAGGCTAAATAAGCCAAACATCTGAAAAATAGCTACTACTATTTTTCACCCTATATGAGAAAATATTCTCACACCAACCCCACTTTCTTTTTGAAGAAAGTGGGGTTTTTTTGTGTTTGGATTCCTATTTATTCCAGAATAAGACTTTTTTTAATTACATAAATCAACTTGCTGGGTTCAAGTACTATAATAAANTGGGATAAATATATTCTGTTTAATTGAAAGCGCTTATTAATCAAATCTCTATAAAAGTTACTTTTAATAATAGCAGTTGGTTCATTCAATAATATAAGGAGAGAGCTACTTAAAGCTAATCTTGAGGCTTAATGGTATTCTCTTATTTTTACCTACCTATAATGATAATCATACCTGGAGGAATTTATGAAAAAGGGCAAACTTAGTTTACAAGCTATCATTATTATTTTTGTATGCATTGTAGTTGCGTTATCACTTGGGATAACCGACTTGCTTATAAGTAAAAGTATTACTTCCAGTGTAGAAGAGACACAGAAGGAAAAGGCGCTGAATGTTGCAAGGACAATGGCCGTTTCGCCATTGGTGATTAATGCTCTTGAGGGAAAAGAGAATCAAGCAGATATTCAAGTTTTTGCTAATCAAATAAACGACAAAACGAATGTGAACTTTGTTGTTGTTATGGATATGTCCGGTATTCGGCTGTCACATCCTGAGTCTAACAAGGTGGGGAAGCACTTTTTGGGGGGAGATGAAGGGCCTGTTCTTAAGGGGAAGGAGTATGTTTCCATTTCAAAGGGAACTCTCGGTAAATCTATGAGGGCATTTACGCCAATTAAAGATTCAGAGGGCAAACAAATTGGGGCAGTTGCTGTTGGGATTTCTTTAAAAAGTGTTACAGAAGCTGTTGATAAAGGCCGGATGGGGATTGTGCTTGGGACGTTAATTGGTCTTATTATTGGAATAATCGGTGCCGTTGTTTTGGCAAGGTATATCAAAAAAACCCTGTTAGGACTTGAGCCGTCTGTTATTGCAAAGCTGCTTGAAGAGCGCAGTTCTATGCTTCAGTCTGTGCGCGAGGGAATTATCGCGATTGACCAGGAAGGAAAAATCACCCTTGTTAACAAGGCAGCGAGTAAGCTTTTTAAAAGGGCAGGTCTTGATGAAGAGCCAATGGGAATGAATATTGAGGATTATTTACCGGAAACAAGGTTAACGCGCATTATCAAATCGGGTGAAACAGAGGTCGATCAAGAACAGAACCTGCAGGGAGTTACNATACTAGTCAACCGGGTGCCAGTCGTTGTGGGAAATCAGGCGGTTGGAGCCATTGCTACCTTNCGAGATAAAACAGAGGTCCAGCATTTAGCTGAACAGCTTACAGGTGTGCGTAATTACGCAGATGCTCTTCGCGCTCAGGCCCATGAATTTATGAATAAGCTGCATGTTATTCTTGGTCTAGTCCGGACTGAACAATACGATACGCTTGCTGATTATGTAAATGAAACGGTAAATCATAGGGAAACGGAAATGAGCTTTGTGACAAAGAAAGTCCAAGATCCTGTGCTTGCTGGATTTCTGATTGGTAAGCTAAGCTTTGCGAGAGAATCAGGAGTTTCTTTTTCATTTGATTGTGCTAATATGCTCCCTAAGCCTGCCAACTCGGAAATCACTCATGAGCTGATAACGATTATTGGAAATCTCTTGGATAATGCAATAGAGGCAATTGCGAACAGTATAAACAAAAAAGTCCATCTTAAACTGGATTATGCAGAGGATATTTTAACAATCGAGGTTAAAGACACAGGGATGGGCATGACAAATTCACTCCAAAATAAAATACTAGATAAAGGCTTTTCTACTAAGGGAAATAATCGCGGATTCGGATTATACCTTTTGGCGCAGGCAATTGAAAGACTGGAAGGGGAACTAATTATTTCATCCAAGCCTGGAAAGGGAACGAGTTTTGCTGCTTATGTATCTTATCAAGAGGAGGATGAAGAAAATTGATTAATGTAATGATTGTAGAAGATGACCCGATGGTAGCGCAAATAAATAAACGATATCTTACCAAAATTGAAGGATTTCGGTTAGCTGCAACAGCCACCTCAGTTGATGAAGCTATACAATTACTTGATAAGGAAGAAATACAGCTTATCCTTTTGGATATTTTTATGCCGGGAAAACTTGGAATAGAGCTGTTAGCACATCTTCGGAAAAATGAGCTGGAAATTGATGTTATTATTATCTCTGCTGCATCCGATCTTGAACGCATTAAGAAGGCGTTAAGATATGGGATTGTCGACTATTTAATTAAGCCTTTTGAATTTGACAGGTTTAACACGGCACTTACTACCTATTATGAACAAGCTCGGTTGATTGATAAACAAGATTCGGTAAGTCAACAGGAGCTGGATAGCTTGCTTTTGCACAGAGATGAACATGTCATCGCAGAGGAGCTGCCAAAGGGATTAGCGAAGGATACGTTAAAGCAAGTATGGGATGCTGTTCAGAAATTAAAGGAAGGGCCTTTTTCGACTGATGACATTGTTAATATTGTTGGCATCTCAAGAGTTTCTGCCAGAAAGTACCTTAATTTTCTTAAGGACATAGGAATCCTTGATGTTAAGGTTATCTATGGAGCTGTCGGCAGGCCTGTTTATCAGCATGAATATAATCAATTTAAAGAGCATTTAATAAAAAATTTTTTGTAAGCAGTTATGCAAGCTGCTTACTTTTTTTATTTACAAAAAGAATTATTAAACTTTCTTAAACTATGAAAACGGTTTATAGGGGAATATGATGGACACGTAACAAAGGGGTAATCATTGCAATCGCTTTCTGTGGCGTGCAAGGGAATTTGGATTTTCACATATTAAATGATGACAAGGGGGAATAAATATGCAAATTCCAATTAAGAAAACGCTCGATAAAATTCCAGGTGGGATGATGGTAGTTCCACTTTTTTTAGGGGTATTAACAAACACATTTTTTCCGCAATTTTTAGAGATTGGACATTTTACAACAGCATTATTCAGTAAAGAGGCCTCATCCACTATTTTAGCTTGTTTTATGTTTTTAATTGGATCACAAATTAACTTCAAACTAGCACCAAAGGCTATTAAAAAAGGTGCAATATTATTATCTGGTAAATTTATAGTAGGTGCAGGGTTAGGTATTTTAATTGCTATGATGTTTGGTCCTGCTGGAATATTAGGCCTATCACCACTCGCAATTCTTGCAGCATTATTAAATGCTAATGGGGGCCTTTATGCTTCCCTTGCTTCATCTTATGGTGACGAAACAGATGTAGGGGCATACGCATTGTTCTCATTAAAAGATGGTCCATTTTTCACGTTAGTAGCATTAGGTGCTTCTGGTCTTGCTTCTATTCCATTTCAAGCACTTGTAGGGGTATTAATTCCAATATTAATTGGGATGATTTTAGGGAATATCGATCCTGATATGAGAAAGTTTCTTGGAAGCAGTAAGCTATTATTAATCCCATTTTTCTCCTTCCCATTAGGTGCAGGAATGAATCTGAACACAATTATTGAAGCGGGAGGTCCTGGTTTACTACTTGGATTAATAGCTTCATTTACAGGAATAGGCGCTTTCTTGCTTTTGAAATTATTCAAGGAAAATCCTATCGTTGGTTTAGCAACTGGTTCGACTGCAGGCAACGCAGTAGCAACACCGGCAGTTGTTGCGGCAGCAGATCCGACTCTTTCTGCAATAGCTCCAGCTGCAACTGCACAAGTTGCGGCAGCATGTGTGGTCTCAGCAATAGTTTGTCCGATTATTGTCAGTTATGTATATAAAAGGTCCGAAAAGAAAAAGGCTAAAAGGGCCATTGTAAGCGCAGCATAAAAAAGTACATTTATGGATGATAAATATAGACAATATTGGTTAACTAAATTTACTTCAGAAAGAAGGATCTCCGAAAATGAGCGTGCCTGATAATGTAATCATTACAACATTAAAAGGAAAAGAAGTACTATCTAATCCTTTTATAAATAAGGGAACAGCATTTACTAGAGAGGAAAGGGAAGAGCTTGGACTCGACGGTCTTTTGCCGCCCCATGTACTTACACTTGATGAACAGGCAAACAGAGCCTATGAGCAATATTCAATGAGGACTACAAATCTTTTCAAAAACGGTTTGCTTTATGATTTATATAACCGTAATGTCGTCCTTTTTTACAGACTTTTGAAAGACCACTTGGCAGAAATGCTTCCAATTATCTATACACCTACTGTTGGGGAAGCAATTCAGACATACTCTCACAGCTATCATCGTCCAGGTGGTTTATATCTTTCCATTGATCACCTTGAAGGCGTTGAAAAAGGCTTCGCAAATCTAGGGGCAGCCAAAAACGACATTGACTTAATTGTTGTCACTGACTCTGAAAGTATTCTTGGGATTGGAGATCAGGGGGTAGGCGGTATAAATATTGCAATCGGTAAACTTGCTGTTTATACAGCAGCAGCTGGCATTGATCCGAGCCGTGTTTTGCCAATCGTGTTGGATGTCGGTACAAACAATCAGTCATTAATTGATGATCCTATCTATATTGGCAACAAATTCGCTCGTGTTCGTGGTGAGCGTTATGATAAATTTATTGATTTATTTGTTCAGACTGCCAGAAAATTTTTCCCTGATGTGCTTATTCATTGGGAGGATCTTGGCAATGTGAATGCGCGAAATATTTTAGAAAAATACGGGGACAAAATCCTTACTTTTAACGATGATATTCAAGGCACAGGTGCCGTTACGCTTGCGGCTATTATGTCTTCATTAAAAACAACAGGAACATCTTTGAAGGATCAGCGTATTGTTGTTTTTGGACCTGGAGCAGCGGGAATCGGCAACGCAGATCAAATGGTAGATGCTATGGTTCTTGATGGATTGTCTGAAGCCGAGGCTTATGATCTTTTCTGGGCAGTTGACTATCGAGGATTACTGACAGATGAAACACCTGATGTCTTGAAATTCCAAATGCCTTATGTAAGAAAAGGAGAAGAAGTAAAGGACTGGGAAAGGAACGGGGACGGTATTATTCCATTATTGGAAGTAGTAAAAAGAGTAAAGCCAACCATCCTTATCGGTACTTCAGGGCAAGCGGGCGCCTTCACAGAGGAAATAATAAAGGAAATGGCCAAACATGTGGAAAATCCAATCATCATGCCTATGTCAAACCCAACTCATCTTGCAGAGGCAGTACCAGAGAACCTGATTAACTGGACAGAGGGCAAAGCACTAATTGCGACAGGAAGTCCGTTTGACAATGTCGAATATAACGGTGTTTCTTATGAAATAGGACAGTCTAATAACGCATTTGTATTCCCGGGTCTTGGTCTTGGAGCGATTGTTGCCAAAGCCCAAGTAATCTCAAAAGGAATGTTTGCAGCAGCAGCAAACGCTGTTGCTGAGATGTGTGAAACTTCAGATCCAGGTTCGTCATTACTGCCTCCAATTGAGAAATTACATGATGTATCCATCTATGTTGCCGTTCAAGTAGCAAAGGCTGCACAGGAGGAAGGGATTGCGAGAGCAGACATTCAGGATGTACCACAAGCTGTGGTGGATGCAGTTTGGCAGCCTGAGTATAAGGAAATTAAAAGTGTTGGAATTTGGACACGGGTTTGAACATTTTAACAAAGCCAACTTTTCAATAATCATTTAATTTAATTGTTAGAGCTTCTCATAATTCTTGTGAGAAGCTTTTTTTTTGTGACTGCAGTGCCGTACACCTTCTATAATAGTTTTCGCAATTGCCATTCTCCCACCCCTGCCATTAAGGTATAATAATGGCATGTATCAAAACGGAAATGGAAAGTAAAGAAGGAGGGGTGTACTTGCAAAGCAAAAATAAAACGGTTGTAAAGTCGATGGATATTCTTAATCTTTTTCTTCATCATTCAAAGCTGAGTTTTAATGAAATAGTGCAGTTTTCAGGGATTCCAAAGACATCTGTGCACCGAATGGTATTGTCACTTGAGGAAATGGGGCTGCTGGCTAAGAATGAGGAAGATAGCAAGTATTCGCTTGGTCTTTTGTTTTTACAGTTCGGTCATTTGGTGGCAGAGCGACTTGATATTAGGCAGGTGGCCTTGCCTGTAATGCATCGGCTTCATCAGGAGGTTGGCGAGGCTGTTAATTTGATAGTTCGGGATGGAAGTGAGGCTATCTATATTGAAAAGCTCGATACGAAACAACCTGTAAGGCTGTATACGGCAATAGGGAGAAGGACACCTCTTTATGCGGGAGCCTGTTCGCGAGTCATTCTTGCATTTCTGCCTTACATGGAGCGGGAGCGGTATATTGATGAAACAGAATTAAAGCAGGTAGCGTCTGGGACAATTGTTGATAAAGGAAAGCTGCGTCAAGCGATAGTAGAATCTCGAGAGAATGGTTATTCTGTCAGCTATTCAGAGCTGGAGGATTATACGGCGGCGCTNGCTGCTCCGGTCTTTAACTTTAAAGGGGAAATTGTTGCCGGTATCAGCATTGCTGGCCTTGATGTTAATTATCGAGAGGACAAGCTTGAATCACTTGCTGANAAAGTTAAGGCAGCAGCGCTAGAGGTATCGCAAAAATTAGGATTCATAAAATAAAAGAAAGGACACGGAGTAATAATCCATGTCCTTTTTGTATGTCTTAAGAGCGGAAAGCTGCAATTTCAATTCCTGACAATTCAAGAGTTTCTTTAATTTGCTGTGCGAAAGCAAGTGCTGCCGCTCCATCGCCGTGTATGCAGACAGTGTCAGCTTTGACAGGTACGTCTACATGCTGTCTTGAAAGAACCTGTCCTTCCTTTATCATGCGAACTACTTGTCCAACTGCTTGTTTTTTGTCATGTATAAGAGCATCTGGCTCTGTTCTTGGTGTTAATGTGCCGTCAGCTTGATAAGTACGATCAGAAAAAACTTCATTTGCTGTTTGTAAGCCGATTTTTTCTCCAGCACGAACTAACTCGCTGCCTGCAAGCCCAAATAAAATCAACTCAGAATCTACTTTGTAGACAGCTTCTGCAATTGCGATTGCAAGTTTGCTGTCCTTAGCTGCCATATTGTACAAGGCACCATGTGGTTTGACGTGCTGCATTCTGGTGCCCTCTGATTTGACAAAGCCAGCTAATGCACCAATTTGATAAATGACCATATCATGTGCTTCCTGTGGCGTAATGTTCATATTTCTACGCCCGAATCCTACTAAATCAGGAAGACCTGGATGTGCCCCAATCTGAACATTATTTTTAAGTGCCAGCTTAACGGTTTTCTGCATTACGGATGGGTCACCTGCATGAAAGCCACAGGCAATGTTTGCAGATGTAACGAAGCGCAGAATATCTTCATCCATTCCTAGCGAATACGCTCCAAAACTTTCTCCTAAATCACAGTTCAAATCAATTTTATACAAAAAATCCCCACCTAACTATTAGCATTCCGAATAAAGGAACTCTTGTTTCAAATATCGTAGCATAAAACAGTATTTATGCATATCATATAAATTTTATAAAATTAAAATTATTCTTTTTAACAGAGTCAACGACTCTTTAGTAGATAACATTAGTTTGAAATAATAAATTATATTGTATTTTTATTCTTACTAGTATAATATAACAGATAAATCTAATAATTCAGAACTGACATTCCGAATAACGGAACTGTCAGAGATGAGAAATTTAATTTTACTAAAACAGTGGATACATAGAAGGGAGTTATTATAGATGATAAAGCTAATCGGAATTCTTGTTGTAGCACTTGGCTTTGCATTTCGCTTTAATACTTTGCTTGTTGTTACGGTAGCAGGCATCACAACTGGCCTTGTGGCTGGATATTCTTTTAATGAAATCATCACGTTATTTGGACAGTTTTTTATTGATAACCGTTATATGTCCTTACCAATAATTCTTACATTGCCGGTCATCGGAATTTTAGAGCGCTACGGATTAAAGGAGCGGGCAGAATCTTTAATCAAAAAGGCGAAAAATGCAACAACAGGACGTGTGCTGTTGACATATTTATTCATCAGGGAAGGCTCTGCAGCAATTGGTCTTAACATTGGAGGACATGCACAAACAGTTCGTCCTCTTGTTGCCCCAATGGCTGAAGGAGCAGCTGCGGCACGTTACGGGGAGCTGCCGGAGAAAACAAAAAATGATATTAAGGCACATTCTGCTGCTGCCGAAAACACAGGTTGGTTTTTCGGTGAGGATATCTTTATCGCGACAGGTGCGATCTTGCTTATGAAGGGCTTCTTTGATTCGGTTGGCATTCATGTAGGTGTCTGGGATATGGCGCTTTGGGGAATTCCTACTGCAATAACTGCTTTAATTGTCAGCTGGTTCCGTTTTAACCGTCTAGATAAACGGATTGCTAGAGAAGCTGGTGGAAGCGGGAATTCAAGCAGCTTACCAAAAAAGAATGATAAAGAAGAGGGGGTTCTGTAATGCATTTAATAACACTTGATACACTTTATTACTTATTAGGCATTATAGTAGCCTTTGTTGCTATTCGTGTAGCAGTTGATAAAACTCATCCAACTCGTGTTGGCTCTGCTATTTTCTGGGGCATTTTTGCGATAACCTTCTTGTTTGGCAAGCAGATTCCGCCTCTTTACGTTGGCTATCTTGTTTTGATTATGGTAATAGTTGCTTCTATTGGAAAGGTAACAAAGTCAAAGGAAGAGGAACCAGATCCTGTTGAAAGGGAAGGACATGCGGTGAGGCTGAAAAATAAAATTTTCATTCCTGCTATCCTGATTCCATTGTTAACGATTGTTGGCACACTTACACTTGGGAAAATTAAATTTGGTTCTGTCCAGCTTGTAAATCCTGAGAATGTTACATTGATAGCTCTTGGTCTTGCTACGATTATTGCTTTTGTAGCAGCACAGCGTATTACGAGAGCAAAGGCAGTTGTTCCTATAAATGAAGGCAGCCGTCTATTACAAGCCGTTGGCTGGGCTGTTATCCTGCCACAGATGCTTGCGGCACTTGGAGGCATTTTCTCAAAGGCTGGAGTTGGAGATGTAGTATCAGGTATTGTAGGGGATCTATTGCCAACAAATTATGCTTTTGTAGCAGTAGCAGCCTATTGTATTGGGATGCTGTTGTTCACAATGATTATGGGTAATGCATTTGCTGCGTTTGCTGTTATAACGGGAGGAATTGGTCTGCCTCTTATTGTTCAACTTCATGGAGGTAACCCTGCAATTATGGCAGCACTCGGCATGTTTGCTGGTTATTGTGGAACGTTAATGACACCAATGGCAGCNAACTTTAACATCGTTCCAACGATGCTATTGAATTTAAAGGACAAAAACGCAGTAATAAAGGCGCAAGTCCCAATTGCTATTCCTGTATTTATAATTAATATGCTGTTAATGTATTTTCTAGTGTATCACTTTTAATTTAAGACTAGCTAAAATGGGGAGGTATTATGCTGTGCAGAAGATTTTACTGACAGGCTTTGATCCGTTTGGAGGAGAAGAAACAAATCCAGCGTTGGAATCTGTGAAGAAGCTCAATGGGGTACATGTTGGTGATTATGTAATCGTATCAAAGGAACTTCCAACAGTGTTTAATGACTCAATTACAAGATTAAAAGAATACGTGAAGGAGCTCGAACCAGCGCTTATCATTTGTGTTGGCCAAGCGGGCGGCCGTCCAGATGTAACGATTGAGCGAATTGCCATTAATNTCAATGACGCAAGGATTGCTGATAATAAAGGTCAGCAGCCAATCGACACAGCTGTTGTTGAGGGTGGTCCGGCAGCTTACTGGTCAACCCTGCCTATTAAAGCGATTGTTAAAGCAATGCGGGAAAATGGCGTGCCTGCTTCTGTTTCTCAAACTGCCGGCACCTTTGTATGTAACCATATTTTCTATGGTTTGATGCACTTGCTCGCGCAAGCAGGAAACAAGATTAGGGGAGGATTTATTCATATCCCATTTCTCCCAAGTCAGGCAGCAGTACATCCTAATCAGCCGAGCATGGCGCTTGAAACGATTGTTAAAGGCCTGCAAACAGCTGTTGAAACAGCGATTGCCAATGAAAAAGACATAAAGGAAGTAGGCGGCCAGACACATTAAGCTATACTAACTTTATGTGTAATGATTAATAGAGTGGCATGAGTGTTTAATGCTCATGTCATTTTCTTTTAGGTATAAGTTTTTCTGAAAAATTCTGACAAGTATAATAGATGTAACTGATATTCTGAAATAAGAAGTTTAGATGGTAGGGGGATTAGATGGGACAAAATATCATTGGTAGTTTAAGACACATAAACATAAAGCCGCTTGGAGATTCAGCGATAATTGTCCAATTCGGTACGGACATCAGTCCAGAGGTGCACTTAAAGGTAAAAGCGTTTTCGGATCAGCTTGATAAAGATCCTTTTTGTGGTTTTGTTGAGTATGTTCCCGCCTTTACAAGTGTAACTGTCTTTTATCACCCATTAACTGTTTACCAAATATACAAAGGCGAGGGAAGCAATGAAAAGCTGTCACCATATAAAATCGTCCATTCTATCATGAGAAAAGGCTAGAGAAATTACAAGCACCACAAGCCAGTGAACAAAGGGTAGTTGAAATCCCAGTATGCTATGACGGGGAGCTTGGTCCCGACTTGCAGGCAGTGGCGGATTACCATTATCTGTCACCGGCGGAAGTAATTGAAATCCATTCAAAAGCGGAATATCTCGTTTTTATGATTGGTTTTGCACCTGGTTTTCCTTATTTGGGAGGAATGTCAGAACAGATTGCAACACCTCGTCACACATCACCAAGATTATCAATACCAGCAGGATCTGTCGGCATTGCCGGCATGCAAACAGGGGTATATCCAATTTCGACTCCAGGAGGCTGGCAAATTATTGGACGTACGCCTGTCGATCTCTTTTATCCGGATAGAAATCCTCCAAGCCTTCTCCAATCAGGTGATATTGTCAGATTCAAGCCGATTTCGATTGAAGAATATAACGGGTATAAGGAGTCGTTAGTATGAGTTTACGAGTGGAGCGCCCAGGTCTACTTACAAGTATTCAAGATTTGGGCAGATATGGCTATCAAAAATATGGTGTTATTGTCAGCGGGGCAATGGATTCCATTTCTCTGCGGATTGCAAATCTGCTTGTTGGCAATCAGGAAAAAGAAGCGGTTTTGGAGATGACATTAGTCGGAGCTTCCTTTATTGCAGAACAGGACTTGCTTATTGCTGTTACGGGAGGAGATATGCTAGTAGCTATTGATGAAAAGACTTTGCCATTATGGCGCCCTGTATTTGTTAAGAAGGGGAGCCAGCTTCGTTTCCAATCTTCTCTAACAGGCTGCAGAACTTATTTGGCTGTTGCTGGCGGTTTTGCGGTGGACGAAGTTATGGAGAGTAAAAGCACCTATTTACGTGGAGAAATAGGCGGCTATAAAGGTCGAAGATTACAAACAGGAGATATAATAAACTGTGGCATATTTGTAAGCACTCCAATTCTTGAACAGCTTAGGAATTCTTTATCTGATTCATTTTCTGCTACCAAGTGGCATGTTAATCCAGAAACGTTTATTAATTTGAAGGAAAAGGTAATTCGCGTTATTAAAGGCGGAGAATTTGAGCTTTTTACGAAGGAGAGCCAAGAGCACTTTTTTAATGGTGAATTTCAGATCACTCCAAATTCTGACAGAATGGGTTTTCGCCTTCAGGGAGCACCTCTGCAGATGGAAGAGCCAGTGGAGCTTATTTCTGAGCCTGTAACAAATGGCACCATTCAGGTTCCGAAGGATGGAAACCCAATTGTTTTGCTTGCGGATCGGCAAACGACAGGAGGCTACCCGAAATTTGCTCAAGTGGTAACAGTCGACCTTCCTCTGCTTGCCCAAAAGAAGCCTGGTGAAAAAATCCGCTTTAAAGAGATTTCCTTAGAAGAGGCAGAACAGCTATATTTAAGACAAGAAAAGCAACTGGAGAAACTAAAGGCAGGACTTCAGCTAAAAGCGCTAAAACGGCGAGCAGTGCAATAAAGCTATAAGATTACTAAAAATAATAAAAAGGAGCATCAATTCTATGTGGGTAATAACGGTCTACTCTCAGGATAACGAGACAGCACTTTTTGAGTTTAATACGGAAAAAGAGGCACGGGAGGCTTGTAAGCTAATAGTCGGATGCAAAATTCTTACAGAGGTCATTTACTTTAATGATGAAGGCTTTTCTTTAGAAACTGCATGAAGGTAGCAAAATAACTCAGTACCTACCTTTACACTGAAATAGATATAAGTTTCTGTTTCTAGTTAAAATATCCGATCTAATCAATAGTTTATCAAAATGGAAATTTTTGAAACAATGTAAAATGATTGCTGAAATTGATATAATAATCAATAATAAGCTATTGAATTTCGGTTATTGGGGGAGCAGGTTTGATGGGAGAAAATATAAAGCATCTAGGTAATGTACTATTACAACAAAAGCGAGAGATTGCANTGACTGTGCATAAACGCAGATTAGAAGGAGAAAGCCTGAAAACACTTAAAGAGATTCGCCATGTGGAAGAGGAGCTTCTTCTGCTGCGTGCTCATTTTATTTCTCTATTTGGACAAAGCCTGTTAAACCAAGATTTTGAAGGTTCTCTTTCGTTGTTTTCAGATTGGGGAATCAACACTGGTGCGAGTCTCTCTGCACAAGGTGTGCCGTTAGATGAAGCACTGAAGGATGTGGCTTTTTACAGAAGGGCCATATGGGAAGTATTAAAGAAGGAAATGAAGGGAAAAGACTTTTCTATTGATGAGGTTTTTGAAGTAAAGGACATTATTGATCCGTTATTAGATTTTGCTCTATATAATTTTAGCCTTTCCTATGTTGATTCTTATACGAATACGCTCAACAATTCAAGGAGAGCTTTTTTGGAGCTGTCTGTTCCGGTTGTGCCTATTACAAATGATATTGCAATCCTGCCGTTGATTGGTGATATTGATACAGAAAGGGCACAGCTGCTTATGGAAGAAACATTAGTTAAAACAAGGGATATGGGTATTAATCACTTAATTATCGATATTTCCGGCGTAGTTATTATTGATACGATGGTTGCAAATGAATTGTTCAAGCTAATGGATGCATTANGACTTCTTGGCATTGCAACCATTTTCTCCGGCGTTCGTCCAGAGATAGCTCAAACAATGGTGAATCTTGGTTTGAATACGAAGGATCTTGTTACAAAAGCAAGCTTGAGACAAGCACTTGCACTATTAGAGAGAGAAAATATAAAATAAATGAACAAGCTGGCATATATATGCCAGCTTGTTCATTTATTATTTGAGTGTGTCGATTGTATTTAAGTCATGGTGNAGCGATTCTGCTGGCACCTTATTTTTAGGTATTTGTCCTTTTGCAACAGGCTCCTTCACATATACAAATTCCCCAGAACCATCCTGTGCTGATCCAGTTGCCCATAAGCCGTCAGATGACTCTGTTCCTTCAGAAAGATTCCAGAATTCATAAGCTTCAGGCTGNGATTCCTTCTCCATTTCTGGCGGGAAGCTTGCTGGTACAACGACTCCATTTTTCGCTTCCAGCTCCTCGATCGCTGCAAGCCATTGATATTGGTGATATCTGTCACGAGCTAGCATCTTTCTAAATGTAGCTCTGACACCTTCGTCTTTTGTCATGTGGTATAGTCGCGCAACCTGCAGGCGGCCTTGGCTTTCAGCATGAAGGTTTGATCGCATATCTGCCAAAAGGTTTCCGCTTGCTACGATATAAGAACCATTCCAAGGTACTCCGTTAGAGTTAGTCGGAAGGCCTCCCAAACCACTTACTAGTAAATGCTGTGGATTGACTCCGCCCATAATAGCAGCTATCGTAGGATCTTTAGCTGCTTCTGCCTGATCATCTGGTGATGCGCCATCTAGCAGCTGGCTTATAAGGGAACATAGCATTTCAACATGTCCAATTTCCTCTGTGCCGATATCCATCAGCATATCCTTATATTTTTCATTCCCACGACAATTAAACCCTTGAAAAAGATATTGCATCATAACAGTCATTTCTCCGAATTGTCCACCAAGAACCTCTTGGATTTGGCGTGCCAGCATTGGATCTGGCTTGTCTACCTTTACTTCAAACTGTAATTCCTTTTGATGACGAAACACATATATCTCCTCCTTTTGGTTTAGCAGTTACGCTTATGAAGTACCCCTGCTCGATTTAAAGTAAACAACATGCTAATAATTGGCAAAAAAAAACGAGCCTTATCAAGGCTCATCATTTATCAATGGACTCTACGTGCCCATCGGTTTTATAGGTTTCTTCCGTAGGTTTATTTTCGGTTTTTTCTTTTTCATATTCCTTACGGATTTTTCCGCATGTTATACATTCGCCACTATAATAATAGCTGTATTTATGGTACTTGCGGATAGCGCAAATAACTGATCCAAAAAGCATATGTAACACAACTCCTTTACATATAAATTGTACAATAAAGACAATGAAGCGAAGATTAAATAAAAGTGACACAAAAAGACAGATAGATGACAGAAGTGCACTTTCTTTACTGATAGAAAACAATATGACGATATGTCTTGGAAGTCTGTTAAAAAAGAAACAACGATGTAATATCAACTTTGCTCGGTTCATAAATTTCTTTTCTTGTCTTGGTAAATACTAATAAAAATCCGCAAAAAAGACAGTAAAAGGAGAAGTATAGATGAAAAGACCATTTAATATATTTAAAAACTCCGACATGAGGATACCGCTTATCTATTTGATTATATCTGCATGCTGGGTTTTATTCTCATCTTATATTCTCACCTATTTCACTGGGGATTTGCGTAATTTCGCATCCTATGAAATGTTAAAGGGATGGATATTCATCTGTGTGACNAGTGTTATTCTTTATCTTTTAATAAGAAGAGAGAGAATTCGAAATGAACAATCAAACAGAAGGCGCTTAAATGCAGAATTTAAATTTAGGACATTGGTTGAAGAATCTCTTCTGGGAATTTATATCCTGCATGAAGGAAGATTTGCTTATGTTAATTCTACCTTTCTTGACCTTAGTGGCTACAGCAGCAAAGAACTGCTGCAAATGCATTTTTCTGAACTGATTTTGCCTTTGCAGGAAGGAAATGAAGTAGGATTGTACAATAATAGGGCAGAACTGCAGCTAAAGAAAAAGGATGGGACAATGCTTGACGTTGTAGTTCTGTCCCATAAAGTAAGTGTCATACATAATGACGCACCTGCAATTATGGGTTCCGTTTTAGATAATACAGAAAAGCGTAAATATCAAAGGAAGTTGGAGAGACTGGCGTTCTATGATCCACTTACAAATCTGGCAAATCGCCGGATGCTTTCCCAATCATTTGAGGAGACATTATCAAACGTTAGTGTGGAAAAGGACAAGCTAGCATTGTTATTTATCGACTTGGATCACTTTAAAGGAATCAATGACAGCATTGGTCACGATATGGGGGATAAGGTGCTAAAGGGACTTGCAGAAAGAATTGTCGGGTGTATACCGGAACGAGGACTTGTTTCACGGTATGGCGGAGATGAGTTTACTGTTATGATTCCAGACATTCAATCAGAACAAGAGGCAGAAATTATTGCCAATGATTTAATAACGACATTCAATGAGCCGTTGTATATTGAAAATCAGGAATTCTATATTACATTAAGCATTGGCATTGCCATTTTTCCTNTTCATGGGGAAGAACTGGAGACGCTTGAGAAAAATGCCGATATCGCGATGTACTTTGCAAAGGAAAAGGGACGGAACAATTCACAGCTATTCACAAAAAGTATGAGGATATTTATGGTTGAAAGGCTCCACCTCCAGCATGAGCTAAGAAAGGCNATAGAAAATATCGATAACCATTTCTTCTTAGTATATCAGCCTAAAATTGATGTTGTGGCTAATAAGGTATTAGGTGTAGAGGCATTATTGCGCTGGAAGCATCCTGAGACTGGTTTGATTTCGCCTGCACGCTTTATTCCTATTGCAGAAGAAATGGGAACAATCAATGCACTAAGCAAGTGGGTTATGAATAAAGCGAGCAGGCAGCTGAGAAGCTGGAATGAAAAAGGGATTAAAATGTCAATTTGCATTAATGTTTCCCCNTTATTATTTCAGCAAGCCGACTTTGTGGAGAGCACTCTTCAGGCAATAGAGGAGGCAGGAGTTAAATCATGTGATGTTCAATTGGAGATTACAGAAAGTGTTTTGACCAATTATCTAGATGAGGCAATTGATAAGCTCAATCTGCTGAAAAGCAATGGACTGACAATTGCAATTGATGATTTCGGCACAGGCTACTCCTCTTTAAGTGTATTAAGAAAAATGCCAATAGACAGGTTGAAGATTGANCAGTCCTTTATAAGAGATTTACAAAAGGATAAAGANATTGTTGCATTAATTATTTCAATGGCAAACAAGCTTGGAATGCATGTAACCGCTGAAGGTGTGGAAACACTGGAACAGTGTAAGCAGCTTCAGGATTTACATTGTAGTGAAATGCAAGGCTATTATTTCAGCAAACCGATTACAGCAGAAGAGATGGAAGAATACTTGAAGAGGCCGCCGATTTCGTCCTCTATTTAAGGCTCTTATTAGAGAGTCTTTTTGTTTGTTATATTGCAAGCTAAAGAAGGAAAATAGGCTTTTTTAAACGAATGGTATGGAAAAAGGGGAACCTTTTTAATTTTGACACGTAAATAGACAGGTTTGAAAATTCCAAATAATAGCGAACTCATGTAAAATAAAAATTAATACTATGAANAAAATGGGCAATTAGATATAAGGAGGAATAGTAATGGGCGTAATGCTTAGCAAGGGCCAGAAGGTGGACTTAACGAAGTCCNATCCTGGTTTAAGCACGGTAACGGTTGGGTTAGGCTGGGATATCAATCAAATGGGAGCTGATTATGATTTAGATGCTTCTGCCTTTTTGCTTGGAGGCAACAGCAAGGTTCTTAGTGATCAGGATTTTATTTTTTATAATAACCCGAATGGAGCGGGCGGTTCTGTCATATACAGCGGTGACAACAGGACAGGCATTGGTCATCAAGATGACGAACAAATAAGAATAGATCTGAATAGAGTACCTCCTTCCATACAGCGAGTTGCCTTCACGATTACCATACATAATGCTTATGAAAAAGGGCAGAATTTTGGACATATTTCGAATGCATATGTAAGGATTGTAAATGAAGGCAATCAAACAGAGCTAATTCGTTTTAATCTTGGCCGGGAGTACACAGTAGAGACGGCAATCGTTGCTGCTGAATTATATCGCCATAACGGTGAGTGGAAGTTTAATGCAATCGGAAGCGGCTTTCAAGGCGGGCTTGCTGCCTTGTGCAGGAATTTCGGAGTTACGGTCGATGATGAGCCAGCACCACAAAATTCCTTTAATGCCCAGNCACAAAGCTTTGCTCCGCCTGCTCAAAATCAACCATATTACGATAACACGAACACCTACTCAAGCTCATTTCCAGCTAGCGGGGCAGGCTCTTTCGCTCCCTCCAGTCCGCCGCCAGCGCCAGCTTATGGACAAGCACCTGTTGGAGGTTATCAGCAGCAAGGGTACGGTCATAGCCAGCCACCAGCAGGAGCTTATGGTGATGATAATATCATCTGNCCTAGATGCAGCAGCACAAATGTGAGAACAGGTGAAAAGGGCTTTGGGTTGGGTAAAGCGGCAATTGGCGGCTTAATACTTGGTCCAATTGGTTTGCTGGGAGGATTTATCGGCAAAAACCAGCTGAAGTTCACTTGCAATAGCTGTGGAAACAATTGGTCACCATCCAATACAGACTATGCAGAGTGGGGCAGGCAGCAAAAACAGCGGGCAAAGGAGCTGTTCATGCGCTTTAAAAGTCCTGATGTTCTTGATGCAGTTGTTGCGTCCTGTGCCCTTGTCAGCATGGCAGACGGCAGGCTCGATCCTGCTGAAGANCGGAAGATGATGGAATTTATCCATCAAAGTGAGGAACTGCGGGTATTTGATATAAACAAGGTTCAGCAGCAATTCAATCATTTTGTAAGAAGAATAGAATATGATCAAATAGTCGGCAGAGCAGAAGCCTTCAGAGCATTAGGAAAGGTTCGTTCAAAGCCCGAGGTTGCTAGACTTGTGGCAAGATACTGTATTTCCATCGGTTATGCAGANGGGCACTTCGACCAAAGGGAAAAACAAACGGTTGCAGAGATTTGTCAGGAGCTTGGCCTTAATCCAAACGAGTTCTTATCCTAAGGCATAGATAAAAGTATTTAATGATTGGACGGCCATTTGAGAAGTCGTGGCTGTCCTTTCTGTCATTTATAAGCTATTTCGGTTGCATGGAACTTTTTTATAGGAGGAGAAGCATGACGATTACAAGAGAAACTAATAGCAAGGTAAACAGCATCATTGAAAATATAGAAAAGGTNATGATTGGTAAGCGAGATGTTGCGGAGCTAAGCTTAATCGCCTTGTTAGCACAAGGACATGTTTTGCTTGAGGATGTTCCCGGAGTAGGAAAAACAATGATGGTTCGTTCCTTAGCAAAATCAGTCGGGGCAAACTTCCGCAGAATTCAATTTACCCCCGATTTACTTCCATCTGATGTGACAGGTGTATCTATTTACAATCCGAAAGAAATGGAGTTTCAGTTTCTGCCTGGACCGATTTTAGGAAATATCATTCTGGCAGATGAAATTAACAGAACCTCACCAAAAACCCAATCCGCTTTATTAGAGGCTATGGAAGAAAGCAGTGTGACAATTGATGGTGTTACACATCAACTGNAAAAGCCGTTCTTTGTTATGGCCACCCAAAATCCAATCGAATACGAAGGAACATACCCTCTTCCAGAAGCTCAATTAGACCGTTTTCTTCTTAAAATGAAAATGGGCTACCCAACACATGAGGAAGAGATGGATGTACTTACTAGAGTGCAAACATCAGCTCCGATTGAAGAGCTTAACAGTGTTGTTACATTAGAAGAGCTTATTATGCTCCAAGCTGAAGTGAAAAAGATATACGTTGATGCCACGATAAAAAAATATATTGTGGACCTTGCAGCTGAAACTAGAACACATCCAAATGTGTATTTAGGTGCCAGCCCCCGTGGTTCCATTGCTTTAATGAGGGCGGTTCAAAGCTATGCATTTGTTCAAGGCAGGGATTATGTTATTCCTGATGATGTCCAATACCTTGTTAAAGCAGTCTTTTCCCATAGAATTATCTTGAAATCAGAAGCTAAATTCGATGGAATTACAGCAGAGGATATTATGGATGAGATTATGGNTACAGTACAAGTCCCGGTTAGAAGGCTCGGTTCTTGATGAAAACATTGTTAAGAAGAGTGCTTAGTATTTGGAAGCTTCTCGTCTTGTTTTTATTAGCAGGAGCTGCATTTGCTTATGCTATGTTTCAAGGAGGATTTGTCAGCTGGTTTTTATTTTACAGCTTTATGCCTTTTGCCATATATGGAGCGCTGCTTGCCATGTATCCGTTAAAGGAATGGAAGGCAGTAAGGAAAATTGCGAAGCATGAATACAATGCAATGGAATCAATGACAGTCGAGCTAGAGCTGACAAGAAAATCGGTGTTTCCACTGTTCTACCTGTTAGTAGAAGATAAATTCAGTTTTGCATTGAAGGAGAAGGCTTCCGGAAAAGTTATTGATTTTCCCAGGGTTCAAAAAGCGGATTGTCTTTACTTATCAAGTGGATGCTCTTCCGAGAGGTGAGCATTTGTTTACTGAGGTATCTGTTAAAACAGGAGATCCACTCGGATTGATGGAAAAGGAAGCTGCCATTGCTTTCCCTAGTCGGATTATTGTTTATCCAGTTTACGAGGAGCTTTCTTATAAGCCTTTCTCAACTCATTATGACCAAGGAGCAACGGTTTCAAAGGAACGAGTTCAACGGGATACAACAATGGCAGTTGGAATTCGAGAATACCAGACTGGTGACAGGTTTTCTTGGATTAATTGGAAGGCAAGTGCCAAAAGAGATTCATTCATGACAAAGGAGTTTGAACAAAAACAATCCCATGACATTCTAGTAGTGCTTGATTGTGAGAAGAGTAATGGATTTGAGACACTTGTATCCTTTACTGCCTCTTTAATTAGAGGAATTATCCGCAAAGGTGCCCAAGTAGGTTTACTGACGGTAGAAAAGGAGCGGACAGCTTTTCCTATAAGAGGAGGGGAAGGTCAGCGAAGCCTTCTGTTTCATCATTTAGCAAAGTGTGAGGATGAGTCCCCGCTTACTTTGGCGAACGTGCTCGATAATGAAATGTCCACACTGCAGCAGCAGGCTACGCTATTGATTACTACAACGAACTTAACGAAGCAGCTCATTGAAAAGACAAGCTATCTTGCAAATAAACGTCATCAAGTTGTTGTATTTCTCGTCAAGGATGCAAACGAGAGCATGACACAGCAGGAAAGAAGCTTAAAAGCTGGAGCATCATCAAGGGGAATTATCGTTATTCCAGTATCAAAAGGGAGATTCAAAGAGGCATTTTCGGAGGTGGCAACTAGTTGAGTTCAATTAGATTACATACAGCAATATCAAATTTAATGCTGTATGTTCTAGGTTTTTTTCTAATATGGGAATGGCTCCGACCGATGGAGCAATTAACAAATACAGGGAATATCCTCGTGTTTATCATATTTTTGATTCTCTCACTTGCTATGGCCTACTTACGCTTTGCTCCCATTTTGAGTGGGTTAATCAAACTAGTATATATAATTTTTATTTTACAATCTTTATACTATGAAACTTCCTTTTTAACGTTTAGCTGGATTGGGCCTTTTATGGCAGAAATGATAGATAATATCGCCATATTATTTGATACGAATTGGCCTGATTTGACTAATATGTTTAAGAGTCTACTCTTTTTTATATTGCTGTGGTTGATGTCTTACTTAATAGACTACTGGCTAATAAAGCGGAGAAGAATTTTCACCTTCTTCTTACTGACGATGGTTTATATAACCGTCCTTGATACATTTACTCCCTATAATGCATATGCAGCAATTATAAGGACTACGATTATAGGGTTTACAGCAATGGGGATGCTGACATTCTACCGAATGCGAGACAAGGAGAATATCACGGGCAGCAAATTTCTGGCATTAAAGTGGATTGCGCCACTATTATTGTTCGTTTTTGCCAGTGCGGCAATTGCATTTGCTGCACCGAAAGCAGACCCTTTATGGCCAGACCCTGTTCCATTCATCCAAACAATAGGTGACAAAGGCGGAGGGGAAGGAACCGGCACTGGACCACATCGAGTTGGTTATGGTGTTGATGATTCAAGACTTGGAGGAGATTTTGAGCCTGACGATACAGTCGTGTTTCAAACAGAGGTACAATCTCCTCATTATTGGAAAGTAGAGACAAAGGATAGTTATACAGGCAAGGGCTGGGTCCAATCAGAAGAAGCGATTCAAATGAATGGGCAAGACTTTCAAAGAATTGAAGGGGCAGGAGATATTCCGTTTGTCGCATTTGAAAGTGGAAACAGTGTGACAACAGAAGAAAAGGAAAGTAAGGTTCAATTTGTAGAGCCATTCGATTATTTGCTGTATCCAATAGGAGCAAAAGAAGCAATAGCAACATTTGATGCAATGATGATAGTCGAAACTGGCAATGAACGGATTTCATTCGATTATCCAGTTAATTCTTATTCAGTTAAGTATGAAGAGCCTGAGTATAGCTTAGATGCATTGACAAATGCTGATATGGAAGGATATTTACGGGGAAATCAAGAGTTTGCAGCAAGATATACGCAGCTGCCAGAAAATCTTCCACAGAGGGTAATTGATTTAGCAAATGAAATTACACAGGATGAAGATAATGTTTTTGCTAAAGCAAGAGCGATTGAGAATTATTTTTCTGCAAACGGCTTTGTCTATAGCCAAAGCGATGTTGCAGTACCAGCGGATGATGAGGATTATGTAGACCAATTTCTATTTGAAACAAAAATAGGTTATTGCGATAACTATTCAACATCTATGGTTGTTATGCTCCGTGCTCTCGATATACCTGCAAGATGGGTAAAAGGGTTCACAGAAGGAGAGCTTATCCAACAGGAGAACAATATAAGTGAATATGATGTAACAAATAATAATGCCCATTCCTGGGTAGAGGCATATTTCCCTGGAACTGGCTGGGTAACCTTCGAACCAACACAAGGATTTTCAAACGAAAACACGTATGTGAATGATGTCAGAAACGAAGCCGACACAGATACCGAGGAAACAGAGCAACCACAGCAGGAGGAACAGGAGCAAAGCGAAGCGGAACAAACTCCTGAAGAGGAAACAACCGCATCAGACCAGTCCGAGCAATTCTCCTTCACAAAGTGGTGGAGTGCATTGAAAGCATTTGCTGCAGATAATTGGCAATGGATAGCTGGCTACGCTGCCTTACTGTTAGTGATAAGCTGGTTGCTGTTCTGGAAAAGACATAAGTGGCTTCCATATTACTATCTATGGAAATTCAAAAGAGGGAAAAACGGCACTGATTTTGAAAAAGCCTATTTAACATTACTCAAGTTGCTAAAGCTCTCAGGCTGGGGCAAACAAGAGAACATGACATTAAGAGAATATGCCAAATACATTGACCATGTGTTGGACTCAAGTGATATGGCTGTACTGACTGCTAAATACGAAGAACTNCTGTATAAAGGCAAGCGTCAGGATATGGACTGGAGTGACTTAAAAGCATCATGGGAAAGGCTGATTAAAAAGACAGCAGCCTAACGAANAAAGGAAGGGAACACATCGTAATGGATGGTGTTCCCTTCCTTNTTTAATAGACTTCATTCAGCTAATTTTGGATTGACCGCAAAACTATTGTNNGTTGGAGTTAAAGACTCCTTGGAAAATAATCTGCTTAACCTTTTGCCATCCTTTATAGGAAATTCCGTGTAATCCTGAGGATGATTTAAGGATGTTTTTAAAATTCTCATTTTTGTGCCATCCTTATCAAAGGAATTCCCCCATGTCGTATCATTCACAACCATATGAATATCATTATTTTTCAAAAAACGCGCAGAGTAATATAATTCTTCTGTTACATCCACATTGTAAGATTGGATTAAGTCTGTCTTAAAGGTTTTTAGATTGGTTCTTTTTAATTCGGCACGGTCATTAAACCAGTATAATTCATCATTTTTTAAAGCGTTTTGATGTGTGTAGAAGGAACTGAATTTTAAATCAGTAGAAGTAGCTAATCTTTCTAGTGCTAACTGCCCGTTATCTACATTCCACATCATCAAATTTGTTAGAAATTTCTCCTTTATCGATTCAGCTTCACCTATTACATGAACTATATTATCTTTTAAAACGACTTGGTGAGCGATATGGACAGGGCTAACAGTTATATCGGGTAAAGGAATCGAGGATATTAATTCAGGAGTTAACTCCTCTTCTGTAAATTTCACTAGACCTATTTTATCTTGTTTGTTTATACCGTTTGTTAACCCAAAAGGACCTGAGACACCATATAACTGATGTCCTACTGTAAACATATAAGTATATTCACCCTCCACAATTTTCTCCGTGCTTTTCTCTTTATCTTGATACGTAATGCGGGTTTGATATCCACCCATTTCATCGAATCCAATATCAAACCATGACCAAAC
>Ga0058696_1000107_pt1 | contig 33468 bp, 22 predicted proteins | sample AgamicMgSfrz_FD_55077 | JGI IMG/M metagenome (GOLD analysis project Ga0058696, IMG submission 55077) | Agave microbial communities from Guanajuato, Mexico - Mg.Sf.rz | ecosystem: Host-associated > Plants > Phyllosphere > Phylloplane/Leaf | place: Guanajuato, Mexico | collected 2012-05-30 | reverse complement strand
GCGCCGGTCGGTGCGCGTCGTCGGCGAACCAAACGTCGCGCCGGACACGCCCGGCACCTCGACCACCGCGAACGTCTCGCCCACCGGCTGCGCCGTGGTGATGCCGCCACGGTGCACCACCACGGAACCGGCCGCACCCACGTCCAGATGTCGCCCGACACGGTCCTGCGCGAAGTTGCCGGTCAGCTTCGCATTCGGCGTGTCCCAGCCCGCATTGACGCTGCCTGAGCCGCCACCGCCGCGGCTATAGCCCGCCTGCACGCCGTAGTTGAGCGTGTTGGCTTCATTCAGATAGCCCGACACGCCGGTCTGCATGTTGAAATCGCCGCGCGTCGACGACACCGCATTCGCATAGAGGCGATGCGAACTGGACGCCTTGCCCAGCGGAATGCTGACCGACACGTTGAGTTGCGTGTCCGGGCGCCCGAATGCGCCCGTATCCTGCGTATGCGACGCCGAGACGCTGTAGCTGACGTTCCTGTAGCTGTTGCTGTAACCGACCTGAAAACGGCGGCTACGGCCTTCGCCGTTCCAGTACGTCGTGTCGCCCACGCCGAGATACAGCGAGCCGCTCGCCAGCGGCTGGTTGACGTTCAGATCGACGCGGCTTTTCTGACGCATCAGGCGTGGGCTGTACGAACGATCGAGTTCCTCGACGTGTTGCGCCAGTGTCCGGTAGCCATCGGTCGAATAGCGGTAGCCGACCATCGTGAATGTGGTACTGGTCGGATAGAACGTCTTCGAATACAGGAACCGCACACTCTGGCCTTGCCGGGTGCCGGCCGACGTGCGCGACCGGCTGTGCGTGACATCCAGCGACATGCCGCCGATGCGCGTGTTCATACCGACCCCGAGGTTGGCCGCCAGGTAGTTGTCGGAGGCGAGCACGCCGCCGTAGCCCGTGAAGTTGTCGGACAGGCCATAGATCAGCGTCCCCTGCGCAAGCTTCGGCTTCGCCTGCTCCGCGGAACGATACTGACCGACGGCGAACGAGTAGCGCAGGCTGCCACGGCGTACCATCACCGGCAGGTACGAATACGGTTGTGTAAACGTGCGCACGCGCCCGTCCGCCTCGGTAATCCTGACCTCGAGGTCGCCGTTCGAGCCGCTCGGATAGATGTCGGTGATCTCGAACGCGCCGGGCGGCACCGGCGTCGAGTAAATGACATAGCCGCTCTGCCGCACCTCGACAATCGCGTTGCTTTCGGCGATGCCGCGCACGATCGGTGCAAAGCCAACTTCGCTGTCCGGCAGCATGCCGAGATCGGTGCCGATCTGCGCGCCGACGAAACGCACGCTGTCGAAGATGTCGCCCGACGTGTATAGCTCGCCGGCCGCCGCCCTGCTGCGCAGGCTTCGGATGTCGCGTTCGACGTAGCTGCGGTTGCTGGTGAAACGGCTCCTGGTACCCTTGCTGCCGGTGAGCGTCGATTCGTTGCGCAAGCGCCACCCGCCGACGTTCAGGCCGTTGCGCAGGCCGACGAAGTAATACTCGTTGTTGTAGCCGTGGCCGTCGTTACGGCTGTAACTCACCTGATAGTTGCTGTACAGCGCAGAAACACCGTCGCCCCACAGCGATCGATCGACGTAGCCGCGCGACTTGCGCGACACGTACAGTTGCGGAAAGCTGATGTTCAGCGACAGCGTATTGGGTTCGAACTCCACCGTGGCGCCATCCGCCACGTTCGCCATATCCACGATCGTCTCGTCGTCGGCGCCGGCGGTAATGCGTCCGTCCTTCTCGAGCCGCGTGATATTGACGCCGGCCACGCGCAGCATTCCTAGCGTTACCCGCGGCTTGACCCTACCCTCGGCGTCCGCGACGAACATCACGTTGTCACGCTTGATCAGCGTGTGGTTCAGATAAACATCGACGTCGTAACTGCCGGGCTGAACCGCACTACCTTTCTCGAAATAGCGCAGGTCGACAGGCCCCTCGCCTTTACGCAGGAAGGAATCGTTGAATTCCGCGGCATGGCTCGACGCAGACATCACGAGCCCGAGCAACGCGAGGCTCGGTACGCCGATCTGAGCGGCCATGCGAATATCGGCGTCCTTCCTGACGTTTTCCATACCCTTTTTCTCTCTTTTTAATCACCTCCTGCGCATTCGCAAGCGCGAACACACCCCTCCCCACGACCGGCTCCCCGGGGGGCATGAAGATGAACAGGAATACGACTTATCCAGCCAGCTGCTTCAACCGGCAGTGGTGCTGTCGTGCGGTTCGACCGCGCCGTAATCGTTGATCGATTCGAAATGGACCTTGGCGCCTGCGCCAGCGGTGCCGGGCGGCAGATCCTTCACATCGAAGTAGCGCGTCGCCGATGGGGCCACCATCTCGGCTGCCGCTTTATAGTCGCGACCGCCGCTTTGTACTTTTACCGACGCCAGCGAAATGAAATAGGCCGACGGGTTATTCACTTCGAGCTGCGTCCGGCCATCGCGCTGGACGAGCCGCCAGCGAAGCTGCGCAGGGGCTTCCTGTACCTTGCCCGGCAAACCCGCGGGTCGGTAGAAGAACTTGATGCGCTGACGCACGGCGATCTGCAGCGTGTTGTCGTCCTTGGCCTTCTGCGGAATTTCCTGCACGTTGAGCCAGAATGCCGACTCGCGATCGGTAGGCAATCCCTGGCCGTAGTAAAGAATGCGCAGCGTCTGCTGCTTCTCGCCACCGAGGCGGGCCAGTGACGGCGTGATGGCGAACGGGACGTCCGCCTTGCCTTCTCCCTCGCTCACGTCCATCCACGTCTGGATCATGACGTCGTCCGCCGCCTTGTTCCGGACCATGAGCGATGCCTCCTTGGCCGGTGCAGCCAGCACGACGCGGGTTCCGTCGAGCGTGATGCCCGCGAACGAGGCGCCAGAAGACAACAACAGCGAGCCAGCCAGGGCCAGCCCGGCAAAAGGAAATCGTTTCATTGGAATTGGAATCCGGTTGCGGGCGGGGAATCGCTCCCCCGCCCTGGGGACAGGCTGGTTACTCGTAGGTCAGCGTGAACGGCAGCGTGCCGTCCGCGGTACCTGCCTCGACATCGGTCTTGCCACTCTTCACGTAGCCGGCGCGCAGTGCGAGGTCGGCCGTGTAGGTCGGCGCGTCATCCGTACCACCCTTGACCAGCGCCGCATCGAACGTCTCGTTGGCGCCCAGGTTCAGCAGCGTGCCGTTGACGCTGTAGATACCGATGCCCACGCCCTTGGCCGTACCCGTCGTCTTCAGCAGCTTGTTGTTGACGCCGTCCACGCCCGAACCGCTGGTCGGGTCGAAGCGAACCTTGACCGTGGTCAGGCCCTTGGCGGTTGCGCCGCAATCGAGGCTCAGGTTGATCGCCGTACCTGCTGCGATGCCGCCACCGCCCGTGCTGCTGAGTGCATCCACGCTCACCTTGCCAAGCTTGACGTCGATCGTCTGCGCACCCTTGCCGCCGCCAACGGTCGTGCCGTTGCCACCGCTGATCGCGCACGATGCGGCGGTGATCTCCCCCTTGAAGCTGATCGTGCCGTCTGCCGCGTGAGCAGCGTTCATCGCTACGAATGCCACACCCGCTGCCGCCATCATCATCGTAATTTTTTTCATTTTAAGTTCGCTCAATCTTGAATAGAGAATCATTTCAACGTCGCCATCCTCCCGGATGAACTTCGTCATATTATTTGGATAACTAAACTATCGAATCTTTAATACGATCTTCTTTACCCCCGAAAGTTGAGAAATGAATTTCCCCGCCCCACCGAACGGGCATCAAATAAATCGCTTATGCGCGATTACGGAATCTCGAACCCGTCCACGATCGAATCGTCGACCAGATCGAGGCTGGTCGCACACCAGACCAGTTCAACATCGTTCTTGACACCGAGCTTCTTCATCGCGTTCGTCTTCTGCGCGCTGACCGTCTGCTTACCCTTGCTCAGCCGGGCTGCGATCATGTTGATCGACAAGCCGGACAAGTACAGTCGAATCACCTCGATCTCGCGCGGAGACAGCTTCGACTCGCGCCGGCCCTTGTCGCTCTTGGCCCGGTCGAGCGCATGCTTGATCGTCGGCGACAGGTATCGGCCGCCGCCGCAGCTCGAATAGATCGCGGTCAAGATATGGCGCACGTCGTCGAACTTGCTGACGACACTCGCCGCGCCTTGGGCAAGGATCGAACGCGTGATCACTGGATTGCCGTGCGTCACGAGGACAACGATCGCGATCTTCGGAAACGTGCGCCGCAAATACCCGAGCAACGTCAACCCGCCCATCTTCCCGTTGCCGCGCATCGTATAGTCGATCAGCGCGACATCGCAGCTGTTCCGGCCGAGACAGGCAATCAGTTCGTCGGTGTTCGAGTAGACCCCAACCAGATCGATCGCGCCGCTCGCGCCCGCGATCGACTTCATCCCCGCAAGCGTCAGCGGCCTGTCGCTCACGAGAACGGTCTGAAAACTGAACTTCCGCATTCGCCCCCCCGTGATCCGTGGATTCCATCATCCGACGTCGATACCGCATTCGAACGCCAGCCCACCAGGACAACGAGAGAAAAGCGATATCAGCTCATGAACGTAATTGTAAGAATCGTCCGAAGTACGAGATATGGGACTCGGTCTTGATCTATGAGACCGAAATTGAGACAAGTCTTATATTTGACCTTTATTTGCATTCGAATCGATGCGGGTGCATGTTGACTTCGAATGCGAGCGATGCAATGGCGCCGAAGCAACGCGCGGGTCCGGATCGTTGCTGGAGTGAGCGCTGGCGGGGCAGGACGAGGTGCGTGCATGATCCGCACGACGGTTTGCGCGGGGCAATGGTGAGTGTGGCAGCCGCGCTTGTCGCGTGATTAATAACCGTCACGGACAAGATGTCCCGGCGATCGATCGTGCAACGGCGCACTGCAAGAATTTTCGTACGGTTCGAACAAGTCTCAATAATTGGGGGGGGGGCGTGCCACTCACGCCCCCCGATCAGCCACGCATCGCGCGAGCAGAGCGCCGGGATCGAGCAGGTCAACCGCGCGGTGGGCGAGATGGATCAGGTCACGCAGCAGAACGCGGCGCTCGTCGAACAGGCCGCGGCAGCCGCGCATTCGCTGCGCGATCAGGCCGAGGCGCTGCGCGACGCGGTGACGCGGTTCGCATTGCCTGCCTGACGGCGCCCGCCCGGCCCCTCACGCCGCGCTGCCCGCCCGCAGCGCGGCCTCTCCACTCCCGAGCCCCAGCCCCGCCGCGCGCTGAATCAGCTCGACGTCGTTGTTCGCGCCGAGCTTCTTCATCGCGCTGATCTTCTGCGCGCTGACCGTCTGCTTGCCCTTACTCAGGCGCTGCGCGATCGTCTTGATCGGCACGCCCGACAGATACAGGCGAATCACCTCGATCTCGCGCGCCGACAGCTTCACGGGCGGGTCGCCACGCGTGCCGAGTGCCTCGACCGCGCGCCGGACGGACGGCGACAGGTAGGCCCCGCCGCTGTAGCTCGAATGGATCGCCGTGACGATATGGCCGACTTCGTCGAGCTTGCTGACGACGCTCACGCCGCCGCTTGCCAGGATCGAGCGGAAGATCAGCGGGTTCTCGTTCGCGACCAGCACGACGATCCCGACGTTCGGCCGCGTGCGGCGCAGCCAGTCGAACAGCGCGAGGCCGTCCATCTGCTCGTCGCCGCGAATCGCATAGTCGACCATCACGATGTCGCAGTCGACGCCGCCGAGCGACGCGACCAGTTCGGCCGCGCTCCGGTAGACCGCGACGAGCTCGATCGCGCAACTGCCGCCTGCGATCTGCTCGATACCGGCCAGCGTCAACGGCCAGTCGTACGCGAAGACGATGCGAACATTGAATTTCCTCATGCGCAGTTCCTGGTAATTCACCGGCCGCGCCACGCGAAAGGTGTCGGCCGGTTGGGCGTTGAAAGGACATTCAGGCTATTTTTAGCCCGAACGTCGATTCTATGAACGTGCGCGAGGGCGCGATATCGGACGGCGTACGAATTGGCTACCGAAGACGTAATACTGGTTTGATATTTGCGCCGGCTCCACGCCGGCGGCCGGCGATCGAGCGTCGCGGCATCGGCCCGACGGCCAGGGTCGCGCGCCGCGCGGCCGGTCAGCAGGTAAAATTGCGCCTTTGCATGCCACCCCGGCCCGCCGGCGGCGAGCGACGCGCCGCTGCCGGCCGCGCGCCCCGCCCGTTCGCCGGCTTTGCCCGTACCGCCCGCTTTCCTCATGACCGATTCCGACCTGCAATCCGACGACACCTCCATCCACGAAGACGGCCTCTGGCGCGACAACGGCTGGACGGCCCGCATCATCAAGAACGAAGACGACGACGGCTGGGCCGTCGAGATGGTCAAGGACGGCGAGTCCGAGCCCGCGCTCGTCGGGCCGTGGACCATGGGCCGCGACAAGAAGAACCCGAAGCCGATGGACGCGAACGCGTTCCGCACGCTCGTGAAAACTGCGACCGAAGTGCTGATGCGGCACGAACAGCAGCGGCGCGCGCTGCTGCACAAGGAAGTGACGGTGCAGGACGAAGCCGGGCAGGATGTGTCGGTGACGCTCGACATCGTGCCGGACGAGTTCGAGCCGTATGCGCAGCTCAAGGCATTCGATCCGTATGGCGAGCTGCTGGCCGACGCGAAGGTGTCGGCCGGGTTCAAGCTCAACAAGGCCAGCGCCGAACGCTGGGTCGCCTCGGGCTTCGACCGGCCTGCCTGAACCCACACGGCGCGCCGAAGCGCGATCAGGCGCCGGCGCCGCGCTGCGCGCGCGCGAGCCGGCGTGCGGCCAGCTTGCGCCGCACGAGCTCCTCGAACTGCTGCGTCGCGACCTCCGGGTCGCGCGCGGCGAGGCCCAGCAGGTTGCGCGCGAGCTGGATCGGCGTCAGCACGATGCCCCACGGCAGCCCCCACCAGCCGAGCGTGGCCGATGCGAGCAGCGCGAGCGCCTGCTTCCTGCGCCCGCAGCGGCGGCAGCACACGTGGCGCCGCGTCGCCCAGCGCGTGACGAACACGAGCGACACGACGCGATGCGACGCGTGAACGTCGACCGGCCGCCCTTCTCGCAGGCAGATCGGGCATGGCCCGTAGCGCCAGTCGTCGACGTACTGCCGGACCTTCGCGTCGGGCACCCGTTCGGCCTCGACGACGACCGGATGCGCGTGCGCGCATGCCGGGCCGCAATAGCGGCGCCCGTCGATCGACTGCCCGCCGAGCAGGAACGTCCTGCCGCAGTGACTGCACTCTCCCACGATGACCTCGGATGAACGTGATGTGCCGCGTGCCGGGCGCGCGCACCTCGATGCGCGCGTGCCGGCCGGGCCATTTCATGTTTTAACGGCCGCCGCCGCGAGGTCTTGAGCGGTCGNGCGCCGTGGCGCGTCAGNTGTGCAGCCCGTGCGCGNTCATCAGACGGTACAGCGTCGCGCGCGAGATGCCGAGCTCCGCCGCGACGTCCGCATGCTGGTGGCGGTGNCGCAGCAGCGTTTCCTCGATCGCGTGCCGCTCGGCCTGCCGGCGCGCCTGCGCNAGCGTCGGCGNCCGCAGCGACGTGTACGGACGCAATTCGAGATCGGCGGCCGAGATCAGCGGGCCGTTCGTCATCACGACCGCGAAGCGGATCCGGTTGATCAGCTCGCGCACGTTGCCGGGCCACGGATAGTTGTGGATCGCCTCGATCGCGCACGGCGTGAAGCCGCGAATCCGGTACGAGCCGTCGTCGCGATAGCGCCGCAGCACGTCGTCGGCGAGCAGCATGATGTCGCGGCCGCGCATGCGCAGCGGCGGCTCGTCGATCCGCAGCACGCACAGGCGGTAATACAGGTCGGCGCGGAATCGCCCGGCCTGCATCGCGGCTTCGAGATCGACGTGGGTCGCCGACACGATCCGCACGTCGACCGGAATCGACGCATGCCCGCCGAGCCGCTCGATCCTGCCTTCCTGCAGGAACCGCAGCAGGCTCGCCTGGCTCTCGAACGGCATGTCGCCGATTTCGTCGAGAAACAGCGTGCCGCCGTGCGCGGCCTCGATGCGGCCGATCTTGCGCTGGTGCGCGCCGGTGAACGCGCCGCGCTCGTGGCCGAACAGTTCGGCCTGCAGCAGCGTCGTCGGGATGGCCGCGCAGTTCACGGCGACGAACGGTGCGTCGGCACGCGACGACTGCCGGTGGATCGCCGCCGCCGTCAATTCCTTGCCGGTGCCGGATTCGCCGGCGATGAACACGGTCGCCTCGGTGTTCGCGACCTTGCGGATCGTCGCGAACAGCCGGCGCATCGCGCCGCACGCGCCGATCATCGTGCCGCCGGGCGGCGGCGCCTCCGCGGCCGGGTCGCCGTCCGCGAGCTTCAGCATCCCGTACGCATGGCCGACGAGATAGCCGATCGTCGTGTAGGCCGCCGCATTGCGCACGTAGTCGAAGCAGCAATGGCGGATCAGGCGCGCGATCGCGATGTTGCGCAGCCGCTCGCCGTCCGCGAGCGCGACCCAGCCGACCCGCGGGTCACGCAGCAGCGCCTCGAACGACGCGACGTCCGGCGACGCGAAGCTGTCGAAATCGACGATGCCCGCATGCGGACGGTTCGCCTTGACGAGATTCAGCGCGTCCGCGACGGTTTTGGCGCGCCATACGTCCCAGCCGCGCGACGCGAGCACATCGACGAGCGCGGCATCGTGTTGCTGCGACAGGTAGACGAGCGGCCGCGACGGCGCGACGGGATTGTGCCGGACCGCGATGAACGGCAGCGCGCTCACCAGCCGTTCGACATCCCGCGGGCCCGACATGCTCAGCTGACAGCAATGGTTCACGATCGCCTCGCCGCATAAGGGTATGTATCGGAGCGGCCGTTTCCCGATCGCGCGCGGCGGGGCCCGTGGTCCCGCGGCGCGGCGCCGCTCCGTCCTCGAATCGATACTGCGTCATCGGCAGAACACGACGCGCTGCGTGTAGATCTGCGGCTCGACGACAGGCTTCGCCGAGCCGTTGAGATCGTCGCGATAGGCGCGGTAGGTCTTGCCGTTCACCGTCACGTCCGACGCGCGGGCCGTCTCGATCCGGTCGAGCCCGGCGTGCCGCCATTCGTTCACCCGGTCCGCCGCCGTGACGCTCGACTCGCCCGCGATCTGCTGCGTGATCGCGCTGCCGTCGCTCCACGGCTGCGTCTGCATGTCCTCGGTGTGCTGCATCGCGCCGACCGTCTTGCCGGTCGGCTTCGGCCCGTTCTGCGCGTCGAACGGCACACCGCGGCCGTACACCGGCGATTGCCACGACGGCGCGTGACCCGCTTCCGGCATCATGTAGATCATCTGCGGATCGCCGATCATCATCATCGGCGCGCATGCCGTGTTGTCGGGACGGCCGAGCGTCGACAGCGCCTGCTGGACGCTCGCGGCATTCGCGAGGGTCTGCTCGCTCAGGATGACGAAGACCGCGGGATTCTGGAAAACCGATTGCGCAGCGGCCTGCACGCTGGCCAGCCACAAAGCGATCAAAAAGATCCTCATGATTGAGGCCTCCTTGCATCCTCGTCACGCAAAAAGAGGTGTTGACCTCGGGGATGGGAGCAACACCCGTCAAACCGGAAAAGACTGTCGGGCATCGGGCCGAACGCCTGCCGTGCGACCAGCGCGCCGGTCGCACGGCAAACCGGCCCGCACGCCTACGACGAGGTACTCGTCGAGATGACGGTCGGCGCCGGCGCGACCGGTGCAGCCGGTGCGGCCTGCTGGTCGACCGTGGCCGGCGGCAACGCTTGCGCCGGATCGGTCAGCGCAGGCATGCCGGCGGCTTGTGCAGCCGCGGTGCCAGCCGATTCGACCGCGTCCGGGACTTTCGCGTCCGCTGCCGGCATGTCGGCAGGCGCAGCGGCGACGGCAGGCTGCGGGGCTTCCGGTGCAGGCGCTTCGGCGGTGGCCTGCGGCGCCGGTTCGGCCGCCTTCGCGTCGGCTGCGGGCGCCGCGACGACGGCTGCCGCCGGCATCGGTTCGGCAACCGGCTCGCCAGCGGCCTGGGCCGTGTCGGTCGCGGCCGGCATCAGCTCCGGCGCCTTGTCGGCGACGGGCTGGGCAGGCTCGGGGGCCTTGTCCGCGACGGCCGGGGCAGGCTCGGGCGTCTTGTCGGCAACCGCCGGGGCAGGCTCGGCGGCTTTGTCGGCGACCGGCTGCACGGGCTCCGCTGCCTTCGTATCGGCGACCGGTACGGCAGGTGCCGGCGTTGCCTTGTCAGCCACGGCCGGCGCGGCGATGACGGCTGCAGCCGGCACGGCTGCCATTGCGGCCGCCGGTACGACCGAGGCTGCGGGTGCGGCAGCGACAGCAGGCGCCGCGGCGACCGGAACCGCGGCGGCAACCGTCGGCACTGCAACGGCCGGAGCAGCCGCGGCAACGGCGGGCGTCGCGACGGCCGGCGCGGCGGCGACAGGCGCGAGCGCCGGCACCGGGACCGGCATCGAAACGGGCGCGGCGCGCATCGAAGCCGTCTCGATCGGGCGCGTCGCTGCGGGCGCCGGTGCGGCCGAGCCGAGCGGCGGCAGGCCCATCCGGTCGCGCACGATCGGATCGCGATACTTCACGTCGTCCGCGACGGTCGCTTCGACGCTGGGCGCCACGTTCGAACGGGCGAGCGGCGCGGTCGTACCCGGGCACAGGTGCCCGGTCGCTTCCACCGCGCGCCGGTTCGCGTCGCTCTGGCACAGCAGCGCGAGCGCCACGTCGGTCAGGCCCATCGCACGGAATTCACGCGCATCGAGACGCCGCACGCAGGCCTGGTCGACCAGCGTCGTGCCGCCCGTCGCGCCGAACCCCGGGAACGACACGCCGACGCTCACCGAGCCCATGCAGGTATCGGACAGCGTGGTCGTGAGGCCCGGCGCCTGGATCGACGGGTTCGTCTTGATCGTCTGCGTCCCCGAGTAATTGACGTTTTCCGTCGCCTGGGTGTTGTACGGACTGGAGCCTGGCGCGCCGGCCGCGAGCGTGTTCGTGCTCTGCGGCGTCACGTTGCCGCCGGCCGTGCTGGACGGCATCGTCACGTTGACGTTCACGCTCGAATTGCCGCTGCCGCGCACGCCGCTGCTGCTCGTGGCGTTGCCGCCGCGCGAGCTCGTGGTGTTCGTGTTCATGCTCGAGCCGCCGCCCTGACTGATCGCCGTCGACGATGTCGACGACTGCGCGCTCGACGTCGAATCGGCGGTTTGCGCCTGGGCACCGATCGTGGTCATCGCGAACATCGCCGCACATGCCACCTTGATCCTGTTGCTGTTCATTTCACTCTCCGGACGAGGTTTGACCTCCGACCCAGGCAACCGTACTAATTCCCCTGAATGCCTTCAGTTTTCGCTGCTTCCCCGAACTGCTTCCAGCCGCTGCCCAGCTGGGACCACGAGCCGGCCGACATGCCCTGCCACTGCTGGGTGTCCGGTCCGCCGATGGCACTGCCCGACGAAAGCGTTTGTTGTTCTGACGGTTTGGTTGTCTGGTCAGGTTTGTTTGACGTCTGCATAGTCGATTGCCCACCATCGGCAGCACGGTCAGCGCCATACGCCGTCAGAGACGCGAACATCAGAGCGGCGGCAATCAGGTTCTGCTTCATGCCAACTCCTTACGTGACAACGATGCGGAAAAGAGACCAGCGTCGCTGGGAAACTGGAAACTGGTCCCCCCACACCTGACTAATGACTGCTCCCGGTCGCGCTCGAGTCGCCCTGGCTTCCGCCCGATGCGGACGGCGAACCGGCCGGACCGGTACTCCACACGGTCGACGAGTTGTAGTGATTCGAGCCGGTGATCGCGCCCGACCCGCCACTGCCCGTCCATCCCACGGCACCCGCGTTGGCATTGCCGTGGTCGTTCGCGCCCGTGGCCGTGTAATGGTTCGCGCCGAGTACGATCGTGGCGGTCACCCCTCCCGAAAGCGCATTCGCGTTTTCGTTCGTGCTGCCGTTTCCAGCAAACGAGCCCGCGGCACCGATGCCGCCGCCTGCCGCGAACGCGCCCCCGTTCGTGCCCGAGCCGCTGGCCGTCGAAGTCGAGTTGTGGTAGGCGGACGCCGTGCCGGCGGAGCCGGCGGGTGTCACGGTGCTGCCTGCATTCGCGCCGGCCGTCGAATTCGAATTGCTCGTATAGCTGCCGGAGCCGATCAGTACCGAACCGGACACACCCGCTGCGACGGATTGCGTCTGGTTGGTCGTGAACGAACCGGCGGCCAATACGGCCGACGATAGGACGGTGAGCGCTGTCGCTAATATGACTTTGGCTTTCATAGCAATTCCTTGCTGTGAGGAAGTTCGACGGTGGCGGAGCCGGGCCTGCCCTTGCGGGGCAAGACCCGGCATCCGTGCCGCCAGCCAATGACGAACGCTACGCGTCGCGGCTTAGTGGTGATACGTCCAGCCGGTCGAGCCCGCGTTCGCGCCGCTGCTGCCGCCCGCCTGTGCGCCGCCGAAGCCGAAGCCGCCGACCGTCGACGTTTGCGTGTGGCTCGTATACGAGACCGAGCCACTGCCGGGGCCGCCGGCAAGTGCGCCGGCTGCACCGAGTGCCGCGCCGGAATCCGTCGCGGAGAAGTGGCCGAACCCGGCAACCCCTGCCATCGTCTGGCCACCACTCGTCGAATTGCTGCTCGACACCGTGCCGCTGCCGGCAAACGCTGCACCCGAAACCGCCAGAACTGCTGCTGCAATCAGAAGCTTCTTCATGGTCGACTCCAAAACGGCGTGGAGAGAATGAGCATGGAAGATCGCACGCCATCAACCTTCCTGCCTCGAGCAATCCTTAAAAAATAAGGATCACTATCAAATCAAGAAATCATTGTTTAATCGTAAATCGGTTCTTTTATTTTTTGGCCAGCCGAAGTCTAGTTTTATGTTTTTAAGTTGTCCAAAATTTCCGAGTAGGTGTTTTCTATTATTTTTATGAACATTGAAGTCAAATCAAAAACACCTCAATTAGATTTACCGGAATGACGCGCACATCTTTCCGGTTCGCGATTTCAATACCCCGTCGAAAACCGATGCCGGCACTGGCATCCGCTTCCGGAATTGAAAATTCGCGAATGTATCGACTACCGCCAAATGCAGCGACCGCTCGATACGCGCCCTTTAGCCGGGCGATAACGGGCCTGCATTGCAGCCAGACGACATGTCTGCTCCCTGAGCTATCGAAGAAAGGTCTTCCGGATAATCCGGCGGACGCGCGTTCGATCTAATCCGGCCGGCGCCGGCACTGGCCCGGCGCGATCGAAACGGCTCTGCACGGTTGAAGAGGAATCGGCGTCATGCTGTCCGGCACGAACAGCCTGCCCCATCCGGGAATGCTGAATGAGGTCGAGCACCGCTGTCGCCCGGTTGCCGCACGGAACGGCAACCGCTCCAGCACGCGGCGCGCGCGGAGGGCGGGAAATCGGCAAGGCGCGACCCTCGACGCTGGCACTGCGTCGCGAGCACGACCCCGATCATTCCGACTACCCCTGTGATGCGCAAGAAACGCGCGGATCAAGCCACTGCTTATAGTGTTCATCGCCGCTTCCCCGACTGGCTCGTGACGAACTGGTCGCCCCCACATCGTTGTTGCATCGTGTCGACCGCTCGCCGGTGCGTTCAATCTCGCAAACCGCATGCCATGCGATATGCCACCGGGCGTTGCGCGCGGCACGCGGCCGCCAGGCCTGACCATTGCGCCCGGAACGGCATTTTTTGTTTCAGGAATGTATCGCGATAACCAGGGGTAAGCGGCGGCGATCGTTGAACAATGCGATGCAATGCCGTGATTTGACGGACGAATCCGGTGCGCCGAAGCGCGCCGGACACCCCAGCGAACGGGTGTTTCAAACTTGAGAAGCGCGCCTCGGCGCATGGCCCGTCGTTCGTACGTTTCCGCTGACAAACCGCAGGTTGCAGCATGCCGACAGCCGTCCGCTACCCTGGCGAACGGAGCTCCCGGCGCCCGACGCTCCGTGCGGCACGGCCACCGATAAGGCTGGAACCCGGGTTCACTCCGAAATACGAAACGAATTTGATTCATCCGTGAAAATACCGACACGATCATGCGGTGAAAAATCTTGCCGTCCGGCACATTGCGGGCGTAACAATTAAAACAAATGTAAACGCATGACCCGACAGAAACACGAGCATCATTTTTTCATTTCCATTCGTTTCGCCTTTCACCCCATGGTCCATAAGATCCACTCATTGAAGAGACGCTTTCGATCACTTATCCGCTTGATTCTCATCGCTGAAACATGCCGATTAAAAACGGCTTTTAAGTCTCCAATCCCGTAAAAGCCTGATTTATCGCGCGTTTCGTCGTATCGAACCGTATCGCTCCCGCGATCGTCACGGGTGCTTCCCTGTCCCCACGATTCACGCATGCAACACAAACGTTCGCGCCGAACGGTCATTGCATGGCGACGCCCGCATGCAGCGGGACTTCGTCGTTCATGGCATGCCGATTGCCTGAGGTCCGGCTCTCACCGAGCGGCACGCCACGGCACACGAAATACAAGCGGCGGCCATTCGTCAATCAACGTGCTAGGGAAAAGGCGATGAAGATCACCACCGATCGATCGACGCTTGCGTCGTTCAAGCATCAACGGGGTTGTCATCGAAACCGGAGCGCCTGTCGCGGCGCTTCGTCGACATCGGCCGAGGCGGACCGGTGCCTGCCGAAGCGATACCCGTGCGGCGGGATGGAACGCGTGCGCGACGCCGTCGAGCAAATCGACGTGTGGTTCCTGGAGATGCTCGACGAAGAGGAAAGCCATGAATGACAGGGACGCGTTCGACACGCGTGCCGGTCGGCGCGCACCGGTCACGGGCTGCGCAGGCTTTCTCGGCAGCTACGTGTGGGAACGCGTCGTCATGGAAGGTTCATTCGTTAGGGATGCAGATTTCCAGGAGCGCGGCCACCTCGACGAACCGCGCCTGTCGATGTTCGACTGCCTGCGCCACGCGATCGGGCGTCGCGCAATGACGATCGGCGAGCGACCGGCCGTCAGCCGAGCAGTTCCTTCTTGCGCAGATGCACGACGTCGCGCATCGGCGGCGCGCCGAACAGCCGGCTGTATTCGCGGCTGAACTGCGATGCGCTTTCATAGCCGACGACGGCCGCCACCGACCCGACGTCGCCGCCCTGCCGCAACAACAGCCGCCGCGCCTCGTGCAGCCGCAACTGCTTCTGGTACTGCAGCGGGCTCAGCGTCGTCACGTGCTTGAAATGATGGTGCAGCGACGACACGCTCATGTTGACCGCCTGCGCGAGCGACTCGACGCGCATTGGCTCCGCGAAGTGATCGCGAATCCATTCGATCGCACGCGCGATCCGGTGCGTCTGGCTGCCGGCGATCGCCATGTGGCGCAGCCGCGTGCCTTGCCCGCTCGTCATCAGCCGGTACAGCACTTCCTTCTCGATCAGCGGCGCGACGACCGCGATGTCGGCCGGCGTATCGAGCAGCCGCAGCAGCCGCAGTGCCGCATCGAGCAGCGGCGGCGTCAGCTCCGCGAGCGCGATCCCCTCGCCTTCCGGGCCCGCGTCGGGCTCGGGCAGGCGCATCTCGGCCGCCAGCTCGACGATGCGCTGCGGATCGAGCGTCAGCGACAGGCACAGGTACGGTTCGTCCGCCGACGCACGCGTCACGCGTGAGAGGATCGGCAAGTCAATCGACGTAATCAGGCAATTGTGGGTGTCGTATTCATAAGCCTGGCCGGCCACGATCACGCGCTTCGCGCCCTGCGCGGCGATCACCAGCGCGGCGCGCGATACGGCGCAGCCGAGATCGACCGGCCGCGTGTGCCGATGCAGCATCAGGCCCGGCACGGCCGTCGAATGCGAGCCGTCCGCGGGCGCGAAACGGCCGATCAGCGACGCCAGTTCGCGCCGCCCGGCTTCGCGCGACGCGACGATATCGGTCATGTCCATGACGCATCCTCGAATGATTTCCCGTGTCGCGCGAGCATAGCGAAACGGCTCGCCGCGTGCAGGGAATTTGCAGGATTGTTCAATAAATTTGCAGAATTGGGTAGACGCAAAAACCGATGCCTCGCGCACACTCCCGGCTAACCTGCCCGTGTGGCGGGTTTTCCCCACGGAGACACACAACATGCCTACCTCGTTTGTCCTGAACGGCAAGAACGTCACGCTCGACGCCGATCCGTCGATGCCCGTCCTCTGGGCGATTCGCGAACACGCGGGACTGACCGGCACGAAATTCGGCTGCGGCATGGCGCAGTGCGGCGCGTGCACGGTGCATCTCGAAGGCCAGGCCGTCCGCTCGTGCGTGCTGCCGCTCGCCGGCATCGCGGGCAAGCACGTCACGACGATCGAAGGCCTGCAGAGCAAGCCCGCCCAGGCCGTGCAGGCCGCGTGGGTCAAGCTGCAGGTGCCGCAATGCGGCTATTGCCAGTCCGGCCAGATCATGTCGGCCACCGCGTTGCTCGAACAGAATCCGAAGCCATCCGACGCGGACATCGACGCCGCGATGAACGGCAACCTCTGCCGCTGTGCGACCTACGCCCGCATCCGGGCCGCGATCCACGACGCGGCCGCGACGCTGGGAGCCTGACCATGACGATCGAACTCGACCACACCGATGCGGTGCGCCCGTCGCGCCGCACCTTCCTGAAANCCGCGGGNGCCGCGGCCGCCGTCAGCCTGACCATCGGCTTCGACTGGGCCGGNCTCGGCCGCCGCGCGCTCGCCGCGACCGCGCCGGCCGGCGATTTCGCGCCGAACGCATTCCTGCGCATCACGCCCGACGGCGCCGTCACGGTGATCGCGAAGCACGTCGAAATGGGCCAGGGCGCGTATACGGGCATCGCGACGATCGTCGCCGAGGAGCTCGACGCCGACTGGTCGAGCGTACGCGTCGAAAGCGCACCGGCCGATGCGAAACGCTATGCGAACCTCGCGTTCGGCACGATGCAGGGCACGGGCGGCAGCTCGGCCATGTCGAACTCGTGGCAGCAACTGCGCGAAGCGGGCGGCAAGGCGCGCGCGATGCTCGTGTCGGCCGCGGCGGCCCGCTGGAAGGTGCCGGCCGGCGAGCTGACCACCGCCAACGGCGTCGTCTCGCACGCGAAGAGCGGCAAGACGGCCGCGTACGGCACGCTCGTCGCCGATGCGTCGAAGCTGCCGGTGCCCGACAACGTCACGCTGAAGCAGCCGGCCGATTTCAAGCTGATCGGGCACCGGATTCCGCGCGTCGACGGGTCGTCGAAATCGAACGGCACCGCGCATTTCACGCTCGACACCACCTTCCCCGGCATGCGCGTCGCGCTGCTGCAGCGGCCGCCGCGCTTCGGCGCGACGGTGAAATCGTTCGACGCGACGGCCGCGAAGGCCGTGCCGGGCGTCGTCTCGGTCGTGCAGGTGCCGGGCGGCGTCGCGGTCGTCGCGACGGGCTTCTGGGCCGCGAAACAGGGCCGCGACGCGCTGAAGATCGACTGGGACGAAACGAAGGCGGAGAAGCGCGGCTCGGACGAACTGATGCGCGAATACCGGCAACTCGCCGAGAAGCCGGGCACGTCCGCGCGCAAGGATGGCGATGCCGATGCGGCGATCGCCGGCGCGGCGCGCAAGGTCAGCGCGACGTACGAATTCCCGTATCTCGCGCATGCGCCGATGGAGCCGCTCGACGCGGTCGTCAAGCTGACGGCGAACAGCTGCGAGATCTGGGCCGGCGACCAGTTCCAGACGGTCGACCAGGGCAACGCGGCCAAAACGGCCGGGCTGAAACCGGAACAGGTGAAGATCCATACGCTGTATGCGGGCGGCAGCTTCGGCCGGCGCGCGAATGCGTGGTCGGATTACGTGGTCGAGGCCGTGTCGATCGCGAAGGCGCTCGGCGCGGACGGCAAGCCCGTCAAGCTGCAATGGACCCGCGAGGACGACATCCAGGGCGGCTTCTACCGGCCGATGTACTTCCACAAGCTCGACGCGGGCCTGACCGCGGACGGCAAACTGGTGGGCTGGCGCCACCGGATCGTCGGCCAGTCGATCCTCGCCGGCACGCCGTTCGAGGCGTTCATGGTCAAGAACGGCGTCGACGCGACGTCGGTCGAGGGCGCGGCGAACCTGCCGTACGCGGTGCCGAACGTGTCGGTCGAGCTCACCACCACCCAGGTCGGCCTGCCGGTGCTGTGGTGGCGCGTGGTCGGCAGCTCGCACACGGCCTACGCGGTCGAGGCGTTCATCGACGAAGCCGCGCACGCGGCCGGCAAGGACCCGTACGCGTTCCGCCGCGACCTGCTCGCGAAGGAGCCGCGCATGCGCGCGGTGCTGGAGCTGGCCGCGCAGAAGGCCGGCTGGGACCCGGCCAAGCCGCTGCCGAAGGGCCGCGGGCGCGGGATCGCGGTGGCCGAGGCGTTCAAGAGCTATGTCGCGCAGGTGGCCGAGGTCTCGGTCGACGCGGACGGCAAGGTGAAGGTCGAGCGCGTGGTGTGCGCGGTCGACTGCGGGATCGCGATCAATCCCGACATCGTCGCCGCGCAGATGGAAGGCGGCATCGGCTTCGGGCTCGGCGCGGCGATGCACAGCGCGATCACGCTGAAGGACGGCCAGGTGGAGCAGCGCAACTTCGACGGCTACCACGTGCTGCGGATGGCCGAGATGCCGAAGGTCGAGGTGCATATCGTGCCGTCGGCCGAGGCGCCGACCGGGGTCGGCGAGCCGGGCGTAGCGCCCGTCGGGCCGGCCGTGGCGAACGCGATCTTCGCGGCGACGGGCAAGCGGCATTACGTGCTGCCGTTCGATTCGGCGGATAGCGCGAAGGCTTGATGTGACGGGACGCCGGCTGCGGGGCGAGGGGTGCCCTGTGGCCGGCGTTTTTTTCGGCTGCCCATGTAGGGTTCGATATCGGCAAAAATCTTCGCCAACCGTTTGATTCAAAAAGAAAACCCGGCAAGCCCGGTAGGGTTCGATGTAGGGTTCGTTATCCCAGCCGAAGCCTTATCCGGCCGCCCCCGAAGTCCGTACCTTCCCCACGTTACGTCAGACGTAACGCCCGTAACGTCCCCGCCCGATGCTACGTAACAATCCTTCACCATTGCTCCGGCCCTTTCATCACGCGCCCGGCGTTGTGCGTTAAAAATTCTTTTTAAATTCAAGGCTGCCGCGCCGTTCGCGGCCTTCCCGCACGCCGTTACCCCCTGACAACCGCCCCCTGGCCCGGAAGTTGCAGCACAGGACCCCGCAAACACTCCTTTATGGACATGCGAGGGCCACCATGGATTGCAAATACCTGTACATCGACAACATAAAAATCAACTTCGTGCGCCGCACGATCGAAATCGACAACAAGGTCGTTGACGTTACGCCGCGCGAATTCGACGTCGTCGAATTCCTGCTCGACAACATGAACAAGATCGTGCCGCGGCAGGCAATCCAGGAAGCCGTGTGGGGCCGCGAGCTCGGCGTGTCGTCACGCACGCTCGACACCCATATCTCGCGAATCCGTTCGAAGCTGCAGCTCGAACACGACAAGAACCTGCGGATCATCCCGATCTACGCGGTCGGCTATCGGCTGGTGCTGTTCGGTGCGGCGATGACGCACGTCGAGCGCCACGACGCGGCGCCGGTGCTGCGCGCGGCGCCCCAAGCCGCGATGGCCGCCGACTACGCGTAACGCTTCGCCCGCACGCCGCCCGTTCGCGGCACGCCGGCCACGCTTGTCCCACCGCGCTGCGCGGATTCGCAGCCCCTCGCGGCCTGCCAGCCGGATGCGGCCTGCACGCCGCCCGGCCTGTTAGCCAGTCACGCCCCAACCGCCGCCTCCGGGCGGCGGTTGCTTTTGACCGCCGGCCGTCGCACCGCCCGCTCTACCGCACTTCGTCCCTCCGCCGCACTTCGTCACGCTTCGTAGCACCCGGCTCCCGCCGCCTCCGCGCAATGGCCGCGACTACGGATTCCGGCGCGGCACGCGCCCGGCGCCGTCCCTACAATCGACGCAGCAGCCGCGCGCCCTTCGGCGCCGCCGGCCCCAGAACAACCCGTCGAACCAACGCCGAATCCGCCCCGATCCCGCCGTGCCTGCGCTGTTCCTGACGAATGCCGACGCCGGCGACGCCGCGAACCGGGCCCNGCCCGCTGCTTCCCCGCCGCCCGCCGCCGCGCCGGCCGCGGTCGCGCTCGACGCGTCGCCCTACCTGCCGCGCCTGTCCGCCGCCGCCGCGCGCGGGCTGTCGCATGCGTACGGCGCAACCGGCGCCGTCCCGGTCACGCTCGGCGAGCATGCGTACGAGGTGCGCTGGCGCGTCGACGCCGAACCGGCCGCCGATGCGCACGCATACCGCTTCGTCGTCGGCCCGGCCGCCGGCACGCTGTGGATCGACCCGCTCGCGGAAGCCGAATGGCTGGGCGATGCGGCCGACCCGGCGGTGCCCGCCGTGATCCGCGCGGCGCTGCTCGCCGATCTGTGCGCGCCGCTCACGGCCGTGCTGCAGGCNGCGACGCGGCAGCGCGTCGAACTGCTGCCGCCGCCCGACGGCGTGCCGGCCTGGCATGCGNCGCCGGCCGCGCTGCGGTTCGAGTTGCGGCGCGCCGACGCCGCGTGGCGCTGCCACGGCGCACTGCTGTTCGACGCGCCGGATGCGCTGGCCGTGTTCTTCGCGGCCGCGCCGGCCCCGCTCGCCGACGCGCGCGCGGCCTACGCGAACCTGCCGGTGCCGCTCGTGTTCGAGATCGGCCGCACCGAGCTGACGACGGCCGAGCTGGCCGACGTGGTCGGCGGCGACATCATCGCGATCGAGCGCTGGCAGGCGCACGAGCAGAACCTGCTGTGCGTCGCGCGGCTGCCGGCCGCGCCGGCATGGGAGATCACCGGACGGCCGTCGGGCAACCGGCTGACCGTCGAACGAATCAGGGAGATGCCATTGGAACCGACCCGCACCGACTCCGCGCCGCCGACGACACACGACGCGCCGCCCGCCGACGCACCGCGCTCGCTCGACGGCCTCGCGGTCGACCTGCGCTTCGAGCTGCCGCCCACGTCGATGCCGTTGGGCGAGCTGAGCGCGCTGCAGCCGGGCGCCGTGATCGAGCTGCAACAGGGAATCAACCAGAGCGTGATCCATCTCGTCGCGAACGGGATGCTGATCGGCACCGGCCATCTGATCGCGGTCGGCCAGAAGCTCGGCGTGCGCGTCGTCACGCTGACGCAACCCGCGCCGCGCGAGCGCTGAACGATGGGCAACCTGCCGAATCCGGTCGCGCTGATCGCGGTGATCGCCGCGCTCGGCATCGCGCCGTTCGCGGCGCTGATGGTGACGAGCTACACGAAACTCGTGGTCGTGCTCGGCCTGCTGCGCTCCGCGCTCGGCATCCAGCAGGTGCCGCCGAACCTCGTGCTGAACGGCATCGCGCTGATCCTGTCGCTGTTCATCATGGCGCCCGTCGGGATGTCGATCCGCGACGCGCTGCAGGCGCGCCACTTCGATGCGTCGGGGCAGTTGTCGACCTCGGACATCGGCGCGCTCGCCGACGCGGCGCTGCCGCCGATCAAGGATTTCCTCGTGTCGCATACGCGCCAGCGCGACCGCGAATTCTTCGTGCGCACCGCGACGTCGGTCTGGCCGAAGAACCGCGCGGACGGCATCAAGGACGACGACCTGCTCGTGCTGGTGCCGAGCTTCACGCTCGCCGAGCTGACGAAGGCGTTCCAGATCGGCTTCGTGATCTACATCGTGTTCATCGTCGTCGACCTGCTGGTCGCGAACATCCTGCTGGCGCTCGGGATGCAGATGATCTCGCCGACGACGATCTCGGTGCCGTTCAAGCTGCTGCTGTTCGTCGCGCTCGACGGCTGGTCGCTGCTCGTGCACGGGCTCGTGCTGTCGTATCGGGTCGCCGGAGCCGGATGATGCGCGCACGCGCCCTGCGAACCGCCGCCGCGTGCGTTGCCGCGCTCGTCGCGCTCGTGCTCGCGTGCGGCCAGCACGGCGTCGCGCATGCGGCCGGCAGCGCCGCCGGTTTCGCGCAACTCGCTCGCGCGTGCGCGCCGAACGTCGACCCCGATACGCTCGCCGCGCTCGTGCGCACCGAGTCGGGCTTCAATCCGTATGCGATCGGCGTGGTCGGCGGGCACCTGACGCGCCAGCCCGCCTCGCTCGACGAGGCGCGCGCGACCGCNCGCGAACTGTCGTCGCGCGGCTTCAGCTANAGCGTCGGCCTCGCGCAGGTCAACGAACGCAANTTCGCGAAATACGGGCTCGACGAAGCGACGATGTTCGAGCCGTGCCGCAACCTGCAGGCCGGCGGCGCGATCCTGACCGAATGCTTCTCGCGCTCGTCGGGCACCGGCCGCGCCACGCAGGCCGCGTTGCGTGCGGCGCTGTCGTGCTACTACAGCGGCAACTTCACGACCGGTTTTTCGAGCGGCTACGTGAGCCGCGTCGTCGCGAGCGCGCAGCGCAATGCGCGCGAAGGCGGCGTCGAACCGATTCCCGTCGTGAGCGACACGCCGCCGGCGCGGCAGCGACGCATGGACGCGGTCGCGACCACGCCGCCCGATCGCGCGCGCAGGCTGCCGTTGCCGGCCGCGTCCGCCGACGCACCGTCGTGCCATGCGCGCCCGGTCGTGATGATGTGCCGCGGGCTGCCGGCGAACCAGGCGAAGCGGCTCTGCGTGCGGTGTCTCGATCAGTGACCGCATGATCGCGCGGGGCGCCGGGCGTACGCACCCGCGCCGCTTTCAGGGGTCCGAACGACGACGCGCGGCGTGGCTGCCGCTCGCCGCGCGCATCTCGTAGCCCGCGCGACGCCGGGGCGCCGGCCGCTTCCTGCCGCTACGAAACAGCGGCGTTCCCGCTGCCGGGTGCGTCCGTACACTCGAACGATCACGTCGCGGCGTGCAGGACGCCGCACGTGCCGCGCATCGCGCGGCTCAACGGAGACGAGCATGCTGTTGATCGACGGACTGGGACTGGGTGTCAACTGGCAGCGCTTCCTGTCGGAAACGCTGAATCCGGTCGTTGCACCGCCGCCCCCGCCTCCTCCGCCGCCGAAGAAGGACGACCCGGCCGCCGGGCCCGCGAACCCGACCGCCGCCCCGCCGATTCCCGTCACCGCCTCGCTGGCCACCGATCCGTCGAAGCCGACCAACGCCGAGATCCAGTCCGCGACGTCGCTGATCCAGAGCATGGCCGCGCAATATACGGCGCCGCCGCCCGACATCACCGTCGAGAACGACAAGACGCGCGCGGTACAGAAAGCGATCCAGGACGCGCAGACGAAGTACGACAACGCGTCGCAGACGCTGCAAGGCGCGCAGAACGTGCTGCATCTGGTCAACCGCGATCCCGAGTCGACGGCCGACGACCGCAAGACCGCGCAGGCCGACTACGCGAAGGCGCGCACGACGGCCGACACCGCGCAGCGCGAGCTGAACGTGACGACCGACGCCGGCTACATGATCCTGTACGGCGAACAGGCGAATGCCGACATGCCGGCCGGAATGAAGATCGACGATTCCGGCAAGGTGACCGACCCCGGTGACGCGCAGCACGCGGCCGACCAGCAGTTCAAGACGCTGCTGGACGCCTTCCCCGATCATGCGAACGATCCGAACTGGGTGCCGCAGCCGGGCGACTGCAAGAACCCGCTGCAGATCCGGCTCTACGACGACTGGCAGACCGCGAGCGCGAAGGCGGCCGTGGGTGCGTCCAAATACTTCGCGGACGTCGCGAATTCCAACCTCGCGTATACGCAGTTCCAGTCGTACCTCGCCGATCCGGACTACAAGGCCGCGCTCGACGCGGGCGTCGGGCGGCTGAACGACGCGCTGCAGCCGCTGGAGCTGCAGGTCACGATGCCCGATGCGCCCGCTTCGCAGGATGCCGCACAGCAGGCCGTCACGTCCGCCGCGAAGGATGCGAACTATGCGAACGCCGCGTACGGCGCGGCCAACGACAGCCTGGCGCTCACGAACGCACAGCAGCGCTACGATTCGGCCAGCGGCAAGGAAGGACCGACGGTGATCGTCCCGAACGCCGTGTCGGACGCGAAGACCGCGCTCGCCCGCGCGCAGACGGCCGCGAACACGAGCGGCGGCTATCTGCAGATGCTGTCCGCGCAGCGGCAGGTCGACACGCTGCAGGCCGACTATACGAAGAAGCTGGACGCATCCAACGCGTGGCACAAGGCCAATCCGCACGCGATGATCAAGGACCCGCAGGTCGATCTGGACCTCGGCGATGCGTATGCGAAGCTCGATCAGGCGAAGCAGCAGGCGAGCATCGCGCACGACGGCTTCGTCGTCGCGTACGGTGCGACGCTCGCGCAGCAGTACGACGATCAGGCGTCGCAGATCAAGGCGCAGGTGAACGCGCAATCGATCTTCACGAAACCCGCGCTTCAAACGCCGCTGCTGACGCCGTCGCTGTCGACCGCGAACGGCCTGCCTAGCCTGCCCGCATCGTCGTTGTCGACCGCGACGTCGGCCGCCCCCACCGGCACGCCGACGCTGCCGAGTGCGTCGCCGCAGGCCTCGCCGACGTTGCCCGGGTCCAATGGCGCATCGTCGCTGCCCGCGTCGCCGCTGCTCGACAGCCCGTTCCTGCTGCCGCAGTCGTCGGGCCCGTCCGCCGCGCAGGCCGGCCCGACGATGCTCGACGTGAAGCGCATGCAGACCGTCGCGGGCGCGGTCCGCGCGGCCGATAGCCGGATGTCGGATTCGGTGAACGAGCGCGCGACCCAGCTCGCGCTGTCGCAGGCGCGCATCAAGCAGACGCAGGTGAAGAGCACGCTCGAGTCGGTGCAGAAAAAATACGACGACTGGGCAGCCGCGAATCCGCCGCCGATGCGCTTTCGAACCGTCGCGGGCGACGACATGATCCCGGCGCCGTCGGCGCCGCGTCCGAACCTGTATCAGGGCGAGCTCGACAAGGCGAAGGCGGCCGTCACGCAGGCCGACAACGCGGTGCAGCGCCTGCAGTTGCTGAGCGAAACGTCGCACCAGCAGGTGCTGATGGACGGGTTCGACGCCGGCCTCGACGAACGGCTGCGCTATGCAGCGCCCGGTTCGGACGCCGAGAACGACTACAAGAAGGCACTGCACGATTTCTACGAAGCGCATCGCGGCGAGTTGTCGAACTCGCTGCTCGACGCGGCCAGCGCGAGCACGAACAACGGCGGCACGATCGCGTTCGGCAAGCTGACCGACAACGAGCAGCGCAACCTGATCGGCGTCGCGCTCGGCATGCAGCCGGACGTCCAGAACGACGCGGCGTCGGGCGACGGTTCGGCTCCCGTATCGCCGACGAAGGACGACGTCGCGCGCTACACCGACAAGGACAAGCTGAAGACGATCAACAGCGTGCGCGACAAGCTGCTGTCGATCGGCGGCGGCGCGACGACGCAGGTCAGCGTGTTGCCGATGGTCTACGCCGCCAAGGATGCCGGCATGACCACCAGCGCGCTATTCAAGGTCAGCGGCAAGGACGGCACGCAGTACGTCGACGAGACGGCGAGCAACTACGACGACATCAACGATTACATCGACAACAACGAGCTGTCGACGGACGGCACGGTCGACATCGCGACCGGCCACAANGCGGACGGCACGCTGCAACTNGTGTCGAAGGCCGCGCATCACGAAAGCGGCTTCGACAGTTTTCTGAACACGCTGACGAGCACGGGCCTGAACATCGGCATGATGGTCGGCGGGATGGCGCTCGAAGGCCTCGGCACGCTGCTCGACGGCACCGGCATCGGCGCGATCGTCGGCGTGCCGCTGAACATCCTCGGCGCGGGGATGATGTACACGGCGATCGGCGCGACGATGACGAGCGCCGGCCTCGATCTGGCCAACCGCGCCGACCACGGGCGCAGTCTCAATCCGTTTACCGACGCGGGCGCGCGGGCCGACTTCATCAACCTCGTGCCGATGGGCGCGGCGGGCGCCGCGAAGCTGGCCGGCAGCAAGCTGTTCACGCGCGCGGTCACGGCGCTCACGCGCACGCCGAAAGTCGCGTCGGTGCTCGCCACCGGCGCGCGGACCACCGCGGTCGTGACGGGCGTGGGCGGCGCGGTCGAGGCGTTCGGCGAAGCGGGCTACGAGTATTTCGTCACCGGCGACAAGAAGGCGGCCGGCGAGCAGCTCAAGTCCGGGATCACCAACGTCGCGTTGATGGCCGCCGGCGGCCTCAAGGAACGCGCGGTGACGTCGGTGCGCACGCGCATCGGCCAGCCGGTGCCGATCCGCGGGGCGGACGGCAAGACCGTCAGCGTCGATAGCCAGACGATCGGCCGGATTCTCAACAGCGGCGACGCGTCGTCGCTCGCGGCCGGCCGCACGCGCGTGACGCTCGACGGCGAAGCCGTCAAGGTGTCGCCGGACGGCACGCTGCGGGTGGGCGACAAGGTGCTGACCTACGACAACACGCCGATTCGCGTGCTCGACCGCGCGTCCGCGAAGCGCCTGCCGCCGGGCAAATCGGTGGTGCTCGGCGAAGACGGCACGCTGTCCGTCGTATCGGTGTCGCCGAAGGCCTGGACCAATGGCACGCGTGTGGACGACGTGACAGGCACCGGCGAGCGCATGTCGTTCGGCCCCGACGGCGAGATGAGCGTGACGCCGAAGATCGTCGCGAAGACGCCGCTCGACGTGCTGCAACACGTGCTCGACCAGGCGAGCGACGCCTATCGGCAGACGGTCGCCGGCGCGCAAGCGCCGCGCCGCCTCGCGCAGACGGCGGCCGAAGGCGAAGCCGCGAGCGTGTCCGCCGACGCGCGCAGCACGCGCCGCACCAGCGAGGAACACGCCCGCGTGCAGCAGCAGCGCGACGAAGCCGATGCCGAAAGCAGCACGAGCGCGAGCGCCAACCGGCGTAGCACCGACACGCAATCGATGCGCTGGCGGCCCGTCGCGGCCGACGAGCCGGCCGGCCCGGGCACGCGCGCGAGGCCGGACGGCGCGCCGCCGCGCGTCAACGCGAAGGTCGTCGATCTGACGGACGCCGCGCCCGTCGCGCGCGCGGCGACGTCCGATCCGGCCGGCATCGCCGTGCCGCGCGGGCCGAGCGCCGAGCCGATGGACGTCGGCGATCGCACGGTCTACGTGGTGCGCAGCGGCGAGACACCCGACGCGCCGGGTGCGCGGCCGTCGTCGCCGCGCCCGCAGGATCTCGAGGAACCGGTGATCGTCGTCGCCGGCGAACACGACGCCGCGCTCGCACCCGAGCTTGCGAACCGCTGGCAGAAGCCCGTCTACGCGGCCGCGCCCGACGCATTCGGTGCGGACGGCCAGCTGCGCGCGGGCGCGCGCGTGCTGCGCTTCGATCCCGCGCCGGAGACGGTCGCGGCGACCCATGAAACCGGCCTGCCGGACGGCATCGCGCCCGACGAAGCGCCGCCGACCGCGCCACGCGCGGCCGCCGACGACACGGTGATCGTGCTGGCCGGCAAGCGCGGCCCGAACGACCCGGCGATGCCGCGGCCGGCCGCGCCGCCCGAGCCGGTCAATGCGCTCGATGGCGTGTTCAGCGCGCCGAACCGCGTGCTCGTGCTCGTCAAGCCGGAACGCGCCGGCGCACCCGAACGGATGGCGGAACGCGACACGGCCGCGGCCGACCGCGGCACACGCGCGACCGACGACGCGCACGGCCGGGCCGCCCGCGCGCCGGCGGGCGGCGAGCGCCGCACCGCGGCGAACGACGACATCGGCCTCGCCGCCGCGCACCCGGAAACGACCGAGACCGCCCCACCCGACCCCGGCGCCTCGAAGCCGGGCTGGGTCACGCGGATGCAGATGCGCTTCGGCGGCGCGGCGCTGCCCGAAGCCGCGCAGGCACTCGCGATGCAGTCGGGCACCCTCGCCACGCAACTGCGCATGCTGCAGGACGCCGGGTGGCGCGTGACGCTCGGCAAGCGCGGCGGCGGCAGCCGCATCGACCCGCGCAAGCGCCGCGTGACGATCGACGGCGCGCTCCAGCATCCGGGCAGCATCACGTACACGCTCGCGCATGAAGCGCGCCATGCGGTCGAAGCGATGGCCGGCGTGCTGAACCTCGACTACGGCAACCGCAGCCGCTTCACGCGCAAGGCGCTCGAAGCCGAAGCGCGCGCGCAGATCAACGCGTTCGAGGCACGCTACGAAATCGAGCTCGCGGGTGGCGGCGACATTGCCGCGCACGTGCGCCTGCCGGATGCGATCGAGCGCGAAGGCGCCGCATGGCGCGCGCCGTCGCACGACTATGCGGGCACCGTCGGACGCCTCGTCGACGCGTTCGCGGATGCGCCCGTGTCGGGCCGCGACGGCGAAACCTACCGCGATTTCTACGACGACGTGTGGTCGCGCCAGAAGCGCCGCGGCGGCATCCCGCGCCGGATGCCCGCGCCGCAGACGCACGAGACCGACGGCGCACCGCACGGCGTGCGCAGCTTCGACGAACGCGTGGCATGGAGCCGCGCGCATGCCGAATATGCGTCGCCGTTCGGCGACGGGCCCGTGCCCGCGGCGGCCGACCTGCGGGCGGCGCGCAGCCGCCACTTCACGATGCTGGAGGACGAAGGCGTGCTGATGCTGCACGCCGACACGTTGCCGGACGGCACGCTGCTCGCGGGTGGGCGACCGGCCGGCGTGCATGAATACGCGCTCGACCAGGCGCCGTCGTTCCTGGTCAAGGAGGGCTATTCGATCGTGCTGTCCGCGAAGCACGGCGGCGAAGCGGCTGCCGCCGGGCTCGCGAATCTGTGGCAGCGGCCGGTGTACGCGCCGCCCCCACACGCGGTCGGCGAACGCGCGGCGCTGCTCGACACCGGCGTGTTCCGCCGCTACGACCCGGCGCCCGCGGCACCGCACGATCTCGGGCAACTGGCGGCCGACGCCGAAGGCGTGCACCTCGAAAGCAATCCGGCGGTGCGGATCGACGTCGAGCGTCACGTCGGCGAGTTGCTCGGCGCCGGCGCCGAAAAAACCGTGTTCGCGCTCGGCCACGATGCCGCGCTCGCGGTTTACGACAACGGCCCGCACACGTCCGAGGCGCGCCAGATCGAGGCGGCGATCGACGAGAGCATCGCACTCGACGATCTCGCGTCGTACGGGCTGAAGACCGTGACGATGGACGGCCCGTTCTCCGCGCTGAACCGCGTCGCCGTGCTGTACCGGCCGCTCGGCGTGTTCCACAGCTTCGGCTTCGAGACGGGCGCGCTGCCGCGCGTGGTGTCGCGCGCGGCGCTCGAGCACCTCCGGCAGATTCGCGAAGTCGTCGAACGCACGGGCATCGGCTTCGATCTGCAAGGCCTCTTCACGCGCGGCGGCGACTTCCTGCTGAGTGACCCCGGTGCGATCGGCATGGGCGCGGGCGAGCATTTCACCACGCTGCAGCGGCTCGCGGTGATCGAGCGCGCGCTGACGCAAGGCCTCGAGCGCGGCAACGTCGAACTCGCGCATCCGCGACTCGCCGAAACGCCGCCGCCCGATGCGTTCGTGCAAAAGCCGTCGGTCATCACACGCGTACGGATGCGCTTTGGCGGCGCGCCGCTGCCGAAGGAAGCGTACCGGTTGATCGACGCATCGAGCCTGCTGTCGCAGCAGCTTCGGCTCGGCGCCGACGCAGGCTGGAAAGTCGTGCGCGGCAAGCCCGGCGCCGGCAGCAAGATCGACACGCGACGGCGGCGCGTCACGATCGACGGCGGACTGCAGTCGACCGGATCGATGGTCTACGTGCTCGCGCACGAAGCCCGCCATGCGCTCGAGGCCGCGACCGGCACGCTCGGGCTCGACTACGGCTCGACGCAGCGCTACGTGCGCAGCGCGCTGCTCGCCGAGGCGCGCGCGCAGGTCAACGCATTCGCGGTGCGCGACGAGATCCGCGCGAACCTCGGCATCGACATCGGCCGCCACGTCGCGCTGCCCGACGCGATCGCCAACGAATACGGTCGCGCGCGGGCCGGCGACGCCGCCTCGCTCGCGCGTCTCGCCGACGCGTTCGAGCACAGCCCGACGTCGCTCGACGGCGGCGTGACCTACGGCGAGCTGTATCGGCGTCACGCGCAGGCCGCGCGGCACACCGGCGTCACGATGCCGGCGCCGCGCGAGACGGCCGCGACGCTCGCCGAAGAAACCGCATGGTCGCGCGCGCGTCCGGTGAAGGCATCGCCGTTCGACGGCAAGCCGGTGGCCGGCGTCGACGCGCTGACGCTGGACCGCTCGGGCCCGCTGTCCTACGACCGCGACGGCCGCATCGTGATCGTGCATGGCGTCACCGACGCACAAGGCCGCCTCGTCGATCCGGACGGCCGGCCGTACACGCCGGTCGAGGTCACGCTCGCGCACCGCTCGGTGCTCGGCCTGCCCGGCTCGTCGGTGATTCTGTCGGCACGCAACGGCCGCGACGCCGCCGCCTGGCTCGCGAACGTGTGGCAGCGCCCCGTCTACGCGCCGCCGACGATCGCGGTCGGGCTCGGCGCCGAGGCGCGACTCGGCCATACCAACGCGTGGCTGCGCTACGATCCGGCGCCGCATCAGCGCCCGGACCTCGGCGCGCTCGACGTGGACGGCAACGGCGTCCACGTGAGCGGCGATCCGGCCGCGCGCGTGCCGGTCGAGCGCTTCACCGGCGCGGCGACCGGCGCCGGCATCGAGAAGACCGTGTTCGAACTGGGCCGCCGCAATGCGATCGGCCTCTACGAGGGCACGGACAATCGCGCGATTCTCGGTCACATCGAATCGATCCGCCTCGAACAGGAAGGCCTCGCGGCGCTGCGCGCGCATGGACTGCGCACGCTCACGGTCGGCGGCCCGTTCGCGGCATTCGATCGCGTGGCCGTGATGTACGCGCCGTTCGCGTCGCTGAGCAGCCACGACGTGATGGCCGGCATGCTACCGTCGCGCGTCACCCGCGACGCATTCGCGCAGCTCGACCGCGCGCGCGACATCACCGCGCAGCACCGTCTGTACTACGACTTCGAAGGCGTGTTCGACGCGCACGGCGACTTCTACCTGAGCGATCCGTCGACGGTCATGACCGATGCGCCGAAGCTGAACGTGGAAGGCATCGTCCGCGAGATCGGCACGCTGCGCGTGATGCTCGAGGACGGCATCGCGCGCGGCGCGATCGAACTCGCGCATCCCGGCATCACCGAGCACTTGCCGCCCGACGCATTCGTGCAGAAGCCGTCCGTCATCACGCGCGTCCGGATGCGGTTCGGCGGCGCGCCGCTGCCCAAGGCCGCCCATGCGCTGGTCGACCGCTCGAGCCTGTTGCGCCAGCAGGTCGCGCTGGCCGGCGAGGCCGGCTGGAAAATCGTGGTGGGCCGGCCCGGGCGCGGCAGCCGGATCGATACCGCGAAGCAGCGAATCGTGCTCGACGGGCAGTTCCACGGCGCCGGCACGCTCGTCTACACGCTCGCGCACGAAGCGCAGCACGCGGTCGAGACGATCACGCGCCGCCTCGCGCTCGACCGTTCGTCGCCGCAGGCGCTGACCGAAAGCGCGCTGATGGCCGAAGCGCGCGCGCAGGCGAACGCGTTCGCGGTGCGCCGCGAAATCCTCGACGATGCTGGCATCGACATCGCGAGGGACGCCCGCCTGCCCGATGCGATCGCACGAGAAGCCGACCACGTGATGCCCGGCGACGAAGCCGGGCTGCGCCGGCTCGCGGCCGCCTTCGGCGACGTCGCGCCGTCCGTGCCGGGCCACGCGACCTATCGCGCGTACTACGCGAGCCAGGCCGATGCGATGCACGCGCTCGGCGTGCCGCGCGAAATGCCGGCGCCCGCGCCGCAGCCGGCGTCGAACGCGCCGGTGCCCGCGGCGACGGCGGACGCCGCGCGCCGCCAGCATGCACTCGATCACCTCGCCTCGCACGGCAAACGCGACCTGATCCGCATCGACGGTTCGCAACTCGCGTCGCTCGAGCAAATGAAGGAGGCGTTCGGCACGAATGCGCACGTGCTGATCGCCGAGCATGAAGCGCGGCCGGACGCGTCGATCGACGCGCGCCATGCGCAGCCGACGTTCGTCGCGAGCATGCGCACCGACGAGCACGGTACGTTCGTCGACAAGGCGTCCGCCGATCCAGCCGTGCCGATCCGCGATGCGGTCTATCGCGCGCTGAAGGACAACGGCAGCGCGGAACGGGCGAACGTCGATTTCTACGTGTCGCCCGTGTCGCTCGCGCAATTGCGCGAATACGGCGGCGCCGCGCGAGTCACCGCGCGCAGCGACGGCCGCACGTGGGAAGCCGAACAGGCGGCCGCGACGCCCGACGCGGACGTCGTCACGACGCTGCAGTCGCTCGCCGACGCGCCGCGCTTTCGCCGGCCGAAACAAGCGGCGAAAGCGGCCGGCGACGGCGCGACGCTTTACGCGATCGACAAGGAAACCGGCAAGGTGCTCGGCTACGCGACGCGCAACGCCGCGCACGACTGGACCTATCACGAGTCGACCTCGCTCGGCGACGCGACGATCGCGCCGCGCGATCTCGGCGCCGCGTTCCGCCGACGCGCGCGCAACTTGTCCGGCGGCCGGCGCGGCGTGCGATTCGTCGTGACGGACGTCACGCACGACACGGTCGAGCGCTACGGCGGCTTCGCGCCGGCGGAAATGCGCAAGGCGCTCGGCGACGAGAAGCCGCCGATGCAGAAACTCGGCACGCGCGTGCAGCGCGGCCTCGCGAAAGCCGACCCCGGCGTGCGCCGCAAGATCGCCGAGATCGAGGGCGCCGACAGTCCGTTCCTGCCGCCGAAGCTCGTCCCGGACAGCGAGCAGCTCGCGATCGACTTCAGCGGCGCGAACACGCTGCACCTGATGCGCGCGCTGGAGCTGAAGGCACTGCGCGGCGATCACTACGTGTACGTGTACGAGACCGATCATCCGGTTGCCGAATCGCTGCATACGCGCCGCGGCATCATCGCGATCCACGACGGCAACGCGCGCTGGTACGACGACGCCGAGCAATTGCGCGACCACCCGGACGCGGGCCGCCCGCTCGACGAGATGCCGCTCGGGCGCGGCCCGTTCGGCGCGAACCAGCACTTCCTGCTGTCGACGCTCGCGCCCGATGCGTTCGATCCGCGCGCGACCGCCACGCAGAAAGCCGCGCTCGCGCAACGACTCACGCAGCTGCTCGACGAGAAGTCGTATTTCGATGCGCTGCCGCAGAAGTTCGATCTCGCGACACGCTGGATCCGCACGCAGATCGCCGGCCAGATCGATCGCGTGAAAGCCGCGCAGGCCGACCTCGCCGCGGCCCAGCAAGCCGCGCAGCCGGCGGCCGGCGGCGCCACGGCCCCTGCCGGCCGGGTGCGCAACGCGCTGCGCGGCAAGCGCGGCCGGCGCAACCGCCGCGCCGCGAATGCGGCAAACGCGTCGAACGCGCCGGCCGCGCCGAAGCCGCAGAAGCCACCGAAGACGCCGGCGGCCAAGCCGCTGACGCTGCGGCCCTACCAGCCTAGCCTCGGTTCGAGCACGGTCGCGGAATGGGTGATGCGCTACGGCGCCGCGAAGGTGGCCGACTGGTTCCCGACGATCGACCGCGTGAAGGCGGTCACCGCACGCAAGAACCAGCCCGATG
>Ga0058696_1000105_pt1 | contig 33654 bp, 34 predicted proteins | sample AgamicMgSfrz_FD_55077 | JGI IMG/M metagenome (GOLD analysis project Ga0058696, IMG submission 55077) | Agave microbial communities from Guanajuato, Mexico - Mg.Sf.rz | ecosystem: Host-associated > Plants > Phyllosphere > Phylloplane/Leaf | place: Guanajuato, Mexico | collected 2012-05-30 | reverse complement strand
CATTGCTTCTGCTAAAACTTGTCAACAAAGGTGAAGTGAACTGGGGNAAAACATGGGAGTATACAAGTATAACTATCGGNATAGCTTCACTGCTGTATAGTGCTATTTTCCATGTAGAACTTATTTGGAATGGTTCGCTCATTTTTTCATGCGCGTTATTCCTGCTAGGAGCTCAATTTGTTTATTTAACACGCTTCTTTCAAAGCAGCATCATTTCTTATTTACCTGCAGTCTTTTGGGGCTTCTGTCTGTTACAGGTTGCGTTAAAATGTAATTATATATCCAGTTTAACTAGTTTTTTAGTGATTTGTTATATGATCGCATTTTTTCTTTTCCTGCTATTAGGGATATTTAATAAGTTTTCCATGCTTCAAATTATTAAAAAAAGCTCAACAGATATTACTATTTGGGTAATGGCTATCTGCACATATGGTAGTGGCATGTTTTTCTTTGGTGGATGGCAAGTGGTTTTAATGCTTTTCATCCTAGGGATAACATTATTGTATATTCAACTTAAAAAAGTAAACATAATAGGGTTCTCCTTGTTGAATCTTATCATTCCTATTGTGTTTTATTTTGGGTTTGCAGCACTATACCATGCTATTTCACCTATCAGTGAGCTAGGAACAGCATTTCCGATTGCGCTCGGAAGTATTACCATATTGGCCATAAGCAAATGGTATAAAAGAAAAAATGAACAAATGAGCATAAATGGCTTTTATATTAGTCAAATCACCTATATGGTGTCCTTGCTGCTGACTGTAACAGCACCTTCAGGTCATGACCTAGCAAGGACTGCAGTATATGCTACAGGAATATATGTCTTTTACCTCTTTTATAAACAGAGGCAGGAAAAAGCGATCGCTTGGCTTGTTTCAGCAGAAGCTTGTATTACGTATTTTTCGTTAATTGATGTATTGTTCTTATCAACAGACTGGCTTTATGAAAAATCCGCACTTTACGGATGGATATTATTAATGGCTGCGGCCCTGCTTATCAAAAATAATGACTTTAAAATGCCGTTAAGCTTTTTGGGTCATCTATATTTGTTGCTTGCTCTTATACTGGATGTTTGGTTTAACCACAGCGCAGCAAGTGTTCATTTTGTTTTCAGCTTTATTGCCTATACAATAAGTGCTTACTTCGTTAAACAGAGGTTTATGAAAGCAATGCTGCAATATGGGGCATATCTATCTTTCTTCGTATTTTTTACAATAGAAGATCTGCTTGTAATCACAGGTGTTCCTGCAGTTTCACAAGCATTTTTATATACGAGTATTCTCTTGCTTCTGCACCGGCTTGTGCGAAAGAAAAGCAGCAGAGCATTGTTCTTGTTTTTTATCCCTTTCAGCATAATCGGGATCATTTCTTGGTTAGTTCTGACGGTATTTTCTTATTATGTCTTTTTTATTGTCCTGCTTTACTTGCTCATCTATTTGGTGCTTATCCATATGGAAAGAAAGTCGTTTTATATCGCACCGGCTATGCTGCTCCTTTTTATCAGTGCTGAACGGCTAATGTACGCAAATGATTTTCTGCAGCCACATCGCTTCTTTCTCTATACAGCATTAGGTATAATTCTTATTTGTGTGGGGATGAGTCTATATAAGAAAATACTTCTATTAAATAATGAAAAATTGCTAGCAGTAGATTTCTATACTATAAGCGGATTTGCAGCATTCAGCTTCTTACTGTTTACAGGTTCAGACTTATTATGGATGAAGGCAGCACCAGGAATACTAATGGCTCTAACTGCATTTGCCCAGAAGGGAAGAGTTGGCGACAAACAAAAGTGGATGGCAAAAATGATTGCTTTACTTTTCCTTCTGCAGCCATATTATACATTGCTCGATGAACTGCCGATATCCGTTTATTACAGGATGGAGCTCTTGTTACTTCCATGGTTCATTCTGATTTGGGCAAGTAAAAAAATCATCTCACAATATAAGAGATTCATTATTCGTGCAGAATGGGGATTCCTATTATTCGCAGCCGTCAGTTTATGTGTTGACGGATTGAGAACTTCAGCCATAACAGATGCAATCATTTTAGGAACACTGTCCTTACTGTCAATAATCGGCGGGTTTTATTTCCGATATAAGTCCTATTTCTTTATTGGTATAGGTGTACTCCTCTTAAATGTTCTTTTGCAAACAAGACCATTTTGGGGAAATATGCCGTGGTGGGCATACTTGCTTATTGCAGGTACTGTCTTAATTACTGCAGCCAGCTTGTATGAAATGCAAAAGCAGAAAAGCGGCAGTAATATTCTTTTATATTTTAAAGACTGGAAAAATAAAATGGCAGCCATTTTGGCGAAATGGCATTAATGAAATTAATGGCTAGTTTCCCGAAAAAAAACTAGCGGTAAGTTTGGGAGAAGTCTTACCAATTCCTTATAAAAGAAACACTATGAAACCATGCATTTTTGCATGGTTTTTTGTGCGGATAAAGGATTCTCTGATATTGCAAAGAATATAAACTAAGGATATAAAATATTTTAGGGAGGTTACAAAGATGAAAGCTGAACTTCAAAAGGTATTTGATGCTTTAGCCACTATTTATGAAAATCAAGTGGACGGATCGAGTTATTATAATACCGAGTATGAAAGGCCGGGAATGCTCGCAGAACTAGCAGAGGACTTGAGAGGCAAGAGAGTCCTTGATGCTGGTTGTGCCGCCGGGTGGTATACGAATGAGCTGCTTACAAGAGGAGCAGCNGTAACTGCGCTTGATATCAGTCCACAAATGGTTGAAGCTGCCAGAAGGAGGGTTGGAGNGAAGGGGGAGGTTTACTGCTTAGATTTAGAGAAGGAACTGCCGTTTGAGGATGCCTCATTTGATATCATCGTCAGCTCCTTGACCCTTCACTATATACGCGATTGGAGCAGCACATTTAAAGAATTCAACAGGATATTAAAAAAAGGCGGCAAAGTTTTATTTTCCGTCCACCATCCATTTATGGATATTAAAAATGCAAAGCAGCAAGGCTATTTTGANACAGAAGCTTATGTAGATAGGTGGAATAAGGATGGCCGCGANTTTGAGGTTCCGATGTACCGCAGGCCGCTCCAAGAAATAATCAATGAAACAACAAAAGCATTCAAGCTGACCGCTGTAAAGGAGCTGAAGCCAACNGAGAGTTTGAAAGAATTAGCAAGGGAAAGCTATGAATATTTAATAAGTTATCCCCATTTTCTTGTTGTGAAAGCAACAAAAGAATAGCCCNNCACTGTAAAATATAGTTACATGCTTGGCTATTCTNATTTTTAATTGATGTCCTTTTTGATCAAATCTGCCGTCAATATATAGCGTTCAGGTGCATCACCAATGTAAGTAAAAGGGAAACATGTTGTTAACGTTAATATCGGCCTGCTTTTTGGTGTTAATATATTTTCTGCTGAAGCAGAAACAATATCAGTTTTGCGTATTCGGTAGGTGAAAATACCTTTTTTTGTTTGAAGAATTATTCGATCGTTTTTAGATACATCCTTCAGGAAACGGAAATACGTATCCCGATGTCCCGAAATAATTGTATTATCCGTTTCTTCAGGAGATGCACTGGCAGAATAGTGACCTGCACCTTTTTCTAAAATAGAACTGCTTGTGCCTTCATATATGGGCACCTTTTTGTTTTGTTTCGGTGCAAGTAGAAAGCCGAACAACTCGCCTTCTTTTAATGGAATTTCTTTATCCTCTGAGACAACATTTGCTGCGATTTCCTTTACAGGAGCCTGCTCCTTTACTCCAAGTAAAATAACTGAATTAGACAGGATGACTGCCATTCCGCAAAAGATTAAGAAGTANGCAAGCAACGAAATGCTTATTCCAGCTTTACTTTTCATAAAACTTTTTGCTCTTTTTACCGAGAAGAATAAAACTGCCGATTAATACTANTATATAGCCNGCAAACAAGTATAGCGGAACTTTTGAGGCTGTGTTTGGCAGCTGAGACTCATAAAGTGTTGTTAGGTTCCCGCTTAATTCTGCTAAATTTACTACTTTGTCCGCAGCAGCTACAGCAAAACCACTTGTTAACTTCTCAGGAGATATAACTGTATCGACAAGCAAGGCGTTATTGTTATCATATACTTCTAGTGCAACAGTATCGAACTGAGGTGATTGGAGAAATTTGTCTAGTGCGATTTGCTCTCTTTTGCCATTATCATCAACAGAATAGAAAATGGGTGTTAATTCTAACTGTTTGCTGACACTTTTCCACATCGACAACAGTGTTTCCTTGCTAGAAGCAGATAATTGTTCTTCTTGATCTATTGCAGTTAATCCTTGCAGTGCTTCCTTCCAGGCAGAAATATTTTCAGCAAGAGTCTGCTTGTCAAGTTTTTTAAAGTGGTGGTAAAGGTTTGCTGTTTCTTCTTCTGTCATTCCTGCATTCAGCAGAAATACTTCTAAATTTTGCATTTGTTCTTCATGATTTTGATAAAAATCAATCGCAACGTCCAGGTCCTCAATAAACCAGTAATCCTGAACATTTTCGTTAAATCCGGTCAGAAGAATATCTAGTTCTTCTCGGGTCATATTATAGGTCTTCAATAATTCATTCAAATTATTTGGTGTAATCGGTGTACCGAGATAATCCTTTAATTCTTTTATTGAATCAAACTCTTCTACAGAAAGCTCTTTATCGCTTAAGTAATCCTCCAAATCATCAACTGTCCAACCGAGGGAATCGGCAAGCTGGCTGACTTCTTCACCAGTAGGGGCCGCAAACACATCAAGTGGGGAGAACATGAACAGAAAGCTGGCAATAAGTGAAAAAGAATAACCTTTAAACATAGGAAAGACCTCCAATAAATCTAATTATTGGTATTATTTGTTGTTACGTGAAAAAAATACAATCTTTCCAAAAAAAGTGCAGAAAGTTGAATTTTTCCTTGTATTAGCACAAAAAGGAGGAAGTGGTTTTTTGAATAGACAGGGATTTTAATTGACAATGATAATCTTTATCAATAGAATAAACATATACTTACTATTGGGAAGGGGACTAGAGCTATGTTTGTAGTTACTCGAAATATGGTCGTAAAAGAGGGTACTTCTGACCTTGTTGTAGAGAGATTCAGTAAAGGTGGAATAGTCGAGGAACAGGAAGGTTTTGTCGACATCAGTGTTTATGTAAAAAAAGTCCGCCGCGGTGATGAAGAAGTTCTTATTATTATCAGATGGGAATCAGAAGAAGCGTGGAAAAATTGGGAGAAGAGCCCAGCACATATTGAGGGACACCGTAATAATCTAGGTAAACCTAAGCCAGATCATATTATTTCCGTTACTGTCGGAAAATACGAATTAAAAACAGTCAAAAAAGGCAAGCATTATACAGAAACAAATTAATGAAGGAGCAATAAGGGCTGATTGGTTTTAATATACACAAATAGCCCGTTTTTAAAAGCTTAGTTAAAATTTGTGATAGAAATGTCGCTGCAGACAATCGTTAGTGTCGCATTTTCCGGGAGGGGCTCTGCTGCTCTCGCGGCGACATCAAGATCATTATTGACAGCAATAAGTGTCGCACCTAAAGAAAATACTCCAAATGCAGCGTCTTTATATGTTTTCCATTCAGGTTTAGCTTTAATTTGATGCCAATCTGAGCCTCGTTCATTAGACAGAAGATCATTAAACAGAGTCGCACTTCCGGAGTGAAGGCATTCTCTGGCAAATAATAGCCCAACCGATTCATATGAATAAATGAAACGCTCCACCTTCGCATGTTTAAAGCGCTGCTTATGCGTTGCTTTACGGATTTCAACTGTTGTATGCATATTGACATTATATTCATTAGACAAATCTTCAACGCCTAAAGCAATTAACGCAGTTGTACCATCTGCTGCCAAATCATCCTCTATTGTTTCGTCTGAAAAAATAAATACACGGTCAGCAACAGGCAAATTTGCCTTTAACAATGTCTCGTCCTCTGCTGGATTTCCGCTTATGAAGAATACATAATCCTCATCATACGGGTTTTTCCCCAGTTTGCTGTCAATCAGCACTATTTCCATTCCAGGGCTTGCGCTCTTTACCTCTTTAATAGTAATCATTGTTTTTTTTCCATACCCAATAAAGATAACATGACCTGATTTTTTGTAGTCCAGTTTTCCTTCCTCCCTCAGCCTTTTATAGTCAGAAAGCATTTGCTGAATCTTTCCGATAAATATAGTGAGTGTCATAATTCCGTAAAGGAAGAAGACCATGGCAAAAATTCGGCCTCTCACAGAAACAGGGTAGTAATCGCCGTAACCAACAGTTGTGGAAGTGACCATTGTATACCATAAGCTATCAAAATAGCTTGGAAAGGTTGCTGGTTCTAAATAGCGAAACAGCCATGCAGCACTTAATATGACGATGAAAGTCATTAGCACTATCGCTTGGAAGCTGAAGTTAATGATGATTTTCCAAAAACGGCCGAAGAAATACATGCATAGTCTCCTTTCATTAATTCAAAAAAAAAACTATCAAATAATGAATATTCTTGAGAATGTCTTTTTATCCATTCTTAAAGAAAATATCATTATCGATAGTTTTTTTACTGATTAGTTTTGGTTAGACCATTGTTCTACATCCCAAACCTTTGTTACCCAATCTTCATAGAAATCAGGTTCATGGCATACGAGAACAACGGTGCCTTTATATGCTTTAAGTGCTCTTTTTAATTCTTCTTTTGCCGTTACATCCAAGTGATTCGTCGGTTCGTCAAATAGCAACCAGTTGCTTTCTTCCATTAACAGCTTGCATAAGCGCACTTTTGCTTGTTCGCCACCGCTCAGCTGATTTAATGGTCTTGAGATATGCTCGTTTTTTAACCCGCATCGCGCAAGGGCAGCACGTACTTGGTGCTGGTCCATGCTTGGGAAAGCATTCCAAACATCATCAATTGGTGTTAAGTTCCCGGCCTTGACTTCTTGTTCAAAGTACGAAGGGTAAAGGAAATCCCCACGTTCAATTTTTCCGCTCAGCGGCTGGATTTTACCGAGCATTGTTTTGAGCAATGTAGATTTTCCAACACCGTTGCATCCGACTACGGCAATCTTTTCACCGCGCTCAATTGTAATGGACATCTTCGGCAGAAGTGGATCTGCATAGCCAATTTCAAAATCTGAGCCTTCAAATACATAACGGCTGCTGCCGCGGGATTCTTTAAAATCGAATGTCGGCTTAAGAGCTGTTTCCGGACGGTCAATGCGCTCGAGGCGGTCCAGCTGTTTTTGACGGCTTTTTGCTCGTCCGGTTGTTGAGTATCTCGCTTTGTTTTTAGAGATGAAATCCTCTTGTTTTTTTATGAATTCCTTTTGTTTCTCGTAGGCATTCAAATGCTGATTTTTGTTAATTTCAGCAAGTTCAAGGAATTTATCATAGCTCGCTGTGTATCTAGTAAGTTTAGAAAACTCCAGATGAAAAATAACATTCGATACTTGGTTCATAAACTCTGTATCATGGGAAATCAAAATAAACGCATAAGGATATTCCTTAAGATAAGATGCAAGCCATTTAATATGCTCCACATCAAGGTAGTTAGTCGGTTCATCAAGCAATAAGACTTGCGGCTGTTCAAGAAGCAGTTTTGCAAGTAAAACTTTTGTTCTCTGTCCGCCGCTCAGTGCTGTTACATCGCGGTCCAGTCCGATTGCGTCAAGGCCAAGCCCGCGCGCTGCTTCTTCAATTTTAATATCAAGTGTATAAAAGCCGCCAGCATCAAGTTTATCCTGAATAACACCCATTTCATCTAGCAATACTTCCAGCTCTTCAGGAGTCGCATCGCCCATTTTTGCAGTTACTTCATTAAGCTTCTCTTCTTCCTTAAACAAGGGAAGGAATGCGTCCTTTAATGCATCGCGAATTGTTTTTCCAGGTGTAAGAACTGTATGCTGATCTAAATAGCCGTAATGAACAGAAGGAATCCACTCAACCTTACCAGCATCATGAATCAGCTGTCCTGTAATAATATTCATGAGTGTTGACTTTCCAACCCCGTTAGCACCAACAAGACCGACATGATCTTCCGCTAGTAAACGGAAAGACACATCTTTAAACAGGGTGCGGTCTCCAAATGTATGGCTTAAATTCTCTACATTCAATAACATATGTTTGTATCCTCACTTCATTATAAAGTACATGTAAGATGTCAGTTTGCCACTTCTTTAATAAGTATAATGGCAGTATCCATTTCTACATAATACTAAAATAATGAACAGAAAACTAGACTAGTTCCTTCATTTCTATTATTTTCATCCTAAATCGATTGAAATCGTTCTTCCTGCCGTGAATCTTGCCTTTTCATTAAGGGGATTTTCTTTGCCTGTTATCTGTATCGGACAAAGTTTATAAATCGCTGTTTTACTTCCTAATGATGACCGGTATTTTTCTAGATGAGACGAAGCGAGAGGTTTGTTATAATAACCAGGAACATACTTGTTAAGCATTTCCTGCATAACATTTCTCGCTTCCTCTAGGTCCGTCACCTTGTCAATATTCCCGAATGCCATAATACTCCAATAAGCAGTATCTGTTTTGGCTGGTACAGGATTACTCATTGTTCCAAGCTCTTCGCAAATGGTGAAGCAGCCTGCCGAATTTTCTTCCATAATACGGACCTTTCGTCCTTCATCTGCTCCGTGAAAGTAGATGGATTTGTTATACCACACATAATTAAGAGGAATTACATATGGTTCCCGACCATCACTCAGGCCAAGATAACCAGTACGGCATGTTGTTAAACAGGTGTTGATTTGCTCTTCATCAGTCCATTCCATTTTTTTCTGTCTCATTTGTTCCATCCTATCAATCTCCTTTTCTGTTATGTTAAAATCATTGTAAAAAAATAGTGTCATAGAAAAAAGTACCAGTTTATGAAAAAAACAGTGGGACACAAAAAGGGGAGGGAATATGGTTTCTTGTTTTATTGAAAAAGACAAAAAAACACCGATTTATAAACAGCTTTACGATTTCTATAGAGAAGAAATGCTCAATGGAAACATGAAGGAAGGAACAAAACTGCCTTCTGTCAGATCACTTTCCCAATCGTTAGGTATCAGTAAAAACACAGTAAATGAGGCATATCAGCAGCTTGCAGCAGAAGGATATATTGAAAGCAGGGTAAGACAGGGATACTGGGTTGTCCATAACCTGGAGTTTCTGTCTCACTTTAAGCAAAAGGAAATAACTGAGGTGGTAAGGGATAAACCTGCAGCAGAAAGACTGGCGATTGACTTTCAATATGGAGATATCGACCTGGAACATTTTCCAATGAAAATATGGAAGAAATGTCTGCAAGACTGCTTAGAGATAAAGGATAATAAGGAAATTCTCTTATACGGAAATAAACTAGGAAGTATTCCATTAAGAAAACAAATTGCCGCTTATCTGTATCGTTCAAGGGGCATTCATTGTGGGTATGAGGATATAGTTATTACAGCAGGAACAAATCAGCTTATCAGAACAATTTTATCTCTCTTTGGAAATGAAAAATCAGCTGTAGCAATGGAAAATCCTGGCTATGATGGAGTGAAGCATGCTGTTTTAAGAGAAGGATATAAGATTTTGGACATCAAGGTTACGGAAGAGAATGGGTATGATGTGCAAGCATTAAAAAACAGCGGCTGCAAGGCTGCCTATATTACACCTTCTCATCAATTTCCCCTTGGCATTATCATGCCTGTTGCAAAAAGGCTCGAGCTGCTTAAGTGGGCCGAGGAGGCAAATGCTTATATTATTGAAGATGATTATGACAGTGAATTTCGATATGAAGGGGCACCTGTTGCAAGTCTCAAAGGCTTAGACCGCCATGACAGAGTCATTTATGCAGGGACTTTTTCAAAATCTTTTTTGCCGTCGATCCGCATTAGCTATATGGTATTGCCTAAAGATTTAATGGACAGGCTTAACAAAGGGTTTATTGATTCCCAAAATGCTTCATCCATTTTTCAGCATGCATTAGCATTATTTATGGAGAATGAGCATTTTGACAGGCATTTACGGAAAATGCGAAAAATCTATAAAGAGAAACACGAAATACTGCTTTTATCCCTTCATAAGCATATGGGAAAAGATATTAATATTATCGGCGAAAAAGCCGGGTTGCATCTGCTTATAAATGTAAGTAACAAAGACCACTCTAAGCTGATAAAGACAGCAGCAAATCAGTCCATTGGCATTTATTCCACTGCAAGCTATTATTCCGATAAATCAGTTGATGAATGTCCGATCATTTTAGGGTTTGGCGGATTAACAGTACATGAGGTAGAAGATGGCATAAAGAAACTTGCGGCCATCTGGTTTGAACAAGGGTAAAAAGGAGCGAAACCGATGACGCTTATTTATGTAACAGTACTTATATTGCTGGCAGTATGGCTTTTCTTAAAAGTAATTGCCAATTATTTCAATAAAAAGTCACGGAGCAGCAAATGGATTGAAATGTATTTGCTGCTTAGAAGACATAACCCGTTATATGGTTATATATATGCACTTGCCAATAAGGACGATAAAGCAGTTATTGCCAACTACCGCAAAGCGGTAAAACGTCCGCAGCTGAGAAAGTATTATCCGTTGCTGACGATTCTTTTTTGCTTTTATTTTCAAAGCTCAAAAGGGGTGGAAGATGAAATAGCAAAACTTAACAGCGACAGCAATAAATGCTTTTTTATGCAGTGGTTAAAAATCAGCCAAACTAATTTGGAGGCAAGTTTAACGCCCACTCCTAATAGGTGGATGGAAGAAGCCCTTTTTGCATTAGTAGAAAGGCGAAGGGGACGGCATGACAATGCGAACAGGCATTTGTTGAAGGCACGCAATCACTCAGCCGGAATTGTCTACTATATTCTGGATAAAGAGCGAATGATAGCTAATCCTTAAATATTTTTACCTCGAGGATTCCGTTGGCAAAGCTGGAAGTGATTGTTTTTTTTTCAATCAATTGAGGAAAATAGACCGTTCTTGATTTTATATCTTCATCTGATTTGCTGATCGTAATCGTAAGGTAGTTATCCTTAACGTCCAGTTGAATGTCCTTTTCGTTTGCGCATCTCAGCAAGCTTTCAGCCAAATAGTAAGATTCCGCTTCATATAAATCGACTTGAAATTCGGTTTCATCTAAATAGTTACTAATAGAGTTATACCCTTCCATCCAGTCAGAGAAAAGCTGGTCGTTCATAATGTTTCGCTCCTTTTTGATAATAAAGTATACGAAACAGCAGTAACTCGTGCAAAAAAACTTTCAGCAGGCTGATGATTACTCCATCATCAGCCTGTTATATAAATATTGATTAAAAGTCGTGGCCGCTGTTATGCTTCTGTCTAGTATGGTTGCGGTTTTTAACTTTTTTACTGCCGCTGAGAGGCTCAGGCTGTCCGCCGTGATGGCCCTTCGGTGAATTTTTACGCATATCTTTGCTATCGTTTTTATTCAAGATCCTCATCTCCTTTTCCAGTTGAAAAGCAGTTCGCTTTTCACTATTTAGAATGAGAGAAATAACCCTTGTTTATACCGAATATTTTTCTCTAGTCTTGCGCATTTTAACTGTAGGGTTTCTTTCCTGCTGACAACTACGATTTACTCATGCAAAAATAGATAGGAGGAAATACAGTGTTTTATCACAGTAATAAACAAGAAGCATTCCAAGCCGCACAAAATAACTTGCGTGAAACGCAGACACTATATGAAGATATTGTAAAGGATTCTGCAAGCTACGGTCATCAGCTGAAGCATCTGAAACAAGAGATTAACGAAACATATCAACAAATTGAGAACGCTCTAGAAACTGCATCCGAACATCAGCGCAGACAGCTTGAGACATTCCAGCAAGATTTAAAAACTATTGTCAATGAGGTAAATGAGCTTTCTTGACATTAATTATAAAGGACCTCTTCTTATTAAAAGAAGGGGTCCTTAAACTTTAATTGTTCCGATTCGAAGAGGAAATGGAAGATAAGGATAGTCAAGTTCATAATATGAGAGTAGCGAGACTTAAGTGAGGACATTTTCTTTTTCTTTTAGGTCATAAGCAGTACTTATTATAATTGATAACTTTCTTATTATTTACTTATCAAAGTTAGTGTATTAAAATGAATGAGGATATAAAAGACAAAAAAGATAGAAAGTACGAATTATTCGACTATTTTTCTATTTTTGGTATATGATTACATGGAGGGGGTAATACATATGGCAAAAGATACTTACAATGCACGTAAATCGTTCGAGGTTGATGGGAAGCGTTATCATTATTATCAATTGAATGCATTGGAAAAAGCGGGAATCGGCAATGTTTCCAAATTGCCGTACTCTATTAAAGTACTATTGGAATCTGTATTAAGACAAATGGATGGTTTCGTTATTAAAGACGAACATGTGGAAAACCTTGCAAAATGGGGAACAGATGAACTGAAAGAAATTGATGTACCATTTAAGCCTTCAAGGGTTATCCTACAGGACTTCACAGGAGTACCTGCTGTAGTTGACTTGGCATCTTTAAGAAAAGCGATGGCTGATCTTGGCGGGGATCCAAGTAAAATTAACCCGGAAAAACCAGTCGATCTAGTTATTGACCACAGTGTGCAAGTAGACAAATACGGTACACCGGATGCGTTGACAGCAAATATGGACCTTGAGTTCGAACGCAACGCTGAACGATACCAATTCTTGAGCTGGGCTCAAAAAGCATTTGACAACTACCGTGCAGTTCCGCCTGCAACAGGAATCGTGCACCAAGTAAATTTAGAATATTTAGCAAATGTTGTGCAAGTGGTAGAAAATGAAGAGGGAGAGTTAGAAACTTTTCCTGATACATTAGTAGGAACTGACTCACATACGACGATGATAAACGGTATCGGCGTACTTGGATGGGGCGTCGGCGGTATCGAGGCAGAGGCTGGCATGCTTGGACAACCATCTTATTTCCCTGTTCCTGAAGTGGTGGGAGTAAAGCTTGTTGGTGATATGCCTAATGGTTCAACAGCAACAGACCTTGCTTTGAAAGTAACACAAGTGTTGAGAAGCGAAGGGGTTGTAGGAAAGTTCGTTGAATTCTTCGGTCCTGGTATCTCCCAGTTGCCGCTTGCTGATCGCGCTACAATTGCTAACATGGCACCTGAATACGGAGCAACTTGCGGATTCTTCCCGGTCGACGATGAATCATTGGCATATATGAGATTAACAGGCAGATCAGAAGAGCAAATTAAAGTTGTGGAAGAGTATTCTAAACTAAATGGTTTATTCTTTGATCCAAGTTTTGAACCTGTATATACAAAAGTAGTTGAAATAAATCTGTCAGCAATTGAAGCAAACTTGTCTGGACCTAAACGTCCGCAAGATTTGATTCCATTATCACAGCTGCAAAAAGCATTTGTTGATTCTGTTACTGCGCCGGAAGGAAATCAAGGTTTCGGTTTGAAAAAAGACGAATTTGATAAATCAGTAGATATCAAGTTTGCTAACGGTGACTCAACTACAATGAGGACAGGTTCTGTTGCTATTGCTGCTATCACTAGCTGTACGAACACATCCAACCCGTATGTGCTAGTTGGTGCTGGACTTGTTGCTAAAAAAGCAGTAGAGCTTGGCATGGAAGTGCCTAAATTCGTTAAAACTTCCTTGGCTCCAGGGTCAAAAGTAGTAACTGGTTACTTAAGAGATTCCGGCTTGCTGCCATATTTGGAGCAAATCGGCTTCAACCTTGTAGGTTACGGCTGTACAACTTGTATCGGTAACTCTGGTCCATTGCGTGATGAAATCGAAATGGCAGTAGCTGATTCTGATTTGCTTGTAACTAGTGTGCTTTCCGGTAACCGTAACTTTGAAGGCCGTATTCATCCTCTTGTAAAAGCAAACTACTTGGCATCACCGCCGCTAGTTGTTGCTTATGCTCTTGCAGGAACGGTAGATATTGACCTTCAGAATGAATCAATTGGTAAAGACAAGGATGGCAACGATGTATTCTTCAAGGATATTTGGCCAACAACAGAAGAGGTTCATGAATTAGTAAACCGCACTGTAACTCCTGAACTGTTCAAGAAGGAGTATGAGCGTGTGTTCGACGATAACGAGCGCTGGAATGAAATCCAGACTAGCAGTGATTCATTGTACACATTTGATGAGTCAAGCACGTATATTCAAAATCCTCCTTTCTTTGAGGGGCTTAAGCCTGATCCTGAAAAGGTGCTTCCTATTAAAGGACTTAGAATTGTCGGCAAGTTTGGCGATTCTGTTACAACAGACCATATTTCTCCAGCCGGAGCAATCGGTGTCAACACGCCTGCAGGAAAATACTTGAAAGCAAACGGCGTGGAGCCACGCGATTTCAACTCTTATGGATCTCGCCGCGGTAACCATGAGGTCATGATGAGAGGTACATTCGCGAACATCCGTATTCGTAACCAAATTGCTCCTGGAACTGAAGGAGGGTTCACGACATACTGGCCGACAGGTGAAGTGACATCCATTTATGATGCTTGCATGCAATATAAACAGGATGGAACAGGTTTAATGGTTCTTGCCGGCAAAGATTACGGTATGGGATCATCCCGTGACTGGGCAGCAAAAGGTACGAATCTGCTAGGAATTAAGACAGTACTAGCTGAAAGCTTTGAGAGAATCCATCGCTCCAACCTTGTGTTAATGGGTGTTCTTCCATTGCAATTCAAGGAAGGTGACAGCGCAGAGTCCCTTGGTTTAACAGGTAAAGAGACTTTCAACATTTATGTTGATGAAACAGTTAAACCGCGTGATTTCATAGAGGTTACTGCGACAGATGTAGATGGCAACAAGAAAACATTTGAAGTTCTTGTTCGCTTTGATTCTGAAGTGGAAATCGACTACTACCGTCATGGCGGAATCTTGCCAATGGTACTTCGAGATAAATTGAAAAACTAATTTGCAGAAGAGGCTTAAGAGAGGCTAATAACTCTTGAGCCTCTTTTCTTTTATCAGGAAAAGGTGCATACTACTAGGTAAATCAGGAAAAGTTTGCTACTATAGATATGTAGGAAATTACCATGAAGGAGTGATTGGAATGGCATTGACATTCGGAAAACTATTAGAAGAAGCACAAAGCAATGTAAAAGGCATCTCATCAATTGAAGCAAAAAAACAAATCGAAGACAAACCTAATACATATGTAATTGATGTGCAGGATGCTGCTGATGCAGGAGCTTGCGGGTTAATCCCTAGCAGTGTGAACATTTCACTAGGCATGCTGCCAATTCGTGCTGATTTGGAGCTTCCAGAAGAGCTTCGCAATCCAGAATTAGCTGACCGTAACAGACCGATTCTAGTGACATGCGGTTTAGGCGGACAAGCTGCTCTAGGCGCTTATTTACTAAAACAAATGGGCTTTGCTGACGTAGCTTACATTGAAGGCGGGACTACTGCTTGGAAGCAAGAAGGCTTCGAAACGGTCTAATAAACGAGGAAGAGGAGGGCGAATATGCCACTCCTTTTTTTTATTAATAGCCAAGATCTTTATTTACAATATTAAGAAGCTCTCTGCCTTCTTTAAATCTAGTGACATTCTCTAAAAATATATCCATATAACGATCCATGCTTTTAGGAGAATAATAGGCATTATGGGGAGAAATGATGACATTCTCAAGCTCCCACAAGGGATGCTCACTCGGTAATGGTTCAACTTCAAATACATCAAGGGCAGCTCCTTGAATTAGCTGCTCTGTTAACACTTCTAATAAATCAGCTTCTGCTACTGTATTGCCTCTGCCAATATTAATCAGGTAAGAGGATGATTTCATTAGCTTTAGTTTCTTTTTATTAATAAATTGATAAGTTTCCCTTGTTGACGGCAAAGCTAATACGAGAAAATCAGCATTTTTAATGACGTTATCGACCTCATCAAGTCCCACAACTTCATCTGCAGGATCTCTGCTTGATGTAATCGACGGTCTTTTCCGGCAGCCAACTACATGCATGCCTAGGGCTTTGCATCTTTTCGCTATTTCTTTGCCAATCTCTCCGTACCCGACAATTCCTAAAGTGGCTCCGTCCAAGTCTTTAATAGCTGTATTACTCCACGTTCTAGTCTGCTGATTGCGAAGCATTGTCGGAAGCCCTCTGGCAAATGCGGAAATCATCGCAACAGTATGCTCAGCAATCGGTATAGAAGTGCAGCCCTTTGTATTGGTAATAATAAGGTTACTATTAATTGTTTCTTCATGAAGCAGGGCATCCAAACCTACGCTTAATGACTGAACCCATTTCAGCTTCGGTGCCTTGGGTTGGATTGTCAGCGGGTCCATTAAACCTAAGGTAAGGACAATGTCACACTCGCTTAAATCACAGTACACTTCAGGCTCTTCTTTACCAAATTGCCAAGGCTCAAACAGTACGGTTGCTCCTAAAGCTTTTATTTTTTCAATATATTTTTCCGGTATATTGTATCTTACATAAATTACAGGTGAGGCAGCACTCATCAGTTTGCTTCCTCCATTGGTAAAGTGCGAATATATTGGACATAAGTATCAGCGAGTCGCTTGATAGCCTCTTTAATTTTCTCCTCACTGCAGTAGGTGAAACAAAGTCTCATTGTGTTAAAGCCCTCGTCATCAAGGAAGAAATGCTGTCCATCCAAGTAAGAGACACCAGCAGTCATTGCAGCCTCCACAAAAGCACTTGTGTTCACACCAGGCGGGAATGTTAGCCAAAGGAAGAATCCTCCTTCTGGTGAGACAAAGCTCACTTCGTCGCCGAAATGCTCTGTAATAGCTTCAACCATCGCTTCTTTTCTTGATTTATACGTATTACTTAAATACCTAATATGTTCTTCAATGTCCAGTTGCTCTAACACATTATACACAACCTCCTGAACATATACGCTTGTTAGTCCGTCTGTTTTCAAAATGCGTATTTTATTGATGATGTCACTTAATCCAATTGCCCAGCCTAAGCGGATACCAGGTGCAATTACTTTAGAGAAGGTGCTTAAGTAGATTACTCTTTCAGGAGCAAAAGAGTGAATGGAAGGAAGGTATGTGCCCTCAAAGGAAAGTTCCACATAGGCGTCATCTTCAAGAATGAAGAAATTATAAGCATAAGCAAGCTCTGCGAGTTTCTTTCTTCTGTCAACAGAAAGATTGACACCGCCTGGATTATGGTAGTTTGGCATGATGTAGAGAATTTTTGGGATTGGCTTTTGCTGAAGTGTGGCTTCAATCAGCGCCTTTTCCACATGCTCAACTATAATCCCGTTTTCATCAATTGGAAAGGAGCGCAAATTAACTTGAGCCAGGTTGAATGTCCGAATAGCTCCGAAAAAACAGGGAGCTTCAATCCAAATTTCGTCACCCGGATCTGTGAGTGTTCGCGCAACTAAGTCTATTGCCTGCATGCTTCCAGCAGTAACAATGATTTGATTGTCATCAGCATGTACCCCACGAAGCTGAGACCGCTTTTGAATCCATTTAACAATATTGCTTGGGCCTGTTCCGCCGCTGTAAGACATGGCGCCAAACCCTTGGTTTTTCATGGCAAGTTCTGTCGCAGCAACCATCGTTTCCAAAGGGAAAGACTCTGGAGCAGGAAAACCATAAGATAATGGAATCACATGGTCTAGTGAACCGGCAAAGGAGGAACCGATAATCGGCATGTTTGGGAATCTTTTACTGAAAGTAAATGGTTTTAACGAGTTCAAATATAAACACCTTCCTCATACACTTGATATTTTATTTTAAAAATTAACATTATTCTAAAAATTAATAAAGGAATTTGTCATATAACCTATCTATATTTAGATAAAGGATTGCTTTTTAAGGGCTGTTTTGTAAATGAATTGGATAGTGAAAATTGAATAAATAAAAGAAAGCAAAGAATGAACGACATTAAAAATGGACCAAATTGTGCGGCAATATAAGCAACACCTGCTGCGAGAGGCCCGACACTTCGGCCTAGACTGTCCATAGCCTGCTGCAGTCCCATTACGGTTCCTTGCCCGACAGATTTTTGTTTGGCAAGCATGCTGATTAATGTCGGCCTTGTCAGCGCACCGCCAACTCCAATTAAAATACAGCCGAAATAAACAACAAACAGATGGAAGGAAAAGACTATGACCACAAACCCAATGGCTTGAATAAAAAGTCCAAAAGCAGCAATTGACTTCTCTTGATGTTTTTTATAGATATAACTCATGATGGCTAGCTGTACAAATACAGCTGCACCAGACTGAATACTGAAGGCGGCACCTGTTTCAAAAGGACTTGCCGAAAAGCTTTCTATCAGATAATAGCCAAGCATGGAAAACAAACTGGATGCGGCAACTGCCATGCCAAAAGTAACCAAGAACACTTCCCTGTACTGTTTTGCGAACAAGAAGTTTAGCGATTGAATCAGTTTTACATCATTCTGGCTTCTATATTCTCTACTGTTTTTCTCTTCAATAAATCTCCAAGCAAACGGAATGGCCAATAAGCTAAGTATACCTGACAGAATAAATGGTGCTGACATTCCCAAAGGTGTAAGAAGACTGCCGACAACAGGACCGCATAAAAACCCAAGCCCGTTTGCTGCTCCCATTTTTGAAATAGCCTTTCCTCTGTCACGCTTGTCAAAGGAGTCAGCGACTAGAGCCAACGCAGCAGGTTGCATACCTGAGGAAAGGATCGCGCCAATTATCCTAATAGACAAGAGAGAATGGNAAGAGTCTGCAGCAACTAATAAGAAAAATGCAGCTCCAAAACNGCCCAGACCTATAAGAAGTACGGGCTTTTTTCCAATCTTGTCAGCGAGCATTCCCCAAAATGGCACACTTATAAACTGTGCCAGCGCCCATCCAGTGATGAGCATGCCCATTTGAAAAGAACGGAGATTCAAACTTTCTGCAAGATACGGTAATGCAGGCAGGACAACCCCATAGCCGGTCATTGATAGAAAGGTGATGAAGCACAGTAAATACAATGATTTTTTTGACAATATCATCCCACTTTCATGTAAAAAAGCTTTTCGTACATAGTGCCAACTATATGCTATTTATTTCGAATATGGAAATATTAAACTTCTAAGAAAAAACGAGCATTCACAAGAAAATGGCAAATAATTTACTACTTTTGCAGAATTTTCGGATTTTTACAAAAATAGCTCAAACACAAAAGTTTTTAAATGTAAACGCTATCTTATAAAATATTTAAAAAATTTTAAAAAAAGATATTGTATAACTATAAATAATTTCTTATAATGAATTCAAGTTAGATAATAGAACATGAATTGTGAGGTAAATTGACATGGCTGAAATTACATTAGAACAGATTCAAAGTATCATTAAAGAAAAAAACGTTGAATTATTGCATATGCAATTTGTCGATATTGAAGGAATTTTGAAGAATATCACAATTACAGCAGCTCAATTAGATGATGCAGTAGAAGGGAAAATCATGATAGATGGTTCTTCCATTAAAGGTTTTTCACCTATAAATAAATCAGATTCTTATTTAGCCCCAGATTTAAACACATTTGTTGTGTTGCCTTGGACAGAAGAAGAAGGATATTCAGAAGCACGTTTCCTTTGCTCTGTTACTAATCCAGATGGTACTTTATTCGAAGGTGATACACGTAATGTTCTTAAGAAAACAGTTGCACGTGCAGCAGAACAAGGCTATACAATCTCAGTAGGTCCTGAACTGGAATTCTTCTTGTTTGAAACGGATGCACAAGGATACCCAACTACAATTTTAGGTGACAGAGGCGGATACTTTGAGCCATCTCCTAAGGATTTAGGTGAAAAAGTCCGAGTTGAAATTTTCAAAACTTTGAGAGCAATGGGCTTTACTATTGAAGCATTGCACCATGAAGTAGCAGAAGGCCAACATGAAATTAACTTTAAATATGCAGATGCTCTAGGAGCTGCAGACCTTGCGACTACTTATAAATGGGTAGTTAAAACAATTGCAGCACAATACGGTTTGCATGCAACATTCATGCCAAAGCCAGTATTTGGAATTAACGGATCTGGAATGCATGTTAACATGTCATTCTTCAAAGATGGAGAAAACATTTTCTTTGAAGAGTCGGATGAATTGCAGCTTTCAAGCGAAGCGTACTCATTCATCGCTGGTATCCTTGAGAATGTTAAGAGTTTCGTAGCAATAACAAACCCGCTAGTAAACTCTTACAAACGTTTGGTTCCAGGATATGAAGCACCAGTATATCTTGCATGGTCTGCTTCTAACCGTTCTGCATTAATCCGTATTCCTGCGAAAAAAGGAATGGCGACTCGTGTAGAATTGCGTTGTCCAGATCCAGCATCAAACCCATACTTGACATTCGCAGTTATCGCGTCTGCAGGTTTAGATGGAGTAGAAAAAGGCTTACGAGCACCAGCACCTGTTAACGAAGATATCTTCCACATGACAGACGCACGCCGCGAAGAATTGGGCATCGACAGCCTGCCAGGCGGCCTAGAAGCAGCTGTTGCTGAGCTTGAAGCAGGAGAAATCGGTCTTAAAACACTTGGAGAGCACGTATTCTATGAGTACGTTGCAGCGAAAAAAGAAGAGTGGGATAACTACCGTACAAAAATCCATGCTTGGGAAATCGAAAACTATCAATTTAAATTCTAATAGGTTAATAGAGGTTAGAGAGAGGGCATTATGTCCTCTCTTTTTAATGTTCTAATGTAGCAGACATGATGAAAAAGTATAATTCCGATAAATTAAGAAGGAGATTTTGGTTAACGAATCTTTATTTTTGCTAGCGATATGATACAATAAATACATTGGATAAATAAGGGGAATTTGTTGTTTATCTATATCAATTTCAGTTACAAGGAGAATTAAAGAATGGGAAAAGTTTTAGTTTTTGGTCATAAAAATCCAGATACGGATACAATTTGTTCTGCTATCGCCTATGCAGAATTGAAAAAGGCTCTAGGGGTTGAAGCGGAGGCTGTCCGCCTTGGAGAAATCAACGGCGAAACACAATTCGCTCTAGACTTCTTCAAAGCAGAAGCTCCAAGATACATACAAAAGGCTTCAGAGGAAACAGATTCTGTTATTCTTGTTGATCACAACGAATTCCAGCAAAGTGTGGAAGATATTAAAGAAGTTACTGTTCTTGAAGTTATCGACCACCACCGTATTGCAAATTTCGAAACAAGTGATCCTGTTTACTATCGCGCTGAGCCAGTTGGCTGTACAGCTACTATTCTTAACAAGCTTTACAAAGAGAACAATGTTGAAATCAAAAAAGACATTGCTGGACTTATGGTATCAGCGATCATTTCCGATTCATTATTGTTTAAATCTCCTACTTGCACAGAGCAGGATGTTAAAGCAGCACAAGAGCTTGCTGAAATCGCTGGAATTAATTTAGATCAATATGGATTGGACATGCTTAAAGCTGGTGCAGATTTAAGTGACAAAACAGTGGAGCAATTAATTAGCCTTGATGCAAAAGAATTCCCAATGGGAGACTTTAAAGTAGAAGTTGCCCAAGTTAATGCAGTCGACACTAATGATGTACTTGCTAAACAAGCGGAATTAGAAGATGCATTGAATAAAGTGATTGCTGACAAAGGACTTGATTTATTCTTGCTTGTTGTGACTGATATCCTAAACAATGATTCAGTTGCCCTTGCGCTTGGAACGAAAACAAGTGCAGTAGAAGCAGCATTCGGTGTTAAACTGGAAAATAATACAGCCCTTCTTAAAGGTGTTGTATCACGCAAAAAACAAATCGTTCCAGTATTGACGGAAGAATTATCAAAATAATTATCTGAAAAAGATAAGAACTTGCTTGTTTAATTTGATTGTTATGATCAAATTTTCCAGGCAAGTTCTTTTTTTATATCTGTGTTTACGATAATATCAAAGTAATAGACGCAACATGTAGAGCTAAAGGAAACAATAGGGAGATGAGGGAATTTGACAAAGGATAAAATCCTTGTAATAGAAGATGAGAAGAAAATTGCGAGAATTATTACGATGGAACTCGAATATGAAGGCTATGAAGTTCACGCTGTACATACTGGCGAAAAAGGGTTAGAGAAAGTGCTTGAAGGTGGATGGAGTCTCGTCCTGCTTGATGTGATGCTGCCAGAATTAAGCGGTTTAGAGGTTTTGAGAAGAATCCGCAATGCATCTGTTCATGTTCCGGTCATTCTTTTGACTGCAAGAGATTCAATTCCTGATAAAGTTGCTGGTCTTGACCTAGGTGCAAACGACTATATGACGAAGCCCTTCCAAATTGAAGAGCTGTTAGCTCGAATTCGGGCAAGCCTACGGGTCAGCAAAATGCAATGGAAACAAGAACAGGAAAAAATTCTGCAAGTCGACGACTTAAAGGTATTTGTAAAGTCTTATTCGGTAAAGCGTGCAGATATTGAAATCGAATTAACGCCAAGAGAATTTGAGCTGCTGCTGTATTTAATGGAAAATAAAAATATAGTGTTGAGCAGGGAGCAGATTTTAAATCATGTATGGGGCTATGATTTTATGGCAGATACGAATGTGGTTGACGTTTATATCAGATATTTGCGCAAAAAAATTGATTATCAATTTAATACCCAGCTCATTCAAACAATACGCGGGGTTGGATATGTTATAAAGGATCCTTCTATATGAGAGTCAGAACAAGAATCCAGGTTTTTTCAACCTTGCTGCTTATTATGATGATGATCTTCCTTAATACAACAATCTACTTTGTTTTTCAGAATGAGATACTTAAAAATGAAGTAAATGAAACGGCAGGAAAACTGATGCAGGCAGTAGGAAATCTTGATAGCGCAACAACAGAAACGAATAAGAATTCACTTCTGCGTGCATTTGTACCGCCTGAGGGAATGATTCGTGCGATAGATGCAAACAATTCGGTGCTCTTTACAAGTACAAAAGATTCCAGGTATGCCGAAATTGACCACTCTTTTTCAGACAGGCAAACAGAAGAAGTAATTAAACAGGAAGGAAGTTCGTTTGCAATTGCATCTCTTCCAGTCATTTGGAACGATGGCAGTGTGGTAAAGCTAGAAATGGCTGAAAATATTGATAGCTCATTACGTATATTGGATGTTTTACGGATAATTTTAATAATTGGGACTGTTCTCGTTATTTTACCGACCTTTATGGCTGGAAGATTACTTTCAAGCTTCATCTTAACGCCAATTCAGTCACTTATCAAAACAATGGAAGCTATTCAAGCAAAGGGTAATTTCCAAAAGCTTGAGCTGCAGGAAAGAAGCAAAGACGAATTATATCAGCTGGGAAACACTTTTAACAGAATGATATCGATATTAGAATTGCAATATGACAAGCAGAAGCAATTTGTCTATGATGCATCACATGAATTGAAAACACCCCTCACTGTAATTGAAAGCTATGCCAGCATGCTGAAGCGATGGGGAAAGAATAAGCCAGATGCATTAGAGGAAGGCATTGATGCAATTCTGTCAGAAGCTGTGCGAATGAAGGAAATGACCAATGAAATGCTTGAATTGGCAAAAGCTGATGATCAGCTCGTCTTACATTTGGAGGATTTGGATTTGAGCAAACTTTCCGGTCAGACTGCAAAAAATATGGAAATGGCAACAGGCAGAACTATAATTGTAGAAGATGAAAACAGACCAGTTATGGTAAACGGCGATAGCCAAAAAATAAAGCAGCTTCTCCTTATTCTCCTTGATAATGCCTTTAAATATGGCGCGAATTTAGTGAAACTGGATATAAATAGTTCACGAGAGGCTATCATTTTAAAAGTTGAGGACGATGGCATCGGTATTTCCGATGAACAACAGCCGTTGATATTTGACCGCTTTTATCGGGCAGATATGTCGAGAAATCGAGATACAGGCGGAGTTGGTCTAGGATTGTCAATCGCAAAACAAATAATGAATGCTCATAATGGGACGATTGAAGTGGAAAGTGAGCTAGGAAAAGGTACTGTGTTTATTTGTGTTTTTCCGGTCGGACAAAAGGCGGTGGACAGATAATGCACAAAAAGAAATTAATAATTATAAGCAGCTTCGTCCTAATCATAGCGCTAGTTACTTTTGGTTATTTTGTCTTTTTTGCCGATAACAGTAATTCTATGAGTGAGGAAGATGCACGAGATTTTGTACGGACAAATTATGGAGGAACCATCTCCAGCATATCGCAAAAGGATAGTGAGATGGGACTTATGTTTTCCATAGTGTTCGAGAATGATACTGGTGTGTATAAGATAGAACTCCATAAAAAGACGAGCAAAGTTGTGTCATTATCCCAGCAATCTGTGAAGGACAATACTCAAACAGCAAGTCTCATACAAGAAGAAGAAGCAAAAAAGCTGATTCAAGATCAAATAAATGGCGATTTATTAACAATAGAGGAAACAAGTCAAGACAATACGCCATATTATTCATTTATTATAAAAGCAGATTCTAAAGACACAGCCTATTTGCTTAACAGGCAATCTGGAGAAATTACGGAAGACAGTGCAGCTGGAAGTACAGAATATATCTCAAAAGAAAAAGCGGAGGAACTTGCATTACAGGAAATATCAGGGGATATTACGGAAATTGACTTGGAAGAAGACGATGATTTCGGACTCGTTTATGAACTGGAAATAGAAACCGCAAGCAACAAAGAAGTAAAAATGTATATTAACGCTTATACAGGTGCAATTGAATCAATTAACTGGGAGAATGATTAAAGCTCTCATGTGTAATTCTCATGAATTTCTCATATTTCTGCTAAAGTCTTATCATTTTCTCAGGATAGGATAGAAGTATAAGAAAAAGGAGGAATTCAAATGAATGCAATGAAAAAAGCTTGGAGCAAAATCAAACAAACAAAATGGTTGAAATACGGAATTGGTGCGGTGATTATCGGTTTTGGTGGAGCAGCAGCGTATGATTTGTATGATGATAGAGATGTTTATGCAAACGGCGGTATCGTGAAAAGCTTTACAACAGAAAATGCTGTATCGAAACAAGAGGCAGCTGAAATTGCTTCAAAAGAAAAGAACAGTGCTGTTGAAGAGGTAGAACAAGAATTCACCGAAAATGGCGAAGCGGTATACCAAGTAGAATTTGCAGATGACCAAGATGATATATATGTTGATTCAGAAAAAGGGAATGTCATTACAAAGGAAATGCTTGCTGAAAAAATCAAAGTAACAGAAGAACAAGCGAGAGAGATAGCATTAAAAGAAGCAGAAGGTACGATTACAGAATTTGAATTAGACGATGATAATGCACAATTCGTATATGAGTTAGAAGTGACTGCAAAGGATGGCACAGAAACAGAGTTGTCTATATCAGCTGAAACAGGAAAAATTTTAGCGAAAGAGCAAGACAGATTTTAATTAGATGATAACGAAGAGGCCGGAACCTAGTGTTTCAGCCTAAGATTAAACCTTACTTTTATTATTTTGCATAAAAGTAAGGTTTATTATTTGGTGTTTTTTAGTGGCTGGAGCGCAAAATGGGACAAATTTATTTTTTAATAGTGAGATAAGTTACATAATATTCCTGTTTAAGAGGAATATATTTAGTTTTGTCCGAGCAACATGTTTATTTGCTGTAAATTTCGACAATATTCGCAACATTTACTATATACTATTTATTTTTAGGGAGATAATTGATATGGTGTAAGGGACAGGAAAATAAATAAGTGGCAATGGTACGTTGTAGACATTTAATTTCAACAGCTTTTCAAACTCCTATAAACATATAATTTTACGCATTCAAAATTCAAATAAGTGCTTCCATAAATAAACATTGTATTTATAATAAAAAATGGAAAACTTATATGTAATAACGAAGGTTATAGGAGTGGTGTTTAATGAAAAAGTTCTTAAAGTTCTTATTATTTTTAAGTATCCTTGTTAGTGTAAGCCNTTTTCTAGTTGATATTCAAGAAGCTTCTGCCCAAAATAATGAATCAAATATTGGGGTTAATGTAGGAAATATTGCACCTGACTTTACTTTAAAAGATTTAAAAGGCAAGGATGTTCAGCTTTCGAAATTCAGAGGAAAGAAAGTAATGATCAATTTCTGGGCAACCTGGTGTCCTCCATGCCGACACGAAATGCCGGAAATAGAGAAATTCTTTCAAGAAAAAAAAGGGGATATCGAGATACTTGCAATAAATATTGATGGCGGAGGCCNTAANNANGTTGCAGAGTATATAAAAAAAATGAATCTTACTTTTCCTGTCGTGCTGGATCAACAAGATGGAGTAAACGAAAGATATAAAGTAATGACAATTCCGACTACATTTTTTGTAGACGAGAATGGCGTTATTATTAATAAATACTACTCTGTGATGTCATTAGAGATAATGAAGGAATTGATAAACAATAAATAAAAAGTGAAAGCGCTTTACAATTAAAAGGACATCACTTATAATGAAAAGCGTATCAAAGGTGTGCATATGACCATTATTTTCAGAAAACAATGACTTTTCAAACTTTTAAAAGAATTTTTTCAAATAAGTACTAAAAACAGTCAATTTTGGGAATTATGAGAATACAAAGGATAAAGGAGATAAATAAAAATGAGAAAACCTCGTAAACGTTCATTCCAGGAGTTAGTGTCTGAAAATAAACTGCAATTGCTCAGAGACAGAGAAGCAATAGAAAAGATTGAAGAGCGTATTGAAAAGAAACATTTAAAAAAAGCAAGATAATCATTTAGTGAAAAATTTTGCCACACATCATCCATCCCTTATTGGTGCAAACTTCTAATAAAGGAGGGGATGAATGATGAGCAATCCAAAAAAAGACAGCAAACATTTTGTGCCTAGCCACATTGGAACTAAATCGAGAAGTTTCGGCGGCAATAAAGGTAAAAAAATGCAGGATACTTCAGGTCAGCATGCCCAAGTGATCCAAACTAAAGGTGAATAATAATCAGCTTCTGCACGAATGTGCAGAAGCTTTTTTACATATATAGCGAAGTAATTCAGCGAAATAATTAACGAATATTCACGATTATGATACTATAAGAAGATGTAATTAAACTTATATGTAAGTGAAGTGAAAGTAGCTAATGGAAAAGAAAATTGAAAATACAGTCAGTCAAACAATTGCTTCTCTTGAAGAAGAATTTAAGAATACGGGCGTTATTAAAAATGAAAAAACAGTATTGTCTGCAATACAATCTATAAATGAAGGGGAGAAGCCACAGCTTGTCTCAAGATTGTTGACGATGGCGGCAATCTCAAGATTACAAGTAAATGAAAAAGACTCCATAGCAACAGCTTGGCTAAAAAAGGCGAAGGATTTAGATGCATCAAATAAAGAGGCAAATAAATATCTTTCCCAAAACGATTGGAAAAACTATGAAGGTCTTTTGGACATGCTTAATTTTCCTGCGATCCGTGAGACGGATAACCGGACAGCCAAAAGGAAAATTGCCGAACAGTATATTAATAACTGCCGGAAATTTCTTGATATGATCGATGATGAGAAAGAGAAATTAGAAGGTAACAGTGAGACGGCATCAGCTTATAACAATTCAGAGGCTGAGGATAAATACAAAGAAATTATTACACTGTTAGATGAAATAACGCAAAAAACATCTCAGCTTCTGCAATCCTCTGAGGAATATGAAGAGTCAATCAGCGGAGTTTTTCATACGTCCATCTATTATGACAGTGTTAGAAAACTAATTGAAGAACTCAATGAGTTAAAGTCTGCTTGGCTGGAAATATTTAATGCTGAAGACATAGGCGAAGTTCATGCAGAAACAACATCAGCACTTGAACAGCTTCAACAAATGATTGGCTTAGATAAAGTTAAAAATAGAGTAAAGGATTTTTATCAGTTTTTAAAATATCAAAACTCAAGGAAAAAACTCGGCTTTACCATTCAGGATGAATTAAGCCTTAATATGATTTTTACAGGAAATCCTGGTACTGGAAAAACAACATTAGCACGGTTAATGGCCAAAATATATTATGAACTAGGAGTCCTTCCTAGCCAGGAAGTTGTTGAAACAGACCGTTCTCAATTAGTTGGCGGCTATATGGGACAAACAGAAGAAAATGTGCGAAATGTTGTGAAGCAATCACTTGGCGGGGTGTTATTCATTGATGAAGCATACAGCTTAAACAGGGACGGCCAAGGAAATGATTACGGACAAACAGCAATCGATACATTGGTTTCTTTAATGACTAGCTCTGAATTCGGGGGAAAGTTCGCGGTAATATTAGCAGGCTATCCGGAAGAAATGAGACAATTTCTTGACGGTAATCATGGACTGAGCAGTCGTTTCCCATCATCAAACTTTATTCATTTACCTAATTATTCTCCAGAAGAACTTGTTGCAATCGGAGAAAAAATTGCTAATGATAATGATTATGTCATCAGTGAGGAAGGTAAACAGCAATTGGAGCTGCGCCTTGAAAAGGAACAGGTCGATGAAAGCTTTGGCAATGCTAGAGCTGTTAAAAACATCGTGCTGGATGCGATTTTCAACAAAGGATCACAAGCACAATCGAATAAGCAGTTCCTAACCTATACCTTACTTGATGGCAGTGATTTTGTTCAAACAGAGGAAGAAGCCTCCATTAACCCTGCCGAAGAACTCGATACCATGATCGGCCTGACAAAGGTTAAGGATGAAATGAAAAAAATCATCTCTTTTGTTAAAGTTCAGCAAGTTAGAAGAACTAATTCTAAAAAGAACTTGCCAATCCAGCTTCATGCTGTATTTACAGGCAACCCAGGGACAGGAAAAACGACTGTCGCGAAACTTTATGCTCAGTTTTTAAAGGATTGTGGGATTTTAAAACGCGGTCATCTTGTAGTAGCAAGCAGAGCTGATTTTATAGCAGGTTTTGTTGGTCAAACTGCGATTAAAACTAAAAAGAAAATCAGAGAAGCATTAGGTGGCGTTCTATTCATTGATGAGGCATATTCTCTATTGTCAGGTTCTAATCAAGATTTCGGAAAAGAAGCTATTGATACACTTGTAATGGAAATGACAAAGCATAACGAAAATCTCGTTGTCGTCCTNGCNGGTTATCCCGACGAGACAAAGGCATTACTTGAAAGTAACCCAGGATTAACCTCNCGTTTTAAAAAGTTTATTCATTTCGAGGATTATAACAGCGAGGAATTAATTCAAATCATGGAAGGATATGCAGCTAAATACGATTATCAATTAGAAAGTATGGCGAAACTTGCACTGCAGGACAGGCTTGCATCATTCCATGCTAACGGAAATGGCCGATTCGCGACAAATCTTGTAGACGAAGCAGTTCAAATGCAAGCATTGCGTATCATGGAAGCAGATAACGATAATCTTGACTACTCTATTCTGACAGAAGCAGATATGCTTCATGCCTTAGACTCTTTTAGTAACAGTGCAAATAATAAAAAATAGACAATGCAGCGGCTAGTAAATCAGTCGCTGTTTTTATATAAAAAAAGACTATCCATAAAGGATAGCCAAACAGCAGTTTTTATCTCAGGTGTGTAGTTTATGTGAAAAACTGCAGACTTTATTGTACGTTTTTTATTTATAAATAACAAAGGTAATTTAAACCAGTTCAAAATTATAGATGCTCATTTAGTTGTTTTAAAGTAAAAACTTGCATCCCTTCAAGAAACAAAGCACCGCTAATAAAGGGAGAGTATGGTGCTTAAGACGCGTGCGTGGTTTGGAGGGGAATCCTATGGTGAGTGTACTAATATATTTATTTTAGTAGATATAAATTTATTTTTTCTCCAATAGTTCACCGAAGAAATTAATTTCATCTGCAATCTTACTTTTCATCTCGTAATCATCACATTTTTTACACTCTGTCACTAAAGTATATAGATGCCTAATGAATAAAAGCATTTCATCATCTTTAATCATTTATTAAACTCCTTTCTGGATAATTTGTACTAAATAATAGGGCTTGAACATATAATATATTGTTTATTATTTCCATTAAGTGGGTAATTATAAGTATACCAAAACAAATGACTAGGAGTAAAGGATTATGGGTCTAATTGAAAAGCTGCAGAAAAAAATAGTAGAGACAGATTGGACAGAGTTAGTGAAAATGGAGGAAGAGAAAAGAGAGGATCACAATAAAGAAGAAGCTGTAGATGATACTGATCCTGAAATTTGAAAGAGTGAGAGGATAGGAGCTATAGACACCATTTGCGGGTATGAATTTTAACACATTCAAACCAATTTGGGAATTTATAGACTGAAGACAGACTTTATAAAAAACAAAGTTGACAGAATAATCCGAATCATAATGTGTTTGCGATAAAGGGATGTTGATTTTCTGCTACAATGGGTTCGATTCCCGCGGAGCGAGCCCAGAGTCGCTTCGCTCGTGATAGTGCTTTCGATTTTTCCACTATTCCCCAAGTAGTCCTAATTTGTTCCATTCCATTTCTGTTAAGGATAAGAATATCTTCTCCGTTCTAATACTGTTCTTTTTGTCGACAAGCTGAAAACACCAATTTGGTGTTTTTTATTTTGAGTTATTAAGGTAATATTAATAAGTAAAAATATCAATTGCATCTACCTAAAGCTTGTTAGCAGTATACATGATTTTTAGCTTACAGGACCATTTACATTTCCTCCTAAACCAAGGTTGAGGTGGCACAATCGTCATACTATTAATTTTTTAGTTAATCTGTACTATAGAGGTAAAAAAAACTATGGTAAAAGTATATAGAAAATGTCAATACTTCCAGTAAGGTAACGAAAACAGCAAAAAACAATGAAGCCAGAGAAATAGTGAGCAGCTTTTTTGAAGGCTGCTGCGTATGAAGTAAAGTTATTTAAAATTACAGAATGTTATTCATTAATGCATTTATAAAAGTAAGTCCGAAATATATGGAATGCGTTTTCCTTTAAAATGATAGACTTACTGGAGAGGTCACAAGCTTGATGGCAGCAAACACATAAAAATGAAAGCAGTAATACATATTAATAACTGTATGAAATAAGGTAGATTGATTTGATTAGTTATATGGAGGGGAATATGACTGATTTAGATACAGAATATAAACTCTTACAATCGGAGATAAAGAAACTATCCATTCAGATGGAGAATACATCTGTAATGGCAAAAGGATATAAGGAATTGTTGAGAAAAGAAATTAATTTAACGAAAAAAATGCAAGAGCTTATTCATAGAATAATGGAGGAATAAGTATCTTTGACTGGAGCAGTCGATTTATATAGCTTCCGGTTTAGCGGCACTTTCCTTGATTAGTTGCAGGATTAACCATAAAATTAACTAGTAAGAAATAAGGATAAAGGAAGTGCAACTTGCGTTGGAATACGTACATAAGCTAGATTTGAAAATTGATTATGCAGACACCGACATGATGGGTGTCGTGTATCATGCTAATTACTTAAAGTTTTTTGAGCGTGGAAGAACAGCGCTGATAGAGGATATTGGCTACAGCTATGTCGCGATGGAGGAAGCTGGATTCTTCGCACCTGTCTATGATGTGAAGGCAACTTATAAGAAACCTTTAAGATATGGGGATAAAGCGTATGTGAAAACATGGATTGATTTAAATGACGGAATTAAAACAGTATATGGTTATCGGATTGAAAATGAGCAAGGTGACCTATGTGTGGAAGGGTCGACTACACATATTATTGTTAGTAAGGATAATTTCCGCCCTAAATCATTCAAGAAAACATTTCCAGAGTGGTTTCAAAAGTATGAAGAGCTAAAAAAGAAATAACCCTTTTTAAGGAGACAGTAAAATATGGCATTTGGCATTAACAGAAAGGAATTGGCAGAGTGGAAAAGAAGGATTGATGAAGGGCAGATTGCTTTTTTGACTCACTATTGGCTGGATGATCGTTTTCCAGGCTGTAAGACGGTCACAAAGGTCGGCTGCGCTGATTTAAAAAGGCTTGAGCAATGGGGAGATAAGTACGGCCTGAAAAAAGAATGGATTCATAAAAGGAAAGACGGCTACTCTCACTATGATCTTCTTGGAGACACACAAAAAAATATTCTGGAGAAGGAAGGAATCGATATTCTTCTCAAATAAAAAAAGCAGGCTTTTAAGCCTGCTTTTCTGCGTAATGATATTCCGGTTCTTGAGCTGCATCATTAAAATCTGCGTATAAATCATTGTTATCAAAATACCAAAGATCTTTTTCTTCAATATAATAACGGATTCCGTCTTTTTCTAAGCTTACTGCTGAATTCACAGGCTTTTCGTTTGAAATTCCTAGTGAAAATCCTTGTTGAACAGTGCTGCACCCTCCGTACCTTGCGAAAAATCTTACATAATCGCCTTCATTAAGAAGCATTTCACCTTTATACCACTCTGCTGCTTTATCACTAACTACTATTTTCATTTCAGCACCTCTTTTTTGAGTTTAGATTAACCCTCACTTTTATTATAAAGGATAAACATATACTATGCACATAATTAAACTGTCTGTAATCTTATTTAGGCTGCACACTTTTAAGCATATGTGTCATAATCTCTTTATAGTTTCCCTCACTGTCAGGCATTCCAACACTACCAGCTTCTTCAAGAGGCACCATTTTATAGTCCTTATCATTTTTGCTGTACACATATGTAGGATAAAAGGAAGGCACCTCTATTTTTTTCGTTATCTTGCCTCCAAGCTCGGCTTTTGTCACTTTGACTGTGACCATTCCGCCGATATCTCGATAATCATCAGCTTGTCCTGACAGGAAATTTCCGAGTGAATAGACAACAAGGGATTTTTCGCCGTTTTTGTCATACATCCATTCAATTGGCTGCAGTACATGAGGATGACCGCCGAAAATAATATCAACACCTTCATTAACAAGATATTGAGCAAGCTCTTTTTGTTCTTCATTTGGATTACGTTCATATTCAGTGCCCCAATGAATGCCCATAACCACAAAGTCAGCTTGCTTTTTCGCCTTCGTTATCTCTTTTTTCATTGTTTCCTTATCAATGAGATTGACGATATAGTCGTCCTTCTTCGGAACAGAAATACCATTCAAGCCATATGTGTAAGAAAGATAAGCAATTTTTATGCCATCATGTTCCATGATGCGGAGCTTTTGCTGATCTTCTTTACTTTCAAACGTACCGACATAAGGAAGCTTGATTTTTTTTAAGTACTCTAATGACTGCTTTTGTGCATCTACACCTCTGTCTAAAGAATGATTATTGGCAGTTGTCACAATGTCTACACCTGCATCGACAAGCGCATCTGCGACTTCATGAGGACTATTGAAAGCAGGATAGCTAGATAATCCGATTTTTTCTCCTGCAACAATGGTTTCCTGATTTGCCAGAAGAATGTCTGGCTTTTGTAAGGCTGATTTTACTTCTTCAAGCATAGGTCGAAAGTCAAAACCGTTTTTCGCTTTTGCCTCATTATATACTCTGTCGTGAATAAGAATATCCCCTACAGCACCGAGAGTCGCTTCTTTGCCAAGCGTTTTGGCGCCGAGTTGACTTTTCTTCAATGGCTGATCGCTGTTTGAATAGCTGTCCTGATTTTTTAATATTGCTGGATCAATCTTGAAAGTAAGATAAGCTGCAATAGATATTCCGATAAAAGCAAGCAGTATATAAAGTTGGATTTTTTTCATTAATCATTCCTGCCTTTTATAGCGTTTTCCTAAAATGGATAACTTCCTTTATAGGATAACAAAAAAGCACGGTGTATTTCGACTAATTTTGCAAAATGTAAATATAATGAAATTTCTGACAAACGGAAGTTTTAGCCTAACGGCAGCTTAATAATAAAT
>Ga0058696_1000099_pt1 | contig 34492 bp, 35 predicted proteins | sample AgamicMgSfrz_FD_55077 | JGI IMG/M metagenome (GOLD analysis project Ga0058696, IMG submission 55077) | Agave microbial communities from Guanajuato, Mexico - Mg.Sf.rz | ecosystem: Host-associated > Plants > Phyllosphere > Phylloplane/Leaf | place: Guanajuato, Mexico | collected 2012-05-30 | reverse complement strand
CAGACAGACGTCCCCCGGAGAATCACCATGCAGAACCTCGACAATCCTTCCCATGATCGCGAGGTAGGCAGCGCCGACGCGACGCAGGACACCACGCGCATCGACGACGTCCGCATCGGCGCNGTNCGTCCGCTGATTTCGCCCGCGCTGCTGCTCGACGAGCTGCCGGTGCCGGCCGCGACGCAGACGCTCGTCGAGGATACGCGCCGCGCGATCGGCGACATCCTGCACGGCCGCGACGACCGGCTGCTGCTCGTCGTCGGCCCGTGCTCGATCCACGATCACGACCAGGCGCTCGACTACGCACGCCGCCTGAAGGTCGCCGCCGACGCTTTGAAGGACGACCTGCTGATCACGATGCGCGTGTACTTCGAGAAGCCGCGCACGACGGTCGGCTGGAAGGGGTACATCAACGATCCGCGGCTGGACGGCAGCTTCCGCATCAACGAAGGGCTGCGCGCCGCACGGCAACTGCTGCTCGACATCAACGCGCTCGGCCTGCCGGCATCGACCGAATTCCTCGACCTGCTGAGCCCGCAGTACATCGCCGACCTGATCGCGTGGGGCGCGATCGGCGCGCGCACGACCGAGAGCCAGAGCCATCGCCAACTGGCGTCGGGGCTGAGCTGCCCGATCGGCTTCAAGAACGGCACCGACGGCGGCGTGCAGGTCGCATCGGACGCGATCGTCGCCGCGGCGGCGAGCCATGCGTTCATGGGGATGACGAAGATGGGGATGGCCGCGATCTTCGAGACGCGCGGCAACGACGATGCGCACGTGATCCTGCGCGGCGGCAAGAACGGCCCGAACTACGATGCGGAGCACGTCGAGGCGAGCTGCGCGGTGCTGCGCAAGGCCGGCTTGCGCGAGCAGGTGATGGTCGACTGCTCGCATGCGAACTCGAACAAGTCGCACGAGCGGCAGATCGAGGTCGCGCAGGATCTCGCGCGGCAATTGGGGCAGGGCGAGCACCGGATCGTCGGCGTGATGGTGGAAAGTCATCTCGAGGCGGGCCGGCAGGATCTGAAGCCGGGCGTGCCGCTGAAGTACGGCGTGTCGATTACCGATGCGTGCCTGAGCTGGACGCAGACGGAGCCGGTGCTCGATGTGCTGGCGGAGGCGGTGCGGCATCGCAGGGTGTATTCGCGGAATGCGTGAGGCGGCGTGGCGGCGCGGCGATTGCCGCGTCGTTCGATGCGTCACGAAGATCGGGTGCCCATCTATGGGGTTGTCCTGATAGATAGGCGGCGGCGTCATTTTTCCGCGCCGCGCGCCCCATCCGTCTGCACGATCATTGATCTTGATCCGGCTCGCCCCACCTGCCCCATTGCACCCTGAACGCACGATCCGGCGAATGCCGCTACCATGAAAGGCGTGTTGCACGCTGCGGCCCGACCATGCCGGTCCGCCACGCACACATGTCATGGCGGCGCGGCCGGCCGCCACGCGACCGACGAAGCGCGGCCATCCGCGGGGCGGCCACCGATCGGCCGTCGCGTCCCGCCGCTTCGTCCCGGAATCAACAACAACCGAACCGGAGTGCAACACATATGAAGTTCTACAAGACCCTCATCGCAGCAACCGTCCTCGCCTCGAGCGTCAGCGCTCACGCGCAGATCGCAGGCGCTCAGCCGATCAGCGTGACCGTCGAGCAATCGCAGGCGCTGCTCGAAGGCTGGAGCGTGAAGAAGAGCGTGCTCGGCAAGACCGTGTACAACGACGAGAACCAGAAAGTCGGCAAGGTGCGCGACCTGATCGTCGCGCCGGACGGCTCGGTGTCCGCCGCGATCGTGTCGGCCGGCGGTTTCCTCGGCGTGGCCGCGCACGACGTCGCGGTGCCGATCGCGTCGCTCGACGTGCGCAACGGCAACATCTATCTGCCGGGTGCGACCAAGGAAGCGCTGAAGGCCACGCCGGCGTTCCAGTACGCGAAGGTGCCGTCGCCGCCGAAGCCGAAGAAGGTCGACGAAAAGCACTGATCCGTCGTATCGATGCGGCGCCCGTTGCGCGATGCGGCGGGCGCCGCATTTTCATTTCCGCTCAGCGATTCGATGTCTCGTCCGCCGGCGCCAGCGCCACCACGTGGCTGATCCCCTCGTGCGCCATCTTCGTATACGGGCTGAAACGCTCCGTATTGCGGACGAGTTCTTCCGCCACCGCGCGCTCGACGCCCGGCAGGCGCACCCGAATGTTCGCGTTCAGCATGAACAGCCCGTCCACCGGATCGCGGCAGAAGTCGATCGATGCGGACACCGATGCACCGGCGATCGACACGCCCGCCCGTGCAGCCAGCAGGCTCAGCGCACCGTGAAAGCACGCCGCATAGCTGGCCGCGAACAGTTGCTCCGGGTTGAGGCCGTCGCCGGCGCCGCCGAGCGCCGGCGGCAGGCGCAGCTCGACATCGAGCCGCCCGTCGTCGGAACGCGCGACGCCCGATGCGCGGCCGTGCTCGGCCGCACCGCCCGTGACGGTCACCGTCGTCGAGTACAGCGTTTGCGGTTCTCGTCCGCGATAACGGTCGAGCAGCGATAGCGGCGGCGGGCGCAGCGGTGTCATGGTGTGCGATCCGGCTGCGGCGTTCAGCGCGCGAGCGCGTTCTGCCGGCACCACGCGTCGAAGGTCGTCGTGCCGAGGCGCGCACCGGGCGCCGGCACGAGCGTGTCGTCCTGCAGCACCGCGCCGAAGTAGTCGGCGCCCGCATCCCGCGTCACCGTGCGCGCGTCGTGCGTGGCCGACAGGAAACGCTCGACCAGATCGGCGATCCGCACGCGCTCGGGGCCGCCGATTTCGGCGATGCCGTTGCGCGGCGCGTCGAGCGCGAAATCGGTCACCGCGGCTGCGACGTCGTCCGATGCGATCGGCTGGAAGTGCGCGGTGGTCAACCGGACCGTGTCGCCTTGCGCGCCCGCCTGCGCGATTGCCCCGACGAATTCGAAGAACTGCGTCGAGCGCACGATCGTGTACGGCACGCCCGCTGCACGGATCAGATTCTCCTGGATGATCTTGCCGCGGAAATACGCGCTCTGCTGCAGCCGGTCGGTGCCGACCACCGACAGCGCGACGTGATGCCGCACGCCGGCCGTGCGTTCCGCGGCGAACAGGTTGCGCCCCGACGCCTCGAAGAACGCCTTCACGGCCGCTTCCTCGAACGACGGCGAATTCGCGAGATCGACCACGACGTCCGCGCCGGCGAGCGCGTCGCCGAGCCCCGCGCCCGTGATCGTATCGACACCGGTCGACGGCGCGGCCGCCATCGCGTCGTGGCCGCGGGCGATCAGGTTCCTGACGACTTTGCTGCCGATGAGGCCGGTACCACCAATCACGACGATTTTCACGATTGCTCTCCTTGAACGGGCGCGCGACATGCGCGCCGCTTGAACCTGCCGAAACCAGGACCCCTCGCATTCGCGCGATTGCGCCGGCCCCTTGCCGAACCGCGCAGCGCCGTATGCGCGTGCCGGTCGAACAGCCCGCATCGTAGGCATGCGCCGCGCGATCCGGTAGAGGCCGGCGAGCCCTCACCATGTTGTCGCGCATGCATCAATCGATCGTCTCCAGCGGCGCGATCGTCGTCATCGTCGTCGGGCACTGCAGGTCGCGCGCACGCGTCTGCTCGATCATGTAGTCGATGAACACGCGGATGCGCGTGGGCAGGTGCTTGCGGCTCAGGTAGCAGAGATAGTGGCCGCCGTCGTCCGGCGCGTGCTGGCCGAGACAGCTCACCAGCCGGCCGTCGGCGAGCAGGTCGCACACCTGGTACGCGGGCAATTGCGCGATGCCGAGCCCGTCGAGCGCCGCGCGCACGACGAGATCGATGTCGTTGAACGTGTGATGCGCGGCGAGCTGGCGCTGCTGCGTCACCCCGTCGATCCTGAATTCCCATTCCGTGACGCGGCCCGACGCGGTGCACAGGTTGATGCAGCGATGCCGCGCGAGGTCGTCGACGTGGCGCGGCAAGCCGTGCCGGTGCGCGTACGACGGCGACGCGCAGACGATCATCTGCATCGGAATCAGCCGGCGCGCGACGATCGCGCTGTCCTCCATGCGGCCGTCGCGAAACGCGACGTCGATGCGGTCCGCGGAGAAATCGGCCGGGCGGTCGTTCAGCAGCAGGTCGAGCGTGATGTCCGGATACTGCGCATGGAAATCGCGCAGCAGCGGCGCGATGACCTTGCGGCCGAAGCCCGGCGTCGAGCCGACGCGCAGGTGTCCGCTCGGCGGCCCGCTGCGCAGCTCGCGCATGTCCTCGAGCGCCTGCGCCAGATGCTCGATGCCGGGCCGGCAGTTTTCGTAGAACAGCTCGCCTTCGCGCGTCAGCGACATGCTGCGCGTGGTGCGCTGGAACAGGCGNGCGTCGAGCCGGTCCTCGAGCCGTTGCACGTGGCGGCTGACCGATGAGCGGCCGACGCCGAGGCGATCGGCGGCGCGCGCGAAGCTGCCTTCGGTGACGACGGCGAGGAACGTGACCACGCCGGCATAGCAGGTCGAGAAGCTGCGCGCGAACGGGTCGTCGGCGTCGGGGCGGCGGATGGAAGTGTCGGGCATGGAGGCGCTGGAATCGTGGTGTCCGTATGCGACTAGACGTTTCAGCGCTGCCGCCTGTGACACCGCCCGCCGCATTTTTTCAAAGAGGGTGCGGCGGCGTGCGAGCCGGCTATTTTTCCGGCACGAGCACGGGTGCGCCCTGGTCCTTCAACAGCAGCACGATGAACTTCGCGGGCCGGGTGCGGCTCGCGTTGCGTCCGACCGTGTGCAGATCGTTCGGACCCTCGTAGAAGGTCTGGCCCGGTGTCAGCGTGACGGGCTCGCCGCCCTTCACCTGCATCACGATCGACCCTTCGACGACATAAACGAACGCGTCGGCGTGGTGGCGGTGCACCGGGTCGACCGCGCCGGGCGGATACTCGACGGAGATCATCTGCGCTTCCTTGCCCGGGTACGCGTCGAGCGGCTTCGTCATCAGCGGCGTGACGATCGCCGAGGGCGCCGCGCGAACGGCGCCGGTCGCGACGCCCGCGACGACGAGCGCGGACGCGATCACGTGTTTCATGCGAATCATGGTGGTGGCTTCCTGTAGGCCGCCGGCCGACGGCCGGCAGCGAGAGAGGGCGGCGGGCGGCCGTCAGGCGAGGTTGGCCTTGTCGAGACCGAACGCCTTGTCGGACGAGCCCGGCACGGTCCGGAACGCGACATTCGCGCGGTTCCAGCCGTTGATCGCCATCACTTCGAACGTCAGGTCCGACAATTCCTTCTCGGAGAGCTGGCCGCGCACGCGGTCGTAGACGTCGTCCGGCACGCCGTGCGCGGGCAGCGTCGTCAGCGCTTCGGTCCACGCGAGCGCGGCCCGTTCGCGCGGCGAGAAGAGCGTCGATTCGCGCCACGTCGCCAGATGATGCAGGCGCAGCTCGCGCTCGCCGTGGATGCGTGCTTCCTTCACGTGCATGTCGACGCAGAACGTGCAGCCGTTGATCTGGGAGGCCCGGAGGGACACGAGATCGCGGATCGATTCCTCGATCGCGCTGCTGCGCAGCAGGTTGCTGAGCTCGAGGAATTTCCTGAACAACTCGGGCGACTGTTGAATGTAGTTGATACGCTGCGTCATGATTTCTCCTGGCGACGAAGAGGCTGGCCCGCGCTGCGCGGGTGTCGTGGGCGGCAGGGCGCCGCGCGAAATCATCTTAGGAGGGTGTGCCAGTGCGCGGTAGCCACGCACGGGGACGCATCGTGTTGCGCGCGCTGCACCAATCGGCGCCCGGCGCCCGGCGCCCGGCGACGGGCGCGGCCGGCTCCGGCGCGCGCCGCACGCGTCAGCCGGCGGCGCAGGCGGCCGCGATCCGCGCGAGCTTGTCGGGGTTGCGCTGCACGAGAATCCGGCCGATGCGCGTGCCGTCGGTCTCGAACGACATCGCCGCTTCGAGTTGCCCGTCGATGAAGCGCAGCATCGCCCACTGGCCGTTCAGCACGACCGGCCGCATCTCGACACCGCTGCCGCAGCGCAACCACGTCGCATAGAACAGTTGAGCGATGCGCCGGCCGCCGACCATTGGTTTCGGGAAGCTCTGGACATGGCCGCCGCCGTCGCCGATCAGCATCGCGTCTTCGGCGAGCAGCGCCTGGATCGACGGGAAGTCGCCGTGCGCGAGCGCATGCGTGAACGTCTGCAGCAGCCGACGGTGCGTTTCGTGCGGCACCGCGTGCCGCGGCTGCGTACCGTCGCGCAGCCGTGCCCGGGCCCGGCTGACGAGCTGCCGGCACGCGGCTTCGCTCTTGCCGATCGCGTCGGCGATCCGGTCGTAGTCGAATTCGAAGATTTCATGCAGCAGGAACGCCGCGCGCGCTTCCGGCGTCAGCCGTTCGAGCAACAGCAGGTACGCGACCGACACGTCGTTCGCGCGCTCCGTCATTTCCTCGGGCGTCGCCGGCGATTCGCCGAGTTCCGGCTCGGGCAGCCAGATACCCGTGTAGTGCTCGCGCCGGNGCTTCGCCGCGCGCAGGCGATCGATCGACGTGCGCGTCGTGACCGCGACGAGCCACGCCTCGGCGTTCTCGATGTCGCTCGCGCGCCGCGTCGTGCCAGCGCAGCCACACGTCCTGCACGATGTCCTCGGCATCCGCGACGGAGCCGAGCATCCGGTANGCGATCTTCTGCAGGCGCGGGCGCAGCGCGTCGAAGGTTCGTNCGTCGTCGGTCGTCACAGCCACACTCCGCTGAACCCGAACGTCACGGGCCCGCTCAGGAATACGCTGCCGGCGCGGTCCCATTGAACGGTGACGTCGCCGCCGTCGCAGGTCACCCGCACGGTATCGTCGAGCAGCCCGCGCCGGATGCCGTTGACCGCCGCGCCGCACGAACACGAGCCGGAGCCGAGCGGCACGCCGCCGCCGCGTTCCCAGATACGTAGACGGATATGCGATCGATCGATGACCTGAACGAAATGCACGTTGGTCTTCAGCGGAAACAGCGGATGCGCTTCGATCGCCGGGCCGAGCGCTTCGATGTCGAGCGCAGCGACATCGTCGACGAAGAACGTGCAATGCGGATTGCCCATGCTGCATGCGGCCGGCGCACCGGGCAGCGGCAGCGCGAGCGTGTCGACGGCCTCCGAGACCGGCACGTCCTGCCAGCCGAGCCGCGGCGAGCCCATTTCGACCTTGATCAGCCCGTCCGCATCCTGTGAACAATGCAGGCGCCCGCGATTCGTGCGCAGCACGACCGACGCCGCCCCGGTTTCCCGCATCAGCTTCCACGCGACGCCGCGCGTCGCGCTGCCGCAGGTATCGAGCGCCGAGCCGTCGGGGTTCCGGAACGCGACGCGCGCGGCCGCGTCGTCGCCGTCCGAGATCACCGCGAGCTGGTTGAAGCCGATGCCGCGATGCCGATCGCCCATGCGCCGCACGAGGTCGCCGTCGATGGGATGCGCGCGATCGTGTTCCTGACCGCGCAGGTCGACGATGACGAAGTCATCGCCATTCGCGTTCATCTTCTGAAATGCGATCGGCATGAGGGTTCCGGAATAGAGGCAGGCAAATACTGTACGTGGCTCGCCGGTCGCGGGCAATCGTCGCCCGACGGCGCGCACGCACCAATGATCTACGTAATTCTACGTAGATCGTCATACGTAGTTATCCGCTTGTAAGCGGCCCCCGTCGCGCGGAATACTACGGCCCATCGCCGCGGTCTCCGCGAGGCTGCGGCACGACGCATCGACGTCACGCGGGTTCGGCCCCTCGCCGCATCCACTCAAAAACACATTGGAGACCAGGAGACGCCATGAATCGGGCTTCCAGTACCCTGCTATGGATCGCGGTCGCGCTGCTCGGCGCATTCGCATTCGGCACGATCGCCCTCGCGCACGGCGAGCGCGTCAGTGCCCTCTGGATCGTGATCGCCGCAGTCTGCGTGTATCTGATCGCGTATCGCTTCTACAGCCGTTTCATCGCCAGCAAGGTCATGCAGCTCGACGGGCTGCGGATGACGCCGGCGGTCAAGTACAACGACGGCCTCGACTACGTGCCGACCAACAAGTACGTGCTGTTCGGCCATCACTTCGCCGCGATCGCCGGCGCCGGGCCGCTGGTCGGCCCCGTGCTCGCCGCGCAGATGGGCTACACGCCCGGCATGCTGTGGATCCTGGCCGGCGTCGTGTTCGCCGGCGCGGTGCAGGATTTCATCGTGCTGTTCATCTCGACGCGTCGCGACGGCCGTTCGCTCGGCGACCTCGTCAAGATGGAGCTCGGCACGGTGCCCGGCGTGATCGCGCTGTTCGGCGCGTTCCTGATCATGGTGATCATCCTCGCGGTGCTCGCGCTGATCGTCGTGAAGGCGCTGACCAATTCGCCGTGGGGCACGTTCACCGTCGCCGCGACGATTCCGATCGCGCTGTTCATGGGCGTCTANACGCGCTACATCCGTCCGGGCCGCATCGGCGAAGTGTCGATCATCGGCTTCATCGGGCTGATGGCGGCGATCGCGTTCGGNCAGAACGTGGCCGCNTCGCCGACGGTNGCCGCATGGTTCACGTTCAGCGGCACGCANCTCACGTGGATCCTGATCGGCTACGGCTTCGTCGCATCGGTGCTGCCGGTGTGGCTGCTGCTCGCGCCGCGCGACTACCTGTCGACGTTCCTGAAGATCGGCACGATCCTCGGCCTCGCGATCGGCATCCTGGTCGTCGCACCGGAACTGAAGATGCCCGCGCTGACGAAGTTCGTCGACGGCTCGGGCCCGGTGTGGTCGGGCAACCTGTTCCCGTTCCTGTTCATCACGATCGCGTGCGGCGCGGTGTCGGGCTTCCACGCGCTGATCTCGTCGGGCACGACGCCGAAGCTGATCGACAACGAAACCAACGCGCGCTTCATCGGTTACGGCGCGATGCTGATGGAATCGTTCGTCGCGATCATGGCGCTGGTCGCCGCGTGCGTGATCGAACCGGGCATCTACTTCGCGATGAACGCGCCGGCCGCCGTGCTCGGCTCGACGCCGGAAGCGGTCGCGAACACCGTCACGCAATGGGGCTTCGTGCTGACGCCCGACATGCTGACGCAGACCGCGAAGGCCGTCGGCGAAACGACGATCATCGCGCGTGCGGGCGGCGCGCCGACGCTGGCCGTCGGCATGGCGCACATCCTGCACCAGGTGATCGGCGGCGAAGCGATGATGGCGTTCTGGTATCACTTCGCGATCCTGTTCGAGGCGCTGTTCATCCTGACGGCCGTCGACGCGGGCACGCGTGCGGGCCGCTTCATGCTGCAGGACCTGCTCGGCACGTTCCACCCGGCGCTCAAGCGCACCGAGTCGCTGCCCGCGAACCTCGTCGCCACCGCGCTGTGCGTGGCCGCGTGGGGCTACTTCCTGTACCAGGGCGTGGTCGATCCGCTGGGCGGCATCAACACGCTGTGGCCGCTGTTCGGCATCTCGAACCAGATGCTCGCCGCGATCGCGCTGGTGCTCGGCACCGTCGTGCTGTTCAAGATGAAGCGCGAGCGCTATGCGTGGGTCACGATGGTGCCGACCGCATGGCTCTTGATCTGCACGCTGACGGCCGGCTGGCAGAAGATTTTCGACGCGAACCCGAAGGTCAGCTTCCTCGCGCACGCCGCGAAGCTGCAGGCCGCGGTGGACGAAGGCAAGGTGCTCGCGCCGGCGAAGTCGATCGCGCAGATGAAGCGGATCATCTTCAACGACTACATCGATGCGGCGCTGGCCGGGCTGTTCATCTTCGTCGTCGTGGCGATCGCGGTGTACGGCGTGATCGCCGTGCTGCGCGCGCGCCGCGAGTCGAAGCCGACCGTGCGCGAGACGCCGTACGAAGCGATGCCGGCCGCGCAGGCGCTCGGCAGCGGACGTTGAGGGGAGGCCGCGATGTTCAGCGATCTTGGCAGCGACCTGCGCAGCGCGGGGCGTTACCTCGGGCAGGCGTTGCGGCTGATGGTCGGCCTGCCCGACTACGACACCTACGTCGCGCACATGCGCGAAACCCATCCGGACCGCGAGCCGATGACGTACGAGGAATTCTTCCGCGAGCGTCAGAATGCGCGGTACGGCTCGGGTGCAGGGAAGTGTTGCTGAACCGGGCCGTTGCAATGACCTGACGAATCAGCCCGGTATCGAAACGCAAGCGCCGCGACGGATGTCGCGGCGCTTTTTCTTTGGCGGGCCGGCGGCGCGCATCGCACGGTGCTCGCGTGCCGTTTGCCCGGGCGCAGCGCGACGGCGTCCGGCCGCCGGTATCATTAGGGCACTTTCTTTTCCCGATGGACCGCAGGAGAACACGTCGTGCATGTCGGTGAGCGTTTCAACAGCATTTCCCATCTCGTCGGCGCGGTGCTGTCGGTGGCGGGTCTCGTCGCGCTGGTGACGATGGGCGCGCTCGAAGGCGATCCGTACAAGGTGGTGAGCTTCAGCGTGTACGGCGCGATGCTGATCCTGCTCTACGCGATCTCGACGGCGTATCACAGCGTGCGCAACCCGCGCCTGAAGGCGATCCTGCAGAAATGCGACCATGCGGCGATCTACCTGCTGATCGCCGGCAGCTATACGCCGTTCACGCTGGTCACGCTGCGCGGCCCGTGGGGCTGGTCGCTGTTCGGCGTGAGTTGGGGGCTCGCCGTGTTCGGCATCGTGCAGGAACTCACGCTCGGGCGCCGCACACGCCTGCTGTCGATGATCCTGTACGTGCTGATGGGCTGGCTCGCGCTCGTCGCCGTGCGTCCGCTGATCCATGCGCTGCCGCCGATCGGCACCGCGTGGCTCGTGGCCGGCGGCGTGATCTACAGCGCGGGGATCTACTTCTTCATCAACGACGAACGCATCCGTCACGGGCACGGCATCTGGCACCTTTTCGTGCTGGCCGGCAGCCTGTGCCAGTTCGTCAGTGTCGCGATGTATGTCGCGTGATACAGCGGCTCGATCGAGCACATGTGGATACGCTTGCACTGGAAGTAGACTTGCTTTGACGCTAAGGTGAACACGTTTGAAAAATCTAACGGGACCACGACGACGTTACTCAATAGCTGAATTATCGGGACAAGAAGAGGGTGATGCTGTTGTATTCAAAATTATTCAATTCCGAATATATGTGGCCTGCGATGTTCATTTAAGGTAATATTTACAAAGCCACACATCTGGGCCAAATCCTATTATGTCCACCGTAAAATCAAAATCCATTGTTGAGCGTTTTAGTAGAGCGCAGGATAGCTTGGTGATCCAGGCTGCTGATATGTCACTCGAGACTATCGCAGCCATGGTCGACGCCGGGGCTATTGACGTGCAACCAGAATATCAGCGTCGAGAACGATGGTCTTTGCCTGCTCAATCTGCGCTTATTGAATCATTTTTACTCAATATTCCCGTTCCGCCTGTCTATTTGGCTGAAGAGGATTTTGGAACATATTCGGTGATTGATGGGAAGCAACGGTTGACTGCTATTAAGAGGTTTATGCGTCAGGAGTTCGCGCTTTCTAAGCCGGCGAGATTTGATGAGTTGAATGGCCTGCATCTGGCTGAGTTGCCAATCGATTTGAGAAATGCACTGACAATTCGCCCTTACGTGCGTGTAGTCACTTTGTTAAAGCAGAGTGATCCTCAGTTGAAGTATGAAGTGTTTACAAGACTTAATACTGGTGGCGTGCCTCTCCAGCCGCAAGAGGTTCGAAATGCAATGTATCGTGGAAAATTAAACGATATGTTGATCCAATTGTCGGAGCAAGAATTTCTTAGAAGGCAGCTTAAAATTAGAACTAAGAAGGAGGATGCCTATCTATCGATGTCCGACGTCGAATATGTGTTGAGATTTTTCACGATGTTTGACGAATGGAAGTCATTCTCGGGCGACTATCGGCGGTCCATGGATAGATATATGGATGTGAATCGAAATCCAACGCTCGCAAAGCTAAAGAAACTACATTTGTTGTACAACGCATGCTTGGAAAGGTGTCAGGCACTGTGGGGTGATCATGCATTCAGGCGGTTTGATGTTGCGAGCAATGTATATCGCGATCAATTTCTTTCGGCGCTATATGACGCGCAGATGATCGCTGTTTCGATGCTGACAGAAGTGAAATTTAAGAAGTTGGTATCTCGGCGACAAAAGGTAGTTAATTCGACTCGAGCACTCTTCGGGGTCCCGGAATTCGAAGATTCGATTCGAGTTTCGACAAATACGCCAACGCGAGTAAAAACTCGTGTCGAAATGATGGTTGCAATGTTGGCGGAGCTCTGTTAGATCATATGCGAAGCGAACGTGCTAACTTTCTTCGGCGGTTGCAGGCGATATCAAGTGCATGTGAAGAGCCGCTTTTGGTGAATACCGCAGACCTGACTCATAATGAACGAGCAAAGCAGCTTCGCTGCGGATTGTGCGTTATGATATTCTCTGCGCTGGAGGATTTTGTTCGTGAGAGAATTTCTCAGGTTTTGGAGCATTTGACGCCGGCATCTTTGCCATTTTCAAGCTTGTCTCAAAAATTTCAGAACTCTGCTTCGCAGGTTGCCCTGCAAAGTCTTGCGTTTCAATCTCAATATATCGAAGAAGATCAGCGGCTCGCCTTCCTGCGTGCTGAATTTAAGAAGTTGGCAACAGTGGGGGAGAATCACTATTCTATATCGAGATTCGCATTTTCAAATTCTAAAACGAATGTACAGTCTTCAGAGATATTTGATGTTCTCGATGCATTTTTGGTCGAGAAGCCATGGGAGGCAATATATTTAACTGCTCGACGTCTTCAGTTGGCGACCGCCAATCCCGCCAAACAAGAATTCGAGCAGCTTGCCACGGCTCGGCATTCAGCGGCACATAAACAGATATTTGACATTCCCAGTATCGACTTGAAGGCAAAAATATCATCAGCAATGTCGATTGGTGTTGCATTCGATGTGGTGTTGAGCTGTGCGGTGTCGAATATGAACTCTTCTATCGCGCGTCATCAGGCAATGCGTAATCTGAAGGCCAATGATATCAAGATCTTCTATGTGGAAGAGGGGCAGTACCGAGGAAAATATCGACTTATTCAAGAGGGGCAGCCTAGAGATCGAACATTGTTGAGCGATCCGGATTTGTCAGTGGTTAAGGCAAACGGGCTTCAGAAACTCGCGATCAATCCGGGTGTTCTTGTAGTGCAAGATGCAATGGGAAAGCCTAAGGAGTGGTATTGCCGTTCGAACGGTGAATGATGCTCGCTTCGCCGTCATACTCGATATAGCGATTGTGCAATCGGCGTGGCTTAGGGGAATTCACCCGTGGCTCTACGGATTGCGCTAACGCCCGGGTTGGCAGCGAGCGATACCTTTACAGAGGTTAGGGTAAATGGTCGTCATCTCTGGATGGCCGCCGGTGCGGTGCTTCGCAACGCATTGAACCCGACCCATCCCCAGTACACGCGGTGATGCGCGATCAACCCGTCGCGCAGGTCCATCACCTCGACGAGATCGACCTGGTCGCCGTCCGGCGTTGCGCGCGGGTATTCGCAGGCGAGCTGGCGGCCGCTCGAGAAGAACAGCCCGGTTCGGTACCAGCGCCCGAGCTGGTTGTCCGGATTGCGCAGGCCGGCCGTGAAGAATGCGCCGATCGCGGCCTTGCCGTGCAGCACGCCCGAGCCGTGCGCGGGCAGCGTGGCGACGACGAGCGGCGTTTCGAGCACCGCGTCGTCGGCATACAGCGACATCAGCGCGCCGAGGTCGCGGGCGACGACGGCTGCGTGCCAGTCTTCATGGATACGCCGGGCGTCGGCGTCGGTGTCTGCGGGTGTCATGGCGGGTTTCCGGAAGTCGATCACGGAAACCACTGTAGGGGCGCGCCGCCGCGGGACGTTTCACGTCGACCCGAAACGTGGATGCCCTGCCGTGGCGAAGGCGGTCGGGCGTCGGCCCTTAGCCGGCCAGCGCGTCGAGATTCAGCACATACGACTTGCCGATCCACACCGCGCAATCGCGATGGTCGCGCAGTTCGTCGTGCGTATTCGGATGCAGGAAGATGTCGAGCGCGCCGTGGTTCAGCACGAGCCACGGCACGATNTCGTCGAANCGNGCGGCGTCGAACGCGATCTGGTACGACCAGGCCGGATGCGGGCCGACGAGGCGTTCGTGAAAGCGGCCGAGTTCGATGACCGCGCCGAACCGCGCGTCGACGACCTGGCGAAACGCCCAGGCCGCGTCGCGGCTCGCCGCATCGAAATAGACGTGCGCGTGCCAGCTGTCGATGGCGATAGTGTCGAGGGCAGCCATGGAAAGACTCGATTAAAAAGGGGAATGCTGGAGATGCCGGGCGAAACGGCCGATGCGTGATTATCGCGCGTCCTTGCTGCTTGCGTCGTGTCTCAATCCGGAAACCCGATGCGGATGATTTGTCCTGCATCAGAAGAATCGGCTGATCCGATCAAATCACTTTGGCGGTATCCACGTGCGCGATATCACGCCGGAGCCTTGCGGGCAGGCGCACCGGCCGGCATCGCACCGGCAACACGCCATTTCGGAAATTGAAAGAGCCGGGTGAGTACCCACCGGATCGCCGGTAGAAATCCGATCAGGTCGTTGAATGAAATAAAGAAATTCCGTGTCGGCGGAATTCGCGAACGACGCGGTGCGCAGGCCGAATGCCGCACCTGAAAATAACAATTGCGGATTCGGCTATTCAAGCGGGATGCGGCCCGACATACGATGATTTCAACGCATCGATGATGGATCGATGCGGGGACAACCATCTGGAGGCCATTATGCGATCCCTCGTTCCCGTTGCTGTTCTTTCCTGCGCACTCGTTGCGCTGCCTGCCGCCGCCTTTGCGCAGTCGATCGGTGCCGGCGACATCCCGCATGCCGCGCCGTTGACCTGGTCGGCGGCGCGTGCCGAAACCGATGTGCAGCTGATGCAGATGACGCGTGCCGGCTATCGCGCGACGACGGCCGGCAACCAGAACTATCCGCTCGCGATGCAGCGTGCGCTCGAGCGCGTGTACAACCCGATGCCCGATCGGTGGCCCGACGAGAAGGCCGCGATGCAAGCGCGGGCGGCCCGCGACGCGCAGACCGGCCATCCGGTGAAGGCGTTCTTCGTGAAAACCGCGTATTACCTGAAGGGCGAGAACACGTTTTGATGCAGGAGACGAACATGGCATGCCCCAACCGATTGTCCGGCGTGTGGCGTGCGCCGGCGATACGCAGGCTGCCGGAAGCGGGCGCGACGCGACGGCGCGCCGATATGCACGGCATGCGACGCCGGGCGAACACCCTGCGCGACGCGGGCCGCGGCGCCGTCGTGTGCCGTAGCGCGTGGCCGGGCGTGGTGGAGGACGACGCGTCCGCGAGCGAGGGCGAATCATGAAGGCTGCCCGAAAAGGCCGCCGCCATCCGCCTTTGACGCGCGAATGGCTGCTGCCGCTGCCGCCCGCGCATGCCCGCGACATCTCGCTGAAATGCCACATGGCGCTGGTGGCGCTGCGCGGCGAGCACGGTAGCGAAACGCTGCTGATGCGGCTGCGCACGAGCGTGTACCTGGTGTTCCTCGCGCTCGACGATGCGGTCTCTCCCGACGCGACCATCGACCTGTGCGTCGACGCGGAGCGCGTGCTGGACGCGAGCGTGGCGCGCGCCGTGCAAAGCGGTGCATGGGCGCTGCACGACGACGAATGCGCGGTGCTCGAACGCGTGCTCACCGCGAACGACGCGTGCGTCGCGACGCTCACGCGGCATCGGCTGGCGGAGCTGTGGCGTCATGTGTGCACGTTCGCTTCTGCCGAACAGCCGGGGCTGGTCGCGCAGGCCGCGGCGAAGATGCGGGAGCCGGCCGTTCTGCATTGAGGGGCTGCCACGGGCCGTGTTTCATACGCGTCCCATTCCATCGCGCGGACGCGCGCCGTCTAATGCATGACTGGAACCCGGCATGGCCGGGCGACGACGATCCATCCTCGCGTTTGCGACGGTCGTGCGTGTCGGCGCGAACGCATTCGTTTCAGTCAGGAGGAGCGATGGCGCTATACAGGAGCGGCGGCTACTTCACATGCGGAAGTGGCCGCGCATTCAGCGAGAATCTGCCGCCGGGCAGCAAGGTGACGGTGGCGGGCATCTATCGATGCACCGTATGTGGCGACGAAATCGGCATTGCGAAAGCGCAGACGTTGCCGTCCGAGGAAGCGCATCCGCACGATCTCGATCCGCCGTCCGACCCGCTGCTCGATCCGGGGCCGACCGCCTGGCAACTGATCGCCGCGGCGGAGTCGCGAAGCTAGGCAACCGACGTTCGCCTTCGCACGCAGGGCGCAAGCGCAGCGCGTCACACGGCGTCCGTCAAAACAAAAAGCGCCACGGAGCGAATGAACTCCGTGGCGCTTTTTCGATTCCAGCCGCTGCGAAGGCGCGAACCTTCTCGCGGCGCAACGCGCGACTTAAGCGGCCGTTGCCGACTTCGCCGGCTTCTGCAGCTTGCCCTTGCCGGCGCGCTGGATTTCCTCGAGCTTGATCTCGACGTGGCGCGAGAACACATACTCGGCCGGACGCTGCTTCGCGATCGAGATGTCCGGTGCGAACGGGCCGTCGGTCTTGATGCCCTTGCGGCTCACGCGCAGCGCCTTCAGCGGGTTCGAGATCGTGTCCATCACGGCCGTCGCCTCGAAGCCGCAGTGGACCATGCAGTCCGCGCACTTCTCGTAGTTGCCGACGCCGTAGTTGTCCCACTCGGTCGTTTCCATCAGTTCCTTGAAGGTCTTCACGTAACCTTCGCCGACCAGGTAGCACGGCTTCTGCCAGCCGAACACCGTACGCGCCGGGTTGCCCCACGGCGTGCACTTGTACGTCTGGTTGCCGGCCAGGAAGTCGAGGAACAGCGACGACTGGCTGAACGACCAGCGCTTGCCGCCTTCGCCGCGCTTCAGGATTTCGCGGAACAGGTTCTTCGTCTTGTCGCGGTTCAGGAAGTGCTGCTGATCCGGCGCGCGCTCGTACGCGTAGCCCGGCGACACGGTGATGCCGTCGACGCCGATCGGGCCCAGCGTGTCGAAGAACTTCGCGACGCGCTCCGGCACCGCATCGTTGAACAGCGTGCAGTTGATGTTCACGCGGAAGCCGCGGCGCTTCGCTTCCTTGATCGCCGCGACGGCCTTGTCGTACACGCCTTCCTGCGACACCGAGTGATCGTGCGCTTCCTTGTCGCCGTCGAGGTGGACCGACCAGACGAAATACGGGCTCGGCTGGTAGTCGTCCATCTTCTTTTCCATCAGCAGCGCGTTCGTGCACAGGTACACGAACTTCTTGCGCTTCATGATGCCCTTGACGATTTCCGGCATTTCCTTGTGGAGCAGCGGCTCGCCGCCGGCGATCGACACGACGGGCGCGCCGCACTCGTCGACGGCCTGCAGGCATTCCTCGACGGACAGGCGCTGGTTCAGGATCGGGTCCGGATAATCGATCTTGCCGCAGCCGTTGCACGCGAGGTTGCAGCGGAACAGCGGCTCGAGCATCAGCGCGAGCGGATAGCGTTTGTTGCCGGACAGGTGCTGGCGCACGATGTAGGCGCCGACACGGACTTGCTGGAGCAGCGGAATAGACAAGGGATGTCCTCCTTAAACTTCGCGGGCGACAGCTTGCGTGAGCTTCGCCGGCAACTTGAATTCGACTTTTTCTTCACGGCCCGCCATCGTCGCGACATCGACGGGCCCCAGCGCGCGCAGCGCGCCGATTACATCCTCGACCATTTCTTCGGGCGCCGACGCGCCGGCGGTCAGGCCGACCGTCTGCACGCCCGCGAACCATTCGGCCTTCACTTCCGAGCCGTCGGCGACGAGATAGCTCGGCACACCGCTTTCGGTGCCGATCTCGCGCAGGCGGTTCGAGTTCGANCTGTTCGTCGCACCGACGACGAGCAGCACGTCAACCTGTTCGCTCAGCTCGCGCACGGCGGCCTGGCGATTCTGCGTGGCATAGCAGATGTCGCGCGTATCCGGGCCGACGATGTCGGTGAACCGGCGCTGCAGCGCTTCGATGATCCCGCGCGTGTCGTCGACCGACAGCGTGGTCTGCGTGATGTACGCGACCGGCGTATCGACGGGCAACGTCAGCGTATCGACTTCTGCTTCGCTCTGCACGAGGATCACCTCGGCCGGAATCTGGCCGATCGTGCCCTCGACTTCCGGGTGGCCCGCGTGGCCGATCAGGATCAGCCGACGGCCCGCCGCGACGTACTGGCGCCCCTGCACGTGCACTTTCGTGACGAGTGGGCAGGTCGCGTCGAGCACGTCGAGCCCGCGCGTCTGCGCGTCGCGCTCGACCGTCTGGGCGACACCGTGCGCGCTGAAGATCGCGACAGCGCCGTGCGGCACCTCGTCGAGTTCCTCAACGAATCGTGCCCCTTTATTACGCAGATTTTCGACGACATGCCGGTTATGCACGATCTCGTGACGCACATAGACCGGCGCACCGTGCCGTTGCAGCGCGCGATCGACGATCTCGATCGCACGGACAACCCCCGCACAAAAGCCGCGGGGCTGGGCAAGGATGACTCGCATAGGTGAGCGAACTCCGACGACAGACGCCGGGGTTCGAGGCGCTGGCACGCGCTTGCTCGCCCCGGCTTGATGTTATGAAGGCAGGAACGAACCGGCCGGCCAGGCCCCGGAACCCCGAATTAATCGCGCATTTTAACCCTATCGGGCCGTCCGTGCTTTGGTGCTGTGTCGGTACCGTTGCAATTGTGGGAGAGCCGCGTCGGCGCTGGCGCGCGCGGAACCCGGTAAACTGCGCGGTTTCGCCGGCGGCCGCTCCGGCTGCCCGCCATCGCGCTCATTTCAAGGCCCTTCGATGACCGTCGATTCTTACGCGTATTGCCCTTCCGCTCGTGGGGTTTCGGGTGTTTTGTTCCCGACCCCTATTTATGCCGAACCCGCCGGCGCCCGGCAGGAGGCAGGCCGATGATGCTGGCGATCGCTTTCCTCGTGTCCGGCCTGTCGCTGGTGATCTGGATCGTGTTGCTCGTCGCGCGCGGTGGCTTCTGGCGCGCGCAGCCCGCGCGGCCGCTGCCGCCGGACGCCCGCGGCGCGGCGGCCGAGGCAGGCTGGCCGGCCGTCGTGGCGGTCGTGCCGGCGCGCAACGAAGCCGACGTGATCGCCCGTGCGGCGACTTCGCTGCTCGAGCAGGACTATCCGGGCGACTTCCATCTGATCATCGTCGACGACCACAGCGACGACGGTACCGCCGACGCGGCCCGCGCGGCCGCGCTCGTGATCAACCGTGCCGACCGGTTGACGGTGCTGAGCGCGAAGCCGTTGCCGGCCGGCTGGTCCGGCAAGGTGTGGGCGCAGTCGCAGGGGATCGCGGCGGTGCGGACGCTCGGCCTGCCGGCCGACTACCTGCTGCTGACGGATGCCGACATCGGCCATCCGCCCGACGCCGTCGCGCAGCTCGTCACGCGTGCACAGGCCGAGCATCGCGATCTCGTATCGCTGATGGTGCGGCTGCGCTGCGACTCGTTCTGGGAAAAGGCGCTGATTCCGGCGTTCGTGTTCTTCTTCGCGAAGCTGTATCCGTTCTCGTGGATCAACAATCCGCGCAACCGGACGGCCGGCGCCGCCGGCGGCTGCATGCTCGTGAAGCGCACGGCGCTCGAGGAAGCGGGCGGCATCGAATCGATTCGCGGCGCGCTGATCGACGACTGCAGCCTCGCCGCGCAGATCAAGCATCGCGGCAGCGGCCGCCATCCGATCCGGCTCGATCTCGCCGATCGCAGCGTGTCGCTGCGCCCGTACGACAGCTGGCGCGACATCTGGAACATGATCGCGCGCACCGCGTTCACGCAACTGCACTATTCGCCGCTGCTGCTGGCCGGCACGCTGCTCGGGATGACGATCATCTATCTGGTGCCGCCCGTCGCTGCGCTCGCTTACGGCGCGCGTGCGTGGCCGGCCTGGCTCGCATGGGCGTCGATGTGCGCCGCGTATGCGCCGATGCTGCGCTACTACCGGCGCTCGCCGCTGTGGGCGCCCGCGCTGCCGCTCGTCGCGCTGTTCTATGTGGGCGCGACATTCGCGTCCGCGTGGCGTTACTGGCGCGGCAAGGGCGGGCAATGGAAGGCGCGTGTGCAGGCGCCGGTGGATCGCTGACGCCGAGTGTGCCCCGGGAGGCATGCCTCCCGGCAGCCGGAAAGCAAACAGCCCGATCGGTGCGAACCGGTCGGGCTGTTTCGTTTTCGGCGGTGTCGTGTGCCGATGCCGAGTGCTTACCGCTGCGTCAGCATCATGTACATCTGAACCACGACGTCCGGCGAGAACGTAAACGGCACCCAGCCGTAGCCCGTGTGGCGGGCGACCAGCAGGCGGTCGCCGTTCGACTGCTTCTGCACGGCCATCATCGGGTTCTTCGTCGTCACGAAACGCCAGCCGGCCGGAATGCCGGGCGGCGGCTCCGGCTGCATCGACGCACGCGCGTGCGCGAGTTCCTCGATCANNTGGCCCAGTTGNTCCGGATGCAGCGTGATCGACTGGCCGTTGATGGTCAGCGTGAGTTCGTTCTGGGACGGGCGCGCGACGTGCAGCGTCGCCTTGTCGGCCGGTGCGGCAGCGGTGTCGGTTGCAACCGCGGAGTCGGTTTGCGCCGCCGGGACGATCGCGGTTTCGGCGTCGGCTGCCGCAGTCGACACCTCGGCAGCGTCGGCCTCGACCGGTGCGGCTGCGTGTGCGGCCGGCTCCGTTGCCGGCGTGTCCGCCGGCGCCGGTTCGACGGCGTCGGCCGTCACCGCCGTGGCTGCGACCGCACTCGTCGCGGCTTCCTTGACGACGGCCTCGACGAGCGCTTCTGCGTCGGCGATGGCCTTCGCGTGGTGCTGCGCGGCCGTTTCGGCCTGGGCGATCGCTTCGGTATGGCGCTGCGTGATGGCTTCGGCTTCGGCGGTCGCTTCGGCGTGGCGTTGCGCGGCGGCTTCGGCCTGGGCAATCGCTTCGGCGTGACGCTGCGTGATGGCTTCGGCCTCCGCGGTGGCTTCGGCGTGACGCCGGGCGGCGGCCTGCGTGTCGGCGAGTGCCTGCGTGTGACGCTGGGCGAGCGCCTCGGCCTCGGCGATCGCGGCCATGTGGCGCTGCACGGCGGCCTCGGCTTCGGCCGTCGCTTCCGCATGGCGCTTCGCGGCGGCTTCGGCTTCGGCGGTGGCCGCGGCATGGCGTTGGGCGGCCGCGTCGGCTTCGGTCGCGGCGGCGTGATGACGCTGCGCGGCGGCCTCGGCTTCGGCGATCGCCGCCGCGTGGCGCTGCGACGCGGCTTCGGCATCCGCGTGACGTTGCGCGAGCGCTTCGGTCAGCGCGGTGGCTTCAGCATGGCGCTGCGAAGCGGCTTCGGCTTGCGTGGCGGCATCCGTATGACGTTGGGCGGCCGCTTCGGCGGCGGCGGTGGCGTCGACATGGCGCCGCTGCGCGGCTTCGGCATCGGCGGCCGCGGCCGTGTGGCGCTGCGCGGCGGCCTGCGCTTCGGCTTCCGCCGCCGCGTGACGCTCGGCCGCGGCCCGGGCTTCCGCCGCCGCGGCGCGCGCGAACGCTTCCGCGCTGCGTGCCGCCTGCTGGGCGGCGTGGTGATCGTGGAGGAGCTGATCGACGCCCGTGGCGAGCGAAGCGATCTGATCGTTCAGGTTCATGCGTGTCTTCTCTGCGTAAGACCCGCGATTTTAACCGCTGCGCCGATGCCGGTCCGCGCGCGACGTGTAACAAAGTGCGCAAAGCGGCGCGACGTGCGCCGCTTTGTGTTACTTGAGGTAGCCCGCCGAGCCGAACCAGTCCAGCGCATCGCGCAGCCCTTCGCGATATGGGCGCGCACGGTAGCCCAGCTCTCGCTCGGCCTTCGCGGACGTGAAATACATCTTGTTCTTCGACATCCGCAACCCGTCGACGGTGACGAACGGCTCCTTCTTCGTGAACTTCGCGACCGCTTCGGCGCCGACCGCGAGCGGGTACAGCGGCCAGCGCGGCAGCGCGATCGTCGGCGCCTTGCGGCCGGTCATCTGCGCGATGTCCGCGAGCATCTGCTGCAGCGGCAGGTTCTCGCCGCCGAGGATGTAGCGCTCGCCGATCCGGCCGCGCTCGAGCGCGAGGAAGTGGCCGTGCGCGACGTCGTCGACGTGCACGAGGTTCAGCCCCGTGTCGACGAACGCGGGAATCTTGCCGAGTGCGGCCTCGACGATGATGCGGCCGGTCGGCGTCGGCTTCACGTCGCGCGGGCCGATCGGCGTCGACGGATTGACGATCACGGCCGGCAGCCCTTCGTCGGCGATCATCCGTTCGACCGCGCGCTCCGCGAGCACCTTGCTGCGCTTGTAGACGCCGATCGCCTGCTCGGCCGTGAGCGGCCGGTTCTCGTCGGACGGGTCGCCCGCGCTCGTCACCTTCAGCGTCGCGACGCTGCTCGTGTAGACGATCCGCTCGACGCCTTCCGCGCGGGCCGCGCGCATCGTCGCGACCGCGCCTTCGAGGTTCGCGCGCTCGATCTCGTCGGGGTCGGGCGCCCACAGCCGGTAGTCGGCCGCGACGTGCAGCAGGTAGCGCACGCCGCGCAGCGCGGCGCGCATCGACGCCTCGTCGCGCATGTCGCCGGTGACGATCTCGGCATCGAGATCCGCGACGTTCGTGCGCGGGCTGGTGGGGCGCACGAGCACGCGCACCGCATAGCCTTTCTGCTGCGCGATGCGCGCGACGGCCGAGCCGACGAAACCGGACGCGCCGGTGACGAGAACGAGATCGCGGGAAGTATCAGTCATGCGTTTCCTTCAGGGCCGCGCGGGCGGCGCGGCGGTTGGGCATCGGCGAGATTGTACGTGGTCGGCGTGCGCGGCGACGCCCGGCCGGCGCGTGTGCGAAGCGGCCGACGCGACTACAATGCCGGGCTTGAATGCAACGGGAGGGCGACGCGATGAGCCGCAATGAACTGGACGAACGGATCGAGACCTACTACGTGCGGGTGCGCGGCGTCGTGCAGGGCGTCGGCTTTCGTCATGCGACGGTGCGCGAGGCGCATGCGCTGAAGCTGCGCGGCTGGGTCGCGAATCTGGAGGACGGCACCGTCGAGGCGATGATCCAGGGCCCCGGCGCGCAGATCGACCGGATGCTCGCGTGGCTGCGTCACGGGCCGCCCGCCGCGCGCGTGACCGAGGTGACGTTCGAGGAACGCCGGACCGAGAAGCGCTTCGAACGCTTCCAGCAGCAGTAAAAAAGGCACAAAACGATCATGACGGGGTATCCGGAAGCCGGGCGCGGTCTCACGCTGTCGGTGATGGCGTCGACGCTGTTCGCGCTGATGTCGGCTTACGCGAAACTGCTCGCGCCGCTCACCGGGCTCGACATCTTCGCGTGGCGCATCGTGTGGACCGCGCCGGGCGCGCTCGCGCTGATCGCGCTGCGCGGCCGCTGGCCGGCCCTCGTCGAGCTGGCGCGGCGCAGTGCGCGCGACNGGCGCCTGCTGATCGCGCTGCCGGTGAGCGCGGCGCTGCTCGGCGTGCAGCTGTGGCTGTTCCTGTGGGCGCCGCTGCACGGCCGCATGCTCGAAGTGTCGCTCGGCTATTTCCTGCTGCCGCTGACGATGGTGCTCGTCGGCCGCTTCTACTATCACGAACGGCTCGACCCGCTGCAATGGGCGGCGGTCGCGTGCGCGGCGCTCGGCGTCGCGCACGAGGTGTGGGCGACGCGCGCGTTCGCGTGGCCGACGCTGGTCGTCGCGCTCGGCTATCCGCCGTATTTCGTGCTGCGNCGGCGGATCAACGCCGATTCNNTGGCNGCCTTCGCGGTCGAGATCGTGCTGCTGTGCCCGATCGCGTTCGCGATGGTCGCGACGAGCGCGACGCAGGTCGCCGGCCAGCCGCTGCTGTGGGCCGCGCTGCTGCCGGGGCTCGGCATCCTCAGCACGCTCGCGCTCGCGAGCTACCTGAAGGCGAGCCGGATGCTGCCGATGGCGCTGTTCGGGATTCTCGGCTACGTCGAGCCCGTGCTGCTCGTCGTGGTGTCGCTGCTGCTGCTCGGCGAAACGCTGAGCGTCGCGCAGCTCGCGACGTACGGGCCGATCTGGGTCGCCGTCGCGCTGACCGCATGGCACAGCGCGATGCTGATGCGGCGCTTGCCCGCGCGCGGATAACCGCCTCGTCGCGATGCGCCGGCCGTGCGGAACGTGCCGCGCATCGCGCTTCATCCCGAGCGGCGAACACCGCGCGTCGCGCTGCCGACTTCCGCTCACTCCCGCCGAATCCCTCGATCCTGACCGCCAACTGGCGACGCGCTGACGCGAATCTGGCGACGCTGTCTGCTTCGCCGCGCAACGCTCGCGCTTGTAATCGAACAGAAGATTCGGTTGCACTTTGTTACTTAGGGTCTCCCCTGATCGGCTACTAGACTGGCCTGACCGACTTCCCTTCGTATGCAGCTTTTCCATGAACGGTCATCTCCGCGCCTGGCCAGCCGGATTGGCGCGATGCGGGCATACGCGCATCGCCGCTGATCGCGCTCGCCGTCTCTTTCCCGATCCTTTCCCCGGTGCGCGCCGCACCGCCGTCGTGCAGGTGGGTTCATGTCGTTGAGCCCGCCGCGTTCCGCCATGGTGCAGCCGTCGCGCAGCGGCCGTCTAATCGAAGTCGACTTCTTTCGCGGGCTCGTGCTGTTGATGATCGTCGTCGATCACATCGGCGCGAGCGTGCTGTCGCGCGTGACGCTGCACGCGTTCGCGCTGTGCGANGCGGCCGAGGTGTTCGTGTTCCTCGGCGGCTTCGCGACCGCGAGCGCGTATGGCGCNATCGCCGAGCGNCACGGCGCNCGCGCCGCGCAGCAGCGGTTCGTGCGGCGCGCGATGCAGATCTACCGCGCGTTTCTCGCGACGTCGACGCTGATGCTCGTCGTGTCGGCCGTGCTCGATCACTTCGGCATCGATGCGCCGAACCTCGCGCTCGACGACGTCAGCGTGATGCTCGCGTCGCCGCTCACGGGTCTCGCCGAACTGTTGACGTTCCAGCGCCAGCCGTATCTCGCGTCGGTGCTGCCGATGTACGTGCTGTTCGCGCTCGCGTCGCCGGTGCTGGTGCCGTTCGCGCGGCGCCATCCGTGGCTGCTCGTCGTGATCAGCGCCGCGTCGTGGCTCGCTGCGGGCTGGCTCGGCCCCGAACTGCTGGACACCGACGGCTTCCGCTGGAGCTTCAACCCGTTCGCGTGGCAGCTGATGTTCGTCGCCGGCGTGCTCGCGCGCTGCCAGCCGTTCTACCGGCGCGTCGCACTCGGTCGCTGGGGCGTCGCGGCGACCGGGCTCGCGTGCGCGATCGTGCTCGGCTGCGCGAGCTACAAGCTGTTCTCAGGGCTGCCGGTGCCCGAAGGCGTGCTCAAGCGCGATCTCGCGTTGCCGCGCGTGGTGAGCTTCGCGGCCATCGCGTGGCTGATGGCCGATTGCGTGCGCTTCGGCTGGATCGCGCGGATCGCGCAGGGCGTGCAGCCCGTCGTGGCGGTCGGCCAGCGCGGGCTGATCTGCTTCGTCGCGGGCGCGGCGATCTCGCTCGTGATCGATTCGCTGCTGCACCCGGTCGTGCATAGCGCCGATCTGCGGCACGTCGGCGTGGGCCTCGTCGCCGACGCGTGCGCGGTCGGGCTGATGATGGCGGTGGCGGGTTCGGGAACGTGGATCGCGCGATGGCGCGGCGCGGCGGCGTAGGACCAGCGCAAGCCCGTTATTAGCGTGAACAGGCTCTGGCGCGCGCAGGGTGGTGTGCGGCGCGGCAGGCGCCGCGCGGCGTCAGTGAGGTGAGCCGATACGGGAGCGGGGCGTGGCGGTGGCGTCGTCGGATTCGGCGTCGTCGCGTTCGTCCTGCGCCGGCTCGTCGCGCTCCGCGAGCACCGCGTCGGCTTCGGCCGCGGCCCGGGCGGCGCGCATCGCGGTGCAGCGCTGCGCGTGCCGGATGTCCGACAGGATTCTCAAAAGCCGCGTTGTCTTGCTTTTCATCGTGTTCTCCCGCCAGTGCGCATCTCGCGACGCGGATGCGTTGTCTGCAACCAGTGTAGGACGCGTTCGCGTTTCTGGCGGGAGAATGTGGCGTGCACGCCGCACGCCGAGGGATAGTCCTTACTGCGCGGCGGCCGCTGCTTGCGCCTGCAACGCTTCTTCGCGGCGTTCTTCGGTGCAGCGCTGATGCTGGCGCGACAGGCGGTTCATCAGCGGCAGCAGCAGCAGCGCGAGCAGCATGCCGATCGCGGCGAGCCAGCCGAGCTTCTCGAACAGCGACAGGTAGAGCGGCAGCGACTCGGTGGCCGGCAGTTCGTGCGACGGCATCTGCGCGAAGTTCGCGACGACGCTGCCCAGATACTGCGACACGCCCGTCGCGACGAAATACGCACCCATCATGAAGCCGCTCATGCGCGCCGGCACGTAGCGGGCGATCATCGCGAGGCCGAGGCCGCTCACCAGCAGTTCGCCGAGCGAGTACAGGCCGTAACCCCACACCATGAACCACGACGACACGCGACCGTCGACCGCGTAGCGGCCGCTGATCGTGAACACCAGGTAGCCGGCGGCCACCGCGCCGAAACCGAGCGCGTACTTCGCGGCGACCGGCAGGTTGCGGCCGCCCTTCGCGACGGCGTTGTAGACCCACACGAGCACCGGGCTTAGCAGCATGATCCAGATCGGGTTCAGCGCCTGGAACTGCGCGGCGCTCCACGTGAACAGCGTCGTGCCGAACAGCATGAAGCGCGGGTCGACGTTGCGCAGCGCGAACAGCGTCAGCGACGTCGACATCTGCACGTAGAAGATGAAGAACAGGATCACCTGGCCGATCAGCACGAGCGCCGCGATCAGGCCGGCGCGCTCCGAGCGCTCCGACTTCGCGATCATGTACGCGAAGATCGCGAGGATCGCGAATGCCGCCGTCCACACGCTGGCGACCGCGAGCTGCTTGTGCTGCAGCACGTACAGCGTGATCAGCGCGAGCGCGACGCCGCCGGCCGCGACCGCGCCGAGGCGCTTCCAGCGGATCGGCTCGTCGTCCGGCTGCGAGCCGACGTGCGCGAGCGTGCGGTGCATCAGCATGAAGTTGAGGATCGCGAGCAGCATGCCGCCGCAGCAGACCGCGAACGCGGTGTGCCAGCCCCAGTGATCCTTGATCCACGGCGTCGCGAGCATCGACACCGTCGAGCCGATGTTGACCGCCATGTAGTAGATCGTGAACGCGCTGTCGATGCGCGCGTCGTCGCCTTCGTAGATGCGGCGCACGAGGTTCGCCGCGTTGGCCTTGAACAGGCCGTTGCCGACGACGATCACGCCGAGCGACGCGTACATGTACGCGAGGTGATCGTTCGGCACCGCGAGCATCAGGTAGCCGGCGCACAGCACGGACGCGCCGATGATCATCGTGCGGCGGGCGCCGAGCACCTTGTCGCCGATCCAGCCGCCGATCGACGGCGCGGCGTAGACGAGTGCGGTGAACGCACCCCAGGTCAGGTTCGCGTGGCTGTCGGTGAAGCCGAGCCGGTCGACCATGAAGAGGACCAGGAGCGCGGCCATGCCGTAGTAGCCGAAGCGCTCCCACATTTCGATGAGGAAGACCGTCGTAAACGATCGGGTCTGTGAAACAGGTGCGTGCATCATCAATCTCGTTTGAAACGGACGGCGCGGATCGCGCGTCGCCTTGGGGGTCGAACTGGCGCCGGAGCACTGAGGCCGGGTAGGCTTGCGTCGGCGATGGAGCAGTCGGGCGGTTAGCCCGGGCCGGGGTCGGACTCCGCGTCAAAAGGCGGAGCGCGGCCCCGACCGGCGCGCGAATGGTAACGTTTGCCGGTCCGGTGCGTCGGGTCCGCGCCACTTAGGGAAACTCCCGATATGGCAGCAGCTTTCAGGAACATTTGTCTCATCATCTACTTGTAAGCTTGACGCCGGTTCTCCGCAAATTCCCGGAGAGCCGCTTGCAGCTTGCCTGTGAAGCCTGCGAGTCTGGCAAGATAGCGCGTCGTTTCGTGCGCTTCGGGCCCTGTTTAGTGCACCGGGCTCAACGCCGAAGGCGTGTACGAACCCGAAGATTAAGCTATCTCCAATTAACTTAGTTACTTTCCATCAAACATTTTTTGACGACCACTTTTCGGCCTGCTATGGTTCCCCCCACTGAAAACTCGCGATCGGCAGACGCTGTCGCACTNGGCAGCAAGATTCGCGCGTTGCGCCAACGTCTGAAGCGCACGCTCGACGACACCGCTACCGCCGCGGGGATTTCGAAGCCGTTTCTGTCTCAAGTCGAGCGCGGGCTCGCGTCGCCGTCACTGACGTCGCTGGCCGGTATTGCCCACGCACTCGGCGTGACGGTGCAGTACTTCGTGGATACGCCGAGCGAGGAACGCTCGGTGTGCCGAGGCGATCAGTTGCGCTTCTTCGGGTTTGCCGATTCGGCGAACCTGTTCGCGAGACTGACGAACGTGTCCGAAGGGCGCCAGCTTGAGGCGATCCTCGTGAGGATGCCGCCGGGGCAGAAACGGTCGGAGGTGACGACACATGCAGGAGAGGAGTTCCTGTACGTGATTGAAGGGGAAGTGTCGCTGACGCTGGAAGGCAAGACGTTCGTCCTGCAGGCCGGCGACAGTTCGCACTATCAGTCGACGGTGCCGCACAGCTGGGTCAACACCGCGAAGATCGAGTCGGTGGTGGTCTGGGTCGGTACGCCGCGACTGTTCTAACGCACGGGTATTCCTTCGTTTCATTCGACGGAATGCCTGTCGAAAGAAATGTAAGGAATACTAACATGCAATACGAGAATCACGGGCCTCCTCAATCGCTGCGCCCGTCAGCGTCTCACGCGTAATCCGCGGCATCCGCCGCGCGACGCTCACCGAACAACCTTCTCAAGACTGCCACGATGAAATCCTTGCATGCCATGTCGGCCGTGCTGGCCGCGCTCGCCCTGACGACGCCCGTCGCCCACGCCGTGACCGTTCCGTCGAACGTCGCACTCGCTCCCCAACAGGACCTGACGCGACAGGTGCCGGCCGAAGTCGAGTCGCTCGACCCGGCGCACATCGAATCGTGGACCGGCAACACGATCGGCCTCGACCTGTTCGAAGGGCTCGCGCGCATCGACGCGGCTGGCCAGGTCGTGCCGGGCGTCGCGCTGTCGTGGGAGCGCAAGACGCCGCAGACGTGGATCTTCAAGCTTCGCCACGACGCGAAGTGGAGCAACGGCCAGCCGGTGACGGCCGCCGATTTCGTCTATTCGTGGCAGCGCCTCGTCGATCCGAAGACGGGCTCGAAATACACGATCCTCGTCGAGTTCATCAAGAANTCGAAGGACATCATCGCCGGCAAGGCCGCGCCGACNACGCTCGGCGTGCGCGCNGTCGACCCGTACACGCTGGAAGTGACGACCGACGTGCCCGTCGCGTTCTTCCCCGAACTGACCGCGATGGCGCCGCTCGTGCCGGTGAACAAGGACGTGGTGACGAAGTTCGGCGACGCATGGACGCGCCCCGGCAACCTGGTCAGCAACGGCGCGTACCAGCTCGTCGACTGGCAGCCGAACAACCGCATCGTGGCGACCAAGGACGCGAAGTACTGGAACGCGTCGAAGGTGGTGATCAACAAGGTCACTTACCTGCCGATCGAAAGCGACGAAACCGCGATGCGCATGTACCAGGCCGGCCAGATCGACTACAGCTACTCGATTCCGTCGGGCATCTTCCAGCAGGTCAGCAAGCAGTTCGGCGCCGAACTGCGCCCGGGCCTGCAGCTCGCGACCTACTACTACTACCTGAACAACAGCGACGCGGCGCTGAAGGACAAGCGCGTGCGCCAGGCGCTGTCGATGGTGATCGATCGCGACGTGCTGACGTCGAAGCTCACGCAGGCCGGCGAGAAGCCGATGTACGGGCTGATGCCGAACGGCACGAAGGGCGTGCAGCCGTTCACGCCGGAATGGGCGTCGTGGCCGATGGCCAAGCGCATCGCGACCGCGAAGGACCTGCTGAAGCAGGCCGGCTATTCGGACGCGAAGCCGCTGTCGTTNACGCTCACGTACAACACCAACGACCTGCACAAGAAGGTCGCGCTGTTCACCGCATCGGAATGGCGTACGAAGCTCGGCGTCACCACGAAGCTCGAGAACGTCGAGTTCAAGGTGCTGATGAAGCAGCGGCATGACGGCAAGGTGCAGATCGCGCGCGACGGCTGGTTCGCCGACTACAACGACGCGATGACGTTCTTCGACCTGATCCGCTGCGGCAGCTCGCAGAACACCGTCGGCTACTGCAACAAGCAGGTCGACGCGCTCGTCGAGGAAGGCAACCAGAAGCTCGACGACAACGCGCGCACCGCGCTGCTCACGCAGGCGCACGACATGGCGATGAAGGACACGCCGATGGTGCCGCTGTTCCAGTACTCGGCCGACCGTCTCGTGAAGTCCTACGTGGGCGGCTACTCGCTGAAGAACGTGATCGACATGCGTGCTTCGCAGGACATGTACCTGATCAAGCACTGAGCGGAGCGATCATGCTGGCCTACGCATTGAGGCGCACGTTGTGGGCGGTGCCGACNATCCTCGCGGTCATCACCGTCTGCTACCTGCTGCTGCATTTCACNCCCGGCGGCCCGTTCGATACGGAGAAGCAGCTGTCCGCCGCGACGCTCGCGAACCTGAACGCGAAGTACCACCTCGACGAGCCGCTGTGGAAGCAGTACCTGCTGTATCTCGGCTCGCTGCTGCACGGCGATCTCGGCCCGTCGTTCCGTTACGTCGACTGGTCGGTGAACGATCTCGTGAAGAAGGCGCTGCCCGTGAGCCTCGGCGTGGGCGGCGTGTCGATCCCGATCTCGATCGTGCTCGGCGTGCTGCTCGGCACCGTCGCGGCCGTGCGCCGCGACAGCGTGATCGATCGTTTCGTGATGCTGATCGGCAACTTCGGCAACGTCGTGCCGCCGTTCGTGCTCGGCCCCGTGCTCGTGTGGATCTTCGCGATCCTGCTGAAGACGTCGGAAGGCAACGGCTGGCTGCCGGCCGGCGGCTGGGGCGACGGCGGCTGGCGGTACCGGTTGCTGCCGATCGCGCTGCTGACGCTCATCAACGTGTCGCTGCTCGCACGCGTGATGCGCGGCTCGATGATCGAGACGCTGTCGAGCAACTACATCCGCACCGCGCGCGCCAAGGGCCTGCCGGGCACGACGATCGTGCTGCGCCATGCGCTCAAGCCCGCGCTGATGCCGGTCGTGTCGCTGTTCGGCACGGTCTGCATCACGTCGATCACGGCGGCCGTCGTCACCGAATCGGTGTTCGCGCTGCCGGGTCTCGGGCAACTCGTCGTGAACGGCGCCATCAACCGCGACTACACGCTGGTGCTCGGCCTCGTCGTGCTGACGACCGTCTGCGCGGTGCTGTTCAACCTGCTGGTCGACCTCGCGTACGCGTGGCTCGATCCGCGCATCCGTTATTGAGCGAGGCACAGCGATGACTCCGACCACTCCCGTCGTCGGCCTGCCCGTGCAGACCGATTCGCCGCCGCGTTCGCGCTCGCCGCTCGAGCTGGCGTTCGCGCGCTTCCTTCACAACCGCGCGGCGCTGTTCAGCCTCGTGCTGCTCGCGCTGATCACGCTCGCCTGCTTCGTCGGTCCGTGGCTGCTCGCGGCCGATCCCGCGGCGAGCGACTGGGCCTCGATCAGCCTGCCGCCGACCTGGGCGAACCAGCACTGGTTCGGCACCGACGAGCTCGGCCGCGACCTGCTCGTGCGCACGCTGATCGGCGGCCGCGTATCGATCGAGGTCGGCCTGCTCGGCACGCTCGTGTCGGGCCTGTTCGGCGTCGCGTGGGGCGCGACCGCGGGCTTCGCAGGCGGCCGCGTCGACTCCGTGATGATGCGCGTCGTCGACATGATGTACGCGATCCCGTACCTGCTGATCGCGATCCTGATGATGACCCTGTTCGGCCGCTCGTTCATGCTCGTCGTGCTGACCATCAGCGCGTTCTCGTGGATCGACATGGCGCGCGTCGTGCGCGGCCAGACGCTGTCGCTGCGCAATCGCGAGTTCGTCGATGCGGCGCGCGCGATCGGCGTGTCGCCGGCGTCGATCGTGCTGCGTCACGTCGTGCCGAACCTGCTCGGCGTGGTCGTCGTGTACGCGACGGTCTCGGTGCCGAACATCGTGCTGACCGAATCGGTGCTGTCGTTCCTCGGCCTCGGCGTGCAGGAACCGATGACGAGCTGGGGCGTGCTGATCCAGGACGGCGCGCAGAAACTGGAATCGANGCCGTGGCTGCTGCTGGCCCCGGCCGTCATGCTGTGCGTGACGCTCTANTGCGTGAACTTCGTCGGCGANGGCCTGCGTGACGCGCTCGACCCGAAGGATCGCTGANATGGCTGCTTTGCTGGAAGTNGAAAACCTNGGCGTGCGCTTCACGCGCAAGGATGCGCCGCCGATCGACGCCGTCAACGGCGTGTCGTTCTCGCTCGAAGCCGGCAAGACGCTCGGCATCGTCGGCGAATCGGGCTCGGGCAAGAGCCAGACCGTAATGGCGCTGCTCGGCCTGCTGGCCGGCAACGGCACGACGACCGGCACCGCGCGCTACCGCGGCGACAACCTGCTCGACATGGATACGCGCGCGCTGAACGCGGTGCGCGGCGACCGGATCGCGATGATCTTCCAGGACCCGATGACGTCGCTCAATCCGTTCCTGACGATCGAGCGGCAGATGACCGAGACGCTGCAGCTGCATCGCAAGCTGTCGCGCAAGGAAGCGATCAAGCGCGCGATCGAGGCGCTCGAATCGGTACGCATTCCCGACGCGGCGCGCCGCATCCGCATGTATCCGCACGAATTCTCGGGCGGCATGCGGCAGCGCGTGATGATCGCGATGGCGCTGCTCTCCGAGCCGGAAATCCTGATCGCCGACGAGCCGACCACCGCGCTCGACGTGACCGTGCAGGCGCAGATCATCGACCTGCTGCGCGAGCTGAACCGCGAGCGCGGCACCGCGATCGTGCTGATTACGCACGACATGGGCGTGGTCGCCGGCCTCGCCGACGACGTGATGGTCATGTATGCGGGCCGCACCGTCGAATACGCGCCGGCCGACTCGATCTTCGCGGCGCCGTCGCATCCGTACACGATCGGCCTGCTCAATGCGCTGCCGCGCCTGACCGACGCGGACGATGCGCCGCTCGTCGCGATTCCCGGCAACCCGCCGATGCCCGGCGCCGCGCCGGCCGGCTGCGCGTTCGCGAAGCGCTGCACCTATGCGGAAGAACGCTGCGGCGTTGCCCGCCCCGCGCTCGAAACCTATGGCGCCGTGGGCGCGGTGCGCGCGTGCCACCGGTCCGTGGCCGATCTGACGGGAGGTCTGCGATGAGCGTCGATGAACGCCGCCAAACCGGCGCGACGGACGACACGCTGCTGTCCGTCGAGAATCTGAAGGTGCATTTCCGCGTGCCGCTGGGCGGCTATCCGTGGTCGCCGAAAGGCACGTTGCGCGCGGTCGACGGCGTGTCGTTCGACGTGAAGCGCGGCGAGACGGTCGGGCTCGTCGGCGAATCGGGCTGCGGGAAGTCGACGCTGGCGCGCGCATTGATCGGCCTCGTGCCGATGACGGCCGGCACCGTGAAATGGCGCGGCCAGGCCGTGGCGCCGGATCACCTGCGCGGCACCGCGATGCGGCGCGAAGTGCAGATGATTTTCCAGGACCCGCTCGCGTCGCTCGATCCGCGCATGACGATCGAGCAGGTCGTCGCGGAGCCGCTCGTCACGCACCACGCGGGCCTCGGCCGTGCCGAAGTGCGCCGCCGCGTGGTCACGATGCTCGAGCGCGTCGGCCTGAACGCGCATCACCTGTTGCGGTATCCGCATGAATTTTCCGGCGGGCAGTGCCAGCGCGTCGGCATCGCGCGTGCGCTGATCAGCGAGCCGAAGCTCGTGATCTGCGACGAACCCGTATCGGCGCTCGACGTGTCGATCCAGGCGCAGATCGTGAACCTGCTGCGCGATCTGCAACGCGAACTGTCGTTGTCCTATCTGTTCGTTGCACACGATCTGGCGGTGGTGAAGGCCATCAGCCAGCGCGTGCTCGTGATGTATCTCGGCCGCGTGATGGAGTTCGGCACGCGGCATGACGTGTACGGCGTGCCGCAACACCCGTACACGAAGGCGCTGCTCGATGCGGCGCCGACGCCGGAGCCGGCGCGCGAGCGTGCTCGCCGTCCGATGCTGCTGGCGGGCGAGATGCCCTCGCCGCTCAACCCGCCGTCCGGCTGCGCGTTCCGCACGCGCTGCCCGGTCGCGATCGACGCGTGCGCGCAGGACGTGCCGCTGCCGGAAGTGCGGCAGGGGTCGGCGGCGCGCGTCGCGTGCATCCGCGCGGGCGCGGCGTGATGTGAAGTAACGCAGCAAACAAAACCAAGGCAGGTCAACAGGGGTAGGTGCGGCGCGAACGATCTTCGCGCCGCGGGTACAGGCGCGTCCTTAGCCGGGCTCGCCGGGGGGCTGGGAGCGGATCGCGACCGGCGTGGACGATATCAACACAAGACGAGAATTATTACGATGAAAAAGCAGAA
>Ga0058696_1000097_pt1 | contig 34884 bp, 31 predicted proteins | sample AgamicMgSfrz_FD_55077 | JGI IMG/M metagenome (GOLD analysis project Ga0058696, IMG submission 55077) | Agave microbial communities from Guanajuato, Mexico - Mg.Sf.rz | ecosystem: Host-associated > Plants > Phyllosphere > Phylloplane/Leaf | place: Guanajuato, Mexico | collected 2012-05-30 | reverse complement strand
AAAAGGCTGGGCGAAAATTACAGCAGGCGGCAAAACCGGCTATGTGAGTACAAGCTATTTGTCAGCTTCGAATCCAGACAGTCAAAGCGGCAATACGGGAAATACTGAAACAGGCGAAGACAAAACAGTAACCAAATATGTGAATGTTGATAAAAATTCAACGCTGAATATGAGATCAAGTGCGAACACCACTGCAAGTGTTGTGACAAAGTTGGCAAGAGGAACAGCTGTTACGGTAGTTTCTGAGTCAAAAGGCTGGGCGAAGGTTGTAGCAGGCGGCAAAACCGGCTATGTTAGCAGCAGTTATTTGTCTGCAAGCAAATTGGATGACAATGCTGGCTCTGATTCTAAACCAGACACAGGTGCAGGCACTGGCACTGGTAACAGCGAACAAGGAACTACAACAAAGTATGTAAACGTAAGTCAAGGGTCGAGTCTCAATATGCGTAGCAAGCCGTCCACTTCAGGATCTGTTGTCGCAAAACTAGCAGCAGGAACTTCGGTCAAGGTATACTCAGAAGCAGACGGCTGGGCAAAGGTGACTGCCAATGGCCAGGAAGGGTATGTCAGCAGTGAGTTTTTGACTACTAAACAAGCAGAAACACCAGGTGTGAGTATTGGAGATACTATTAAGACTTACGCAAACTATGGATTAACGTTAGATGAAATGGCTGATATCCAAATGAAGGTTAATCCGCAAACCGATAAGGTCTATAATGTCTACATCAGAGAGGATGCGATTGCCTTTAAATCCTCCGATCCGACAAAAGGGACTGTTCTAGGCAGCGGATGGAGATTAAGAGGCGGTGCAGGCACAGAATACCAGACTGTCAACTCTGTGCAAAATGGTCAAGTGCTGACAATCACTTCGAAAGTGAAGGGTTCTGACGGTTACTATTGGTATAAAGTAAACAGTACTCAATCATGGGGTAGCGCAAGCAAAGAAGATACTACTTACTATTTGGATCCAAATAACTTCCTGGACAATACAGTCCAATCGATGCAGTTCTTAAAATTGTCAGCGAAAGCTGATATTAATGATGAAGAAGTGGATGCACGCATTTTGGCAGGAAAAGGGGTTTTGTCTGGCAAAGCTTCCTCATTTATTACAGCAGCAAATGCCTACGGTGTAAATGAGATCTACTTAATTTCCCATGCCTTGCTTGAAACAGGTAATGGAACATCAACTTTAGCGAACGGTGTAAAAGTGAATGGAAAAACAGTTTATAATATGTATGGAATTGGCGCATATGATGGAAGTGCAGTTTCCAGCGGTGCTCAATATGCATACAATGCAGGCTGGTTTACTCCGGAAGCAGCAATTATTGGCGGAGCAAAGTTTATCGCACAAGGATACATTAATGCAGGACAAGATACACTTTATAAGATGAGATGGAATCCAAATGCTGCAGATAAGACTGGTAAAGCAACACACCAATATGCAACAGATATCGGATGGGCGTCAAAACAAGTGACGCAAATTTATAATTTATACAGTCTTTTAAACTCTTATACGCTTAAGCTGGAAATTCCGGTGTATAAATAACAAAAAAAATGCTGACCCAAACATTTGGGTCAGCATTTTATTTTCCACTAATAAATTCATCCAATGAATAATCAGCAGCCGGGATAATCAACTCTTTGTCCAAGGCCAGGCTTGCTAACTGTTGGCCAAGAAAGGGTCCCATTGTTAAACCAGAGGCCCCTAGGCCGTTAGCAAAAATAACTTTATCCTGCCCTGGAATTCTTCCGAAAATAGGCAAAAAATCTGCCGTGAATGGCCTGAAACCGACTTTAGCTTCCAAAAATGTACTATTAAGCAGTCCGGGAGCGAATTTGAGCGCTTTATCCATTATCTCTTTCATGCCGCCAATTGTCAGCCTGTAATCGAGCTCTTCATCATTTTCGTGTGTCGCTCCAATCACAATTCGGTTCCCATTAAGAGAAAGGAGATACTGGTCATGGGGCGGCATAACCACAGGCCAGTCGTCACTGTTGAGACCTGGCATTTGCAAGTGAATGATCTGCCCTTTTTGAAAACTTAAGTCAATCGACAGTTCTAATGGACTAAGCAATTCATTCGCCCATACGCCGGCAGTAATAATAACTTCGTCTGCAATAATATCTTCATGTGCTGTTTTGATGCCGAAAACACGCCCGTTTTCCATTAATAGACTGCAGTCATCCTTGATAACCTGTGCTCCTAATTTTTTGGCAGCAGATATCAGTGAATTTCTTAATGCCCAGCCATCGACTCTAGCAGCACCGCTCACATGAACTGACTGGTATCCGTCAGCCAAAGGAGGGAAGAGTGTTTTTGACTCTTGTTCGGATAGAATAGTGACTTCCCCAATCTCTGGTGCTTCTTCTTTTCGTTTCAAGGTTCTTTTAACCATAGCTTCTAATTTTTCTATATTATCATTCGGACTGATAGCCCCAACTTTTTTATAGCCTGTGTTTTTTTCACCACACGCTTTCAGCTCATCAATCAAAGNCGGATAATATTTGGCTCCTTCCATCGCAAGCCTGTACCACCTTTTATTGCGGCGCTGGGATATCCATGGACATATGATGCCGGCTGCAGCCTTTGTTGCCTGGCCTAAATCCTCTCTGTCTACGATAGTTACAAGCGCCCCTTGCTTAGCTAATTCATAGCCGACAGACGCTCCTAAAATACCAGCGCCTATTATTACTGTTTTTTTCATCATTTTCCCTGCCTTACTTATTAGTTAGAAAGTGCCATGTGTTACGTTTATGTGACATAACCTAATATGTGTTGCATACTGTCCACAAAAAAGCTTACTATTATTTTAAGCTTTTGCTAGGATAGAATTCAATATATGTCCAATTAAGGTTACTGTATTGATATTTATTTCATGAAAATTACTAGATTAATATAAATTGAAATATAACTGTAACATTCCTATTACTTAAATGACAAAATGTGATGCTATACTACTAATTGTTGGCGAAAGTTGTACAATCAGAAGAAGTTTCGTCGAAAACCAAACGGATGGCTACAAAAATGGGCCTTTCCTAATATAACAGCATTTACTAACTACATAAATTAATAGACAGATATATAGAATCGTACATTAGACTATTGCAGGGGGAAAATGAAATGTTAAAAAAGAAATTAGTAGTTTTGAACACAACAATTATGCTTGGACTTGGAAGCTTGAGCATCCCGGCAATCAATGCAAACGCAGAAACATCTGCATCTATCTCAAGTGAGCGTTCTGTATTACAGGATAAAATTTCTGATGCAGAGTATAAAATTATCGAAGCACAAGAGAAGCTTGCTGACTTGAACGCACAAATTAAACGTGTAGACAGTGCCGTTGAAGATAATAAAAAACAAATCGAACAGACAGAAAAAGACATTAAAACAACTAAAGAAGAAATTGCTTCATTAGAAAAAGAAATTAAAGACCTTCAAAACAGAATTGAACAGCGCAATGAAATTCTAAAGGAACGTGCACGCACGTACCAAGAGAATGGCGGAAGCGTTGATTATATCGATGTTTTATTAGGTTCTGTTAGCTTCAAAGATTTTGTTGACCGCGTAGGAGCAGTGGCAACAATCATGGAAGCGGACAAGGATTTAATCGAAAGCAACGAAGCGGATAAAAAAGACTTAGAGAAGAAGCAGTCAAGTGTAGAAGATAAGCTTGCCAGCTTAACAAATATGCAATTAGATTTAGAAGAAATGCAAAAACAAAACATTGCAAAACAAGAGGAAAATGAAAAAGCGAAAGCTGATTTAGAAGAAAAGCAAGAAGAAAATGAAGCGGCAAAAGCAGAGCTTGAAGCGAAAGATAACTCTCTTGCAGCTAAAGAAGATGAAATCAAGCAAATGATTAAAGATAAAAAACAAGAGGATCTAGACAACTTAATCAGTACTACAACTCAAACTAATTCAAGCGATGAGTCTAACTCAGGATCAAGCAAAAGCTCAAGCTCTTCTGCAAAGAAAAGCACTTCTACAGCTAAAGCTAGCAGTTCAAGCGAGCAAAAAGCAACAGGTGGAAAATCTGCCGTAATTACAGCAGGTTATAAATATATCGGAAATTCAACTTATAAATTCGGTGGCGGAAGAACTGCTTCTGATATCGCTAATGGCTTATTTGACTGTTCTGCTTTCGTAAGCTGGGCTTATTCTCAAGGCGGATACAGCATTCCTGCTAGCACAGATGCATTGAAAAACTATGGAAAACAAGTTTCCTACAGCGATATTCAACCTGGAGATTTAGTATTCTTTGATACTTACAAAAAGGATGGACATGTTGGTATCTATATTGGCGGAGGCAAGTTCATCGGCTCTCAAAGCTCTAATGGTGTAGAAATTGTTTCTATGTCTAACAGCTACTGGAAATCTGTATTCAACGGAAGAGTAGTTCGTATCTAATTTGAAATAATGATAGAAAGCATTACTTGATGATAAACTTCATTGGGTAATGCTTTTTATTCTTCTTTTCATATATACCCGGTTTCATTACCTATATTCATCTATCGTTTAAAAAAATTAAAAATGGTAAAAATAATAATACAAACACAAACAAATTTTGTTTAATATGGAATAATAAAAAACTATTGATTTATTTTCCTAAATAGGTTAAAATCAATAATCGTAATCGTTCTGATTTGAATCAAGCTTTTATATTTATAGTTTACGTGATTTTATTTTTACTATAAATCGTAATCAATCCGAAATAAAACGCAGATACATATTTAAAAACAAAGGGGCAGATCAAATGTTAAATCGATATAAAATACTGCTTGTGTCGCTAATCGTTCTTGTATTCGCGGCAGGATGCAGCAGCAGTAATGGAGAAACAAGTGAAAAGAAAGAGGACGGCAAGCTGAAAATTATCACTACTTTTTATCCAATGTATGAATTCACAAAAAATATTGTCGGTGATAAAGCAGATGTAGAACTTCTAATTCCATCGACGATTGAACCGCATGATTGGGAGCCGACACCTAAGGATATTGGCAACATCCAAAATGCAGATTTATTTGTTTACAACAGTGATGACATGGAAACATGGGTTGCTGATATAGAAGCAAGCATCAATAATGATAAGGTATCAATTGTTGAGGCAAGCAAAGGAATTGAACTAATTGAAGCATCCGAAGAAGAAGAAGAGCATGAACATGATGAAGAAGGACATGAACATGAGCATAGCCATGAAGCTGATCCGCATGTTTGGCTAAGTCCGGTTCTTGCACAGCAGGAAGTGCAAACCATCACTGATGCGATCGTAAAGGCAGATCCAGAAAATAAAGAGTACTATGAAGCAGAAAGCAGCGAGTATCTTGAAGAGTTAAAAGCACTGGATGAGAAGTACAAAACAGAGTTAGCTAAAAAAACGTCAAATGAATTTATTACTCAGCATACGGCTTTCTCTTATTTGGCAAAAGAATATGGACTTGTACAAGTTCCGATTTCAGGAATTTCTCCTAGTGAGGAACCAAGTGCTGCCAAATTGGCAGAGCTTAAAAATTACGCACAAGATCATAAAATAAAGGTGATTTATTTTGAGGAGCTTACTTCTAGTAAAGTGGCTGATACTCTCGCAAATGAGCTTGGAGCTGATACAGAAGTGCTGAATGCGTTAGAAGGCTTGAGTGATGAGCAGCAAAAAGCTGGCGAGAACTATATTACGGTAATGGAAGAGAATCTAGAACAGCTTAAAAAATCTCTTTTTGAGTAAAGATATGCTATAATCATTAAGGCGTATGTGAAGGATGTCATCACATACGCTTTCTATGTGAAAAAGAGAAGTGTGATAAATAGATATTAACTACGAAAGGGGAGATTAGAGATGGTACTTGCTTCTATTAGAAATATAACATTTGGTTATGAACATCTGCCCTCATTAGAAGACGTTTCTTTCGATTTAGAAAGCGGAGAGTTTGTAGGCATAACAGGCCCGAATGGTGCAAGCAAATCGACGCTATTAAAACTTATACTTGGCTTATTGAAGCCTTGGTCTGGAAATGTGGCTTTAAGCAAACAAAACATTCACGGAAATAAATTAACGGTTGGCTATGTTCCGCAACAAATTTCTTCTTTTAATGTCGGCTTTCCGAGCACAGTTCTTGAACTTGTCCGTTCTGGTAGATACCAAAAGAAAAAATGGTATAAACGACTCCAGGAAAATGATCATGCTGCAGTTCGGGTTGCTTTAGAGATGGTAGGCATGTGGGAGCACCGCAATAAAAAGGTAGGAGATTTATCTGGCGGTCAGAAGCAAAAAATCATTATTGCTAGAGTCCTGGCATCAGAGCCGGACTTACTGGTATTGGATGAACCAACGACAGGTATGGATGCAGAAAGCCGTAAAGGTTTTTATGAGTTTATGAGGCATCAAGTCGTATCTCATAACCGCACTGTCGTGATGGTAACACATGAACAGGATGAAGTGGAAAGTTATTTAGATAAAATTATTCATATTGAGAAAGGAGAGAAGGGAGGATGGAGATGTTTGACCTTGAATTCATGCAAAGAGCATTTTGGGCAGGCGGATTAATTGCTATCATTGCACCGATTATTGGTGTGTTTCTTGTGTTAAGAAGACAGGCTCTTATGGCAGACACTCTGTCTCATATCTCTTTGGCAGGTGTTGCAATCGGTTATTTCTTTCATACTAATCTGACATTCTCAAGCATTCTTGTTGTTGTCGCTGGAGCTTTGGGGATTGAATATATGAGACGTGCTTATCACTCTTATTCAGAGGTATCTGTTGCCATCCTAATGGCTGCAGGTTTATCGTTCGCGCTCTTTTTAATGAGCATCTCAAGCGGGGGAATGTCGACAAGCATGGATCAATACTTGTTCGGGAGCATCATCACAATCAGCGAGCAGCAAGTCCTTGTTTTAGCCGCAGTAACTGTAATTATAGTGCTATTTTTCATCATTTTTAAACGATCTATGTATTTGATGACATTCGACCAAGATACAGCAACAGCAAGTGGTGTGAATACGAATCTTTTATCTATATCATTCAGTATTTTGACAGGTATTGCAATTTCCGTCATTATTCCAACAATCGGTGTGCTGCTAGTGTCAGCATTGCTTGTCCTTCCGGCTGCGTTTGCAATTAAACTTGCAAAGGGTTTTAAGATGGTTTTCCTTGTGGCAATTCTTATTGCCTTATTCAGCATCTTCACAGGGCTTTTCTCTTCCTATCAATTAGGAACACCGCCAGGAGCAACAATTACATTGCTGCTTGTAATACTACTGGCTTTCGGATTTCTTATCCAAAAAGTCGTATTGCACTATATGCGCTATTATAAACAAAAAGAATATCGCAAAAATTTTGGATAAACAAATGGAGGAGCTTTCAAAATGAAAGCTCCTTTTCGTATGATTAGTAGCCTTTTTTATAATCGACAATGTTAAATTCTAATTCCTTGGACTCTATATACTTCTTCAAATTAGGAATGAATATATCTTCGATTACTCGTTTGTCATAATGCTCTGTCGAACCAGAAGTATGGGGAGTAATAATGACATTGTCCATATCCCATAAAGGGCTCGACTCTGCTAGTGGTTCTGTCTCAAAGACGTCTAGACCAGCACCTAAAATCTCCCCAGCCAAAAGGGCTGCTGTTAAATCATCCTCTTTGATGATTTCTCCTCTTCCAATATTAATAAGGAATGCGCTGTCCTTCATTAATTGAAACTGTTCTCGTTTAAACAGCTGGTGAGTATCTTCTGTTAAAGGCAGCGTAATAACGACATAGTCACATTCAGGCAGGACAGCATTCAGCTTATCAGTTGTGTACATCTCATCTACATAGTTTTCAGGTTTGCCTGAATGGCGAATGCCGATAACTTTCATCCCAAATGCTTTTGCTATTTTAGCAGTTTCTTTTCCAATCGCCCCTACTCCTATGACACCAACTGTTTTACCGTGCATTTCAAGCTTAATATCAGCCCCGTCCCACTTTTTCTTTTCCTGGTTTTTAATATAAGTATGTATATTGCGAGTTAATGAAAGCATTAACGCGAAAACGGTTTCGGAAATGGGGAAGCTGTGAACGCCGTTTGCGCTTGTTATACTTATATCTTTTCCTTCTAACTCTTTTAACGGAAGGGAGTTAACACCGGCACTCCATGTTTGAACCCATTTTAGCTCATTGAGTAAATCCATGCTCGTGTCTTCAAAGAATTTTCTCCAGCCGAGTATGATAGTTGTATCCTTTGCATGAACCTTCCATTGATCCGGCTCGTTTGTAATGATAATATCCCATTCAGGTATTACTTCTTGAATTTGATTCACTAAGTTATCCTCTATCTGGCGGGTGATAAGCAGTTTGCCTTTTTTCATAATAGTGCACTCCTTTATTGGGTAATAAGTATATTTTATCAATATACTGAAAATTTGACATGTGATAGATGATGCAATTAAAAAACCAGCAGACACTTTCATGTACTGCTGGTTTCTAAAATTAAATAATTCTTTTACGCAAATAGCCGGAAATGGCGTCAATAATGGTGACCATAACGATTATTCCTAACAAGATAATACCGACCCTGTCCCAATCCCTTGAATTTAACGCGAAAATCAGTGGCGTGCCGATACCGCCGGCGCCAATGACACCGAGAATGGCAGCAGCACGAATATTAATTTCAAACCGATATAATGTATATGACAAAAATCCAGGCAATACTTGTGGAAGCACAGCGAACCACAGTACTTGTAAGCGATTTGCGCCTGTTGCTGTTAGGGCTTCTGTCGGCCCCATATCAAGACTTTCAATCTCTTCGGAGAACAGTTTTCCAAGCATCCCGATTGAGTGTAATCCCAGTGCAAGAACACCGGCGAAAGAACCAGGTCCAACTGCCTTGATGAACAGAATCGCCATGACAATTTCAGGGAAAGTACGAACAAAGCTCAGTACGAACTTTCCGGAGGATGTTACCGCTTTGCCTTTGCTCATATTGTTTGCTGCCCAGAAGGCAAAGGGAACACAAAGAATGCCAGAAATAAATGTTCCAAGAATGGCAATTGCTAATGTATCTAAAAGGCCGCGCAATAAATCCTCACCATCTGGCAAGTAAACATAATCCCAATCAGGATGAAAGATACCAGAAAATATTGCTTTTGAGATTTGTCCGGCAGTTTCTTTAATATCATTTACTGGCATGCCGGCAAAAGCCCAAATATACAGTAATGCCAGCAATACAAAAATAACTGTCTTAAAGAAGTATTTTTTCTTCGGCTTATTAACTTTAGCGGATAATTGGCTCATAATAGTTTCTCCCGTAATTTCGTGCTCATATAATCAATCACTAACACTACAATTAATGTCATGATAATGATGGACGCAGTCTTATCGTATTCAAGGAATCCGAGCGTTTTATCATAATATTCGCCGATTCCTCCAGCGCCGACTAACCCAAGGATGGCAGCAGCCCTGACATTTACTTCGAATGTATATAATACATATGAAGTGAAATGTGCAGTGACTTGAGGGATAACACCAAAGAACACCCACTGTACCTTGTTTGCTCCAACTGCTGTCATTGCTTCTAGTGGACCTGGGTCGATAGACTCTATTGCTTCATACAGCAGCTTTGCAACCAAACCAATTGAGAATATTGATAATGCGATAATACCTGGAAGTGCCCCAAGACCGAAAATAGCAACGAATATACTTGCAAGAAGCAGATCAGGAATTGTCCGAATCAGATTCAGGATAAACCGGAATGGATAGACTATCCATGAGTTGCGAATAATATTGCTCGCGCACAGTAAAGCTAGGGGGACAGCGATTATTGCCCCAAATGTTGTGCCGATAACGGCCATACGGATAGTTTCAAGCATTGGCTCCAAAATATTTTCAAAGTAATGCCAGTTGGGCGGCCACATTTGCACAAGTAAATCAAACATGTTAGGGAAGCCGATGGTTAAGTCAGCAATGGAAGATTCTGTTTTAAAGGAACTCCACCACAGCAGAGCCACGACTAAAATGATTGTAAAAATCATTTTAGTTTTGGCAGGCGGTTTTGGAGCATTGCCTATTTTTACTTTCGGTTCATTAACGTTTGGTTCATTCATGCTCATACTGGTTCACCTAGAAGCTCGTCTTTTTTAATTGGTCTGCCATAAATTTCAGCAAACACTTCGTCAGTGGCTGCTTCAACCGGTCCGTCAAAGACAACCTCGCCTGCTCTCAGTCCAATGATTCTTGTCGCATATTCGCGGGCTAGATCAATGAAATGAAGGTTGACTACAGTTGTAATACCATCTTCTTCATTTATGCGTTTTAAGTCATCCATTACTTGCTTTGTTGTTAGTGGATCAAGGGAAGCGACTGGTTCATCAGCTAAAATTACTTGTGCCTCTTGTGCGAGGGCACGTGCAATGGATACACGCTGCTGCTGTCCACCTGACAGCTCATCTGCACGAGAATAAGCTTTTTCTAAAATATTGACCCTGTTTAAGGCGTTTAAGGAAAGTTCCACGTCGTCTTTCGGAAAAAGTCCGAGAATTGTTCTGAATGTGTTATGATACCCGACACGTCCAGATAAAACATTTTTTAATACGGTAGAGCGCTTTACTAGATTAAAGCTTTGGAAAATCATGCCGATATCACGGCGGATATTGCGGAGGCCAGATCCCTTTGCTGCCGTGATGGACTTGCCGTCTATCAGGATTTCTCCTTCAGAGATTTCATGCAGCCGATTTATAGAGCGGAGGAATGTTGATTTTCCGGCACCGGAAAGTCCTACAATTACAACGAATTCACCTTTTTCAATTGTAATGTTAATGTTATTCAAACCCTTTGTACCATTCGGATAAATTTTCGTAACATTTTTAAACTGTATCAATTGCCTACCAACTTTCTCATAATTTTAGAAAAAGAACCCTCATTAAGGAGCTTCTTTCTTCTGCTAAACAGCGGAGAATCCGTTGCTTAGCAGAAGAAAAAAGTCCAACCATCTAGTAATTTTTACTAGATGGTTGGCTGAATAGACTAATAGGAAACCTTAAGCACTAAAATCACATTATGTAATAATATTATCGTTAACACTTAAGAATTCTGCGCTATTATCCTAATACTTGGACTATTCTGTCTTCACTTTTTCTGCATAATCACGCACAATATCAAATTTGCTGTCATCAGAAACAACATATCCTTCATGTGTGTAAATATCTCTTACGATTTCATGTCCTTCTTCACTTTTACCAATTGCAATGAATGCATCTTGCAGTTTTTTCTTCCATTCATCAGTCATGTCAGAACGTACAGATACTGTATCGTTAGGGATTTCCTCTGTAAATGAAATGACTTTTGTATCATCAAAGACAGTTGGATAATCTGTTTTAACGATATTACGAGCGTCTTGGAAAACAGCTGCAGCATCAACGTCACCATTCAACAGGGAGATAATCGCTTGGTCATGTCCTTTTACTGTAACACCTTGAACATCCTTAAGTGGGTCAATATCATTATCTAATAATGAAGCAGCAGGCCATACATAACCAGCAGAAGATGTAACATCCTGGAATGCGATTTTTTTGCCTTTTAGATCAGCAACTGAATCGATACCGGAATCACTCTTTACTACGAATATAGATTTATAGAAATCTACCAATTCATCTGTTTCAGAACCATCTTCATTTAAACCTTTGCGCTGTGCTTGCAGAATGACATCAGCAGCACCTTTTTCCTTAGCCAAAACATAAGCTGTTGGAGGCAGGAAGCCAACATCTACTTGCTTAGAAGACATCGCTTCAATGATAGTATTGTAGTTAGTAGAAACACTTACTTTAACCGGAATTCCTAGTTCATCAGATAGCAAATCTTCAAGTGGCTTTGCTTTTGCTTCAAGTGTAGCAGCACTTTGGGAAGGAACAAATTGGACTGTTAATTCCTTAGGTTCATATCCTTCAGATGCATTAGAACCAGTGTCACTGGATGAAGAACCACAGCCAGCAAGAACACCTGCTGCTAACGACAAAGATAGACCGAATGTTGCAAGTTTTTTGAACATTATTATACCTCCGAATGATGTTATGTGTTATTACATGTAAAAATATAGCATATAAAGTTGGTAAATGGTGAAAATTTTATATAAAAAAATTATTATTTTTTTGTAAAGATTAACTATTGAAATATTCTGATAACTGTTATAAAACTAGTAATATCGGCGTTTTTGATCGAAAAATGCATGGACAAATGTTTATTATTTTCCAAAAAACATTATTGTGAAATATCTCACTAGAAATATAGAAGTATTATTTTCTGAAAAAAAAGAAAGAAAAAATGATTCTCTTCTACTATAATAAAGCATGCAAGTGGATGAACTCATCAAAGATAGAGGAGTGGAGTAATTTGGCAGATACAAATGTGACAATACTATTTACAAGCGATGTACATGGGAATATTTATCCTCTTCTTTATGGCAATAATCAGCCGGCAAATGTTGGGCTCGGAAAAGTAGCGGCGATTCTTGCAGAAGAACGGTCAAAAAATGAACATACAATTGTTATTGACAATGGGGATTTAATACAAGGAACACCGTTAACTTATCATTACGTGCATTCATTGGCAGACAAAAAAAATCCAATGATTAAAATATTAAATAAGCTCCAATATGATGGGGCAGTTATAGGCAACCACGAATTTAACTATGGGCTCGACATTCTCCGAAAAGCAGCTGCAGAGTCAGAATTTCCTTGGCTGTGTGCTAATATCATCGAGGAAGCCACAAATCAGCCTTTTCTTGGCAAGCCATACATTATAAAGAAGCTTGGAAATATCAGTGTTGCGATACTTGGCATTACTACACACTACATACCGAATTGGGAAAGTCCATCTAATATAAGCGGACTTGGCTTTAACGATGCATTAGAAGAAGCAAAATACTGGGTTGGGAAAATTAAAGCAGAAGAACAGCCCGATTGCATCGTTGTTTCTTATCATGGAGGGTTTGAACGGGATATTGACACAGGTGAGCCGACAGAAGCTCTTACTGGGGAAAATCAAGGCTACAGCATGTGCGAACAAATACAAGATTTAGATGTTCTGTTAACAGGCCATCAGCACAGAACGTTGACAGGAAATATCAATGGTGTTGAAATTATACAGGCAAGCAACAATGGCCAACTTATCGGGAAAATGACATTAACATTCAATGAAAAGAGCGAGTTGACAGCGAAAAAATCAGAGCTGCTTTCAACAGACGGAATCGAAGCAGATCCGGAAATCTTAAAGCTGGCATATGACTATGAACAAAGTACACAACAATGGCTTGACACACCGATTGGCTTTATTGAAGGGGATATGACTGTCTGTGACCCAATGGAAACCCGCCTGTCTGACAGCCCCTTGATTGAATTTATTAACAAAGTCCAAATGGAAGCAGCCGGTGTGAAAATTGCTAATACGGCACTATTCAACAATGATTCACCTGGTTTTAAGCCGAATGTTACCATGCGAGACATCGTTTCAAACTATATTTATCCTAATACGCTGAAGGTCTTGTCTGTATCTGGAAAAGATATTAAGGATGCATTAGAGCAGAGTGCAAAATACTTTGAAATAGATGAAAACGGCAATCCAGCTGTAAATAAGACTTATCTTTATCCGAAACCGCAGCATTATAACTATGATATGTGGGAGGGAATAGACTATATCTTAGATATTTCAAAACCTGTCGGCCAAAGAGTCACAAAGTTGCAAACTGCAGGAGCGGACATTAACGAGGACGAACAGTTTGAAGTTGTCATGAACAATTACCGTGCTGGGGGAGGCGGCAACTACTTTATGTATCAAAATAAACCTGTTTTAAGAGAGGTTCAGTTTGATATGTCTGAGCTGATAGCGGATTATATTATGGAAAGAAAAACGGTCAAGGCAACATGTGATCATAACTGGAAAGTTGTCTGGTGATTTTTTGACTANCTTAAGCTGCATTTAAAAATATATAGGTAANGTGAAGGAAGCATTGGCAGAGATGCTTCTTTTTTCTGATGCAATATTTAATTGACATTCCTTTTTTACTATTATAGTCTTAATATTAAAAAAATATTTTTTATCAGTGGAAAGGGATGAGAAGTTTGGCTAGCAGGCCTGTAATAGGGATAACGGGTGCATATGTATTTCATAATAAATTTATGGAAGGGACATATGTCCATCATGACTATCAAAAAACAATCTATACTAATGGCGGCCTTCCGGTAATCTTGCCTTTTGTCAGCGAAGAACTGGCAGAAGAAACGGTCGACCATTGTGATGCACTTCTTTTAAGCGGGGGGGAAGATGTAGATCCTGCGTTTTATAATCAAGATCCACATCAAAAATTAGGAAGCACCATACCATTACGTGATAAAGTTGAATTGGCACTTATAAAAGCCGCCATGGAGAAGCGAAAGCCAATACTAGCTATTTGCCGTGGTGTTCAAATACTCAATGTTGCCTTAGGTGGAACATTGCTGCAGGATATTCCAAGCCAAGTAAGTGACAGCATCCAGCACACCCAAACAGCAGAGCGGGGCAGAGATACTCATTGGGCAACTATAGATGTGAACAGCAGACTGTATGAAATAATTGGCGTTGAATCGGAAAGAGTAAACAGTCTTCATCATCAGGCAATTGACAGGCTGGCAGATGCTTTGAAAGTGACAGCATCGAGCTCAGACGGCATTATTGAAGCAGTTGAACACAAAAATTATGCTAATTTTTTGCTTGGTATCCAATGGCATCCTGAATCTATGGCTTCATCGTATGAAAGAATGAATCGGATTTTTGCTCAGTTTATTGCAGCAGCGAAATAAAATGTTAAAGCATAGAGGGCATCAATTTAGCAGGCCCTCTTTTTTTCTTTTTTAAACAGTTAAGTTTTATACATGAGTAGACAACTGTAAATTTCTTTTTTTATAGAGAACATATGAGAAAAGTGCTAGTATGTAGAGTATATAAAATATTGCTTTGTAAAATNAGCAGTATTGAATAGATCGTAAACCCAAGCGATTGAAAAGAGAATACTGGGGTGAAATAGATGCTAGAAAACCGAACAGGGAACCTTTTGAAGCAGCTGATGGCTGCAGAAGACCTTATAACTAGTGAACAATTATCAAGGGTGCTTCACGTCACATCAAGGACCATTCGCAATGACATGAAGGAACTGGAAGCATTACTTGCCGCTAACGGTGCGAAAATCAAGTCAGTTAGAGGGCAAGGGTATAAATTAGTTATTGAAAGCGACCAGCTTTTTCGAAAGTTTCTACAAGAAAGCTTTCAAGAAGGGAANGACGATATTGTCCCAACACTGAAAGGCGGCAGAGTTCATTACATCGTTAACAGGCTTTTGCTGACAGATAAAAACTTAAAGCTCGAAGACTTGGCGGATGAGTTGTACATCAGCAAATCGACAATACAAAATGATTTAAAAGAGGTGAAAGAGCTTCTTAAAGTTTATGATCTAAAAGTCGAGAAAACAGGGAACAGCGGTCTAAGGATAAAAGGTGATGAGGTGAACCTCCGTTTTTGCATGTCAGAGTATTTGTTTAACAGAAAACTCGACCAGACAGAGCTGTCTTATGATCCGGCAGCCCTTTTAGTAAATGAGGAGCTAGGCACCATTCGTGATATTATTCTCGATCAGATCAGGGAAGCTGCCATTACTTTATCTGACATTAGTTTAAATAATCTTGTGGTCCATATTGCAATTGCCTGTAAGCGCATACGGGAGGGCAATTATATTTCTGCCATTCTTAAAGAGAAAAATGAAATTTTAAAGGAAAAAGAATACGCAGTATCCGAAAAAATTGTTCACACAATTGAAGCTGAGCTTAATGTTGTTTTTCCAGAAACGGAGATTGCTTATATTGCCATCCATCTACTTGGCACAAAATTGCTGTCCCATCATGCTTTGACAGACGGAGAAGTGCTCGATTTCATTGATGAAAGCATTATAGAATTGACACAAAAAATCCTTGATGAAACAGATGAAAAGATGGACCTCGGTATCAGAGAGGACAAAGAGCTATTTACAGGATTGTCATTGCATTTGAAGCCTGCTATTAATAGATTCCGCTATAAAATGAATTTGAGAAATCCGTTGCTCGATGACATTAAATCTAATTATCCTATTCCCTTTGAAGCAGGGGTTGTGGCTGCAGGAGTTATCAATAAAGAATTAGGCTATGACATTCATGAAAATGAAATTGCCTTTTTAGCACTTCATTTTGGAGCAGCAATGGAAAGGAAAAAAGTCAGCAGTAAAAAGAAACGCTGCATGATTGTCTGTGCTTCAGGAGTGGGAAGCGCTAATCTTCTGTATTATAAATTGAAATCTCAATACAGCTCAGAGCTTGAAATGATCGGTACGACAGAACTTTATAAAGTGAANGAAATAAACTTTGCCGATATTGACCTGATTATAAGTACAATTCCAATTAAGGTAGAAGTGCCTGTTCCTGTTATTGAAGTCAACACAATTCTTGGGGACAGGGATTTTGAGAAAATTAATGGAGCGTTATATTCGAAGAAAGCAAAAAACAAGGCGGATTCTTCTGTCAGAAACGAGTTAGTTTTCTTACAGAAGCCGTATGATACAAAGGAAGAAGTTTTTACTTTTCTTGAGAAAGAGCTTCTGAATTTAGGTTTAATTGATGAAAACTTTATGGGTTATGTGAGAGAGCGGGAGAAAGTGTCGCCAACATGTTTTGGGAATTTAGTTGCCATCCCTCATCCAAATACGCCGCAGACAGATGAGACGTTTTGGGCATTTTGCACATTGCAAAAGCCGATTGATTGGGGCGGAAAGAATGTTCAATTCGTATGTCTGTTAAGTGTGCAAAAGAACAGTACAGGAGATTTTCAAGAAATGTATGATGTGTTAGGAGATGTTCTTGACAGTCCTACAATCATCAAGCACTTGCTGAAATGCAAAAGTTTTCCAGAATTCAAGGCTGTTTTTCCTTCATAAGATTCGATAAGGGTGAGGATATAATGAAAATATTATTATGCTGTGCAGCCGGAATGTCTACAAGTTTACTTGTGCGTAAAATGAAAAAATATGCAGAGACAAACAAAATGGATTGTACAATCTGGGCTATTCCTGCTGAAGCGATCCATCATCATATAGATAAGGCAGATGTTATTTTACTTGGACCGCAAGTCCGGTTTCTGTTGCCTGATGTCACTAAAATGGCGAGCAAAAAGGGGATTCCTGTTTCCATTATTAATACGGTAGACTATGGCAAGTTTAATGCAAGGGAAGTTCTTGACACTGCTGTGAAACTGGTTTCACATGAGAGTCGAAGCAATCTGGCTTTTTTTGAGGGCAAGCAATAACACTGCCAACAAGTGAATAAATCATGAATAGTTTTCTTTGTTTATCAAAAGATAGAAGAAGTACGGAAAAGATAAGAAAAAAAGTTAGTATTACCATTGAAAATCAGCTAAAATAGAAAGGTAACACATATTTTTATTTGGAGGTATTTTACCATGAGCGAAAAGACATTTACTATTATTGATGAAACTGGAATACATGCTAGACCAGCTACACTATTAGTAAGCACAGCAAGCAAATTCAAATCAGACATGCAAATTGCATATAAAGGCAAATCTGTAAACTTGAAATCCATCATGGGCGTTATGTCACTTGGTGTGCCAAAAGGCGGAGAAATTACTATTTCTGCTACTGGTGAAGACGAAGCAGAAGCTGTAGATGGTTTGGAAGCAGTTCTTAAAAAAGAAGGCCTAGTTGGCTAATTCGAACAAAATACATACTAAAGGCCTCCTTAAAAGGGGGCCTTTAGTTTTCTTTGTAATTATTGTCCAAATATTCCGATTATCATGTAAAATGGTATTGGGAGGGAAAATTAATGGTTGTGAAGGCAGAAGGTATTGGACTTAAAAGGAATGGAAAATGGATTTTAAAGGATATTGACTGGGAAATCAACAAAGGAGACCATTGGGTGCTTTACGGCTTAAATGGGGCCGGAAAAACTGCGTTGCTTAATATGATTTGCGCCTACTATCATCCTACTGTCGGGAAAATGACCGTACTTGGGAAGGAGTTCGGGGTTTCTGAGCTTGGTGCTAATTTAAGAAAAAAAATCGGCCTTGTATCGAGCAGGCTGCAGCAAAATCTTTATGTATCAGACAGTGCATATGAAATCATCTTGAGCGGTGCATTTGCAAGCATTGGCTTATATGAAACACCTACAGATGCTGTTAGAGCAAAGGCAATCAGCCTGCTTAGAGAGCTTGGCTGTTATGATTATGCAGACAGGGCTTATTCAAGCTTGTCGCAAGGGGAAAAACAGCGTGTTTTAATTGCTCGTGCACTTATGCTTGATCCAGAGCTTGTGATTCTTGACGAGCCGGCGACAGGCCTTGACTTTTTAGCGAGAGAGCAATTGCTTGAGACAATTCAGAACTTGGCGCAAATGGAGACTTCCCCGACAATCATTTATGTGACACATCATATGGAAGAAGTTCTGCCGATTTTTTCTCAAGCGTTGCTTTTGAGAGACGGTACAGTTTTTGCTAAAGGCAAAACGGAAAGCATTATGACTAGTGATTGTCTAAGCGAGTATTTCTCTTTTCCAGTCGATGTTATCTGGAATAATGGACGTCCGCTTTTAGCTAAGCATGTCACACAATAATGTTATGTTTAGAATGAGCTATTACTTTTTAAAGTAAACAGTGTTTAACAATGCACCCCGGGGCTGGCCTGTATTCGGGCCAGCTCTGTGTTTAATCCCAATCCTCATAAACAACAACACCGCCAGTTAAATCAATTGTATTTCTATCCCCTTTATATAATAGCTTTCCATTTTCCTCGACAATCAGGTTTTCGTAAGTAAATACTTTTTTGCCAGTTGGAAGGGTAATGATTACTTTGTCTCCTAGGTGTTGGTCATTAGGCTTATCTGCGAAAAAAAGCTCTGTGAAAATATAGCCGCCGATAAAAAGAAGAAGCAAGACACTACAGCTAATAAAGTAAAATTTTTTCTTCCCCTTTTTAGGTTCCTGGTTTACATGTTTCTCTAATCGATTCATCTTATCCTCCATACTTGCATTGTTCATTGGCGTTAAAAAATTCCCTTATTAGTAAAATATGAAAATTTCAAAAAAAGATGATTAATATTCGTGAAAATTGAAAGATAGTAAACAATAATAAGAGAATTATTAAAAAAATTAATAAATAGTGAAACCTTCTCCGCGTTCTTCCGTAAGTAAGTTATCCAAATTTTTTAGAAGGGCAGGTGGTGTGATGCTGTATCCTTAAGAAAGTAAGTCCACATATCCATCAAATAAAATACAGAAGGTGAATGATGCTAAATGGAGCTATTTGGAGTTAGTATAATATCCATTTATCTCGCTGTTTTAGTGATTTCTGCTGTACTCATTCTTTTCTCCATCTTTTTTTCCGATATTATTCATACAGATATCGGCATCTTAAATCCTACGTTACTGCTTTCCTTTTTGACTATTTTGTCAGCATGCGGATATTTATTAGAACGCTATAGTGGTATGAACAGTTTGTTAATCTTTGGACTGTCAGCGCTATCGGCCTTAATTGCGGCAAGTTGCTTCCACTTTTTTGTATTAATTCCATTATCTTCTGCTGAGGAGTCATTAGTCTATAATGAAGATTCTTTAAAGGGAAGAGTCGGAAAGGTGATAACTGCTATTCCAAAGGATGGATATGGTGAAATAATGATTGAAAGCACTAGCGGAAATATTTCTAAGACAGCTGCCAGTTTCTATAACGAAATAATTGAGAATGGCACAGAAACTATTGTTGTGGAAGTGAAAAATCGGATTTGCTACGTTGTCCCGTATAACGGCTAAAATTTAATTATGAATATTTGCCAACAATTAAGGCAAAGAAGGAGGAACTAGTATGGGCATTGCTCTAGAGATTTGGATTGTTATAGGAATAGTACTTATTTTATTCATTGCATTAGTAGGTATTTTTATTGCGAAATATAAAACGGCTGGGCCGGATGAAGCGCTTATTGTAACAGGAAGCTATCTTGGTTCCAAAAACGTCCATGTAGATGAATCAGGAAATAAAATAAAAATTATTCGCGGCGGTGGTACTTTTATTCTGCCTGTCTTCCAGCAGTCAGAACCACTGAGCTTGCTTTCAAGCAAACTCGATGTTTCCACTCCTGAAGTTTATACAGAACAGGGCGTTCCTGTTATGGCAGATGGTACGGCTATTATCAAAATTGGCGGATCAATCGGTGAAATTGCAACAGCAGCTGAGCAGTTCCTAGGGAAATCAAAAGGTGACAGGGAAAATGAAGCACGAGAGGTGCTAGAGGGGCATCTTCGCTCGATTTTAGGAAGTATGACAGTAGAAGAAATTTATAAAAACAGAGATAAGTTCTCACAGGAAGTGCAACGGGTCGCTTCACAAGATTTAGCGAAGATGGGCTTAATGATTGTTTCCTTTACGATAAAGGATGTAAGAGATAAAAACGGCTATTTAGATTCTCTTGGTAAGCCTAGAATTGCACAGGTGAAAAGAGACGCAGACATCGCAACAGCAGAGGCAGATAAAGAAACGAGAATTAAAAGAGCCGAAGCAGCTAAGGATGCCAAAAAGGCAGAATTGGAGCGGGCTACCGAGATTGCAGAGGCTGAAAAGGAAAATCAAATGAAAATGGCTGATTTCCGAAGAGACCAAGATATTGCTAAAGCCCGTGCCGATCAGGCCTATGATTTAGAAACAGCACGTTCTAAACAGGATGTTACAGAGCAAGAAATGCAGATTCGTATTATTGAAAGACAAAAGCAGATTGAGCTCGAAGAAAAAGAGATTCTCAGAAGAGAAAAACAATATGATTCTGAAGTGAAAAAGAAAGCAGATGCAGACCGTTATGCAATGGAACAGTCAGCGGAAGCAAATAAACGAAGACAGATGGCAGAAGCAGATGCGAATCAATATCGAATTGAATCGCAGGCGAAAGCAGAAGCAGAGAAGGTTCGTGTTGATGGATTAGCGCTCGCGGAGGCAGATAGAGCAAAAGGGGAAACAGAAGCAGAAATTATCCGCTTAAAAGGTTTAGCAGAGGCAGAGGCGAAGCGGAAAATCGCGGAGGCCTATGATATGTACGGCCAGGCAGCCATTCTTGATATGGTCTTGGAAATGCTTCCTGAGTATGCGAAACAAGTGGCTAGCCCGCTTGGCAATATCGATAAGATTACAGTTGTCGATACAGGCGGCAGCGGCGGAAGCTCTGGTGCGAATAAAGTTTCAGCATATGCAACTGATTTAATGGCAACAATGCAAGAATCATTAAAGGCATCTGCTGGGATAGATGTAAAAGAGCTGCTAGAAAACCTTTCTGGTAAGAGAGTAGACGTGCTCCCAACAAAAGTGAAGGAATAATATAGGAAAAGGGTATCCTCATAATAGGATACCCTTTAATCTGTAGACAATTTCTAATAAAGCGTTTTATAGTTTATTTGTTTAATCCGTTAAATATTGAAAAATAATTCGATTACATGGGTTTTATTCCACGAGGTAATACAGCAAAGCTGTTTTATTTATTCACATTTGATATCTTTTAGTATATCTCGTTAAGCCCGTACCGTTTAAATTCCATTTCCTTTTTTTCTCTGACAAACTAAAGGGTATCCATTTACAGGATACCCTTTTATGTGTATTATTCTGCTTTTAAGTCTTCGATGGAATCGATATCCATATAACTTGGTACAACTATGCCAAGTTTTGTTCCTTCCAGATTTGCACCTAGATCTTCAAACTTGCCTTTGTACTTAGTAGCATAGTCTTCATGTGTTATTGGTAGCCAACCTGCAACATGTGCATCAAGACTTCCATCTGCCACTCCAGTCCACATTGGACCTGCTTCTACTTGGCTTAATGTTACATCATAACCTAAATCAGTCAAAACTTTGCCGATTACATTTGTGCTGGCAATTTCACTGTCCCAAGCAACATAGCCTAATTTGATTTTATCGCCATCTACTTTTGAAACGCCTTTAGTCCATTCACTTACTAAATCTGCATTATCTTTCACCCATGCAGCAGCTGCATCTTCAGGTTGTGTACCATCATAAATTTCCATCATAACTTCGCCCATTGCATCTGTATCCCAATGGAAGTTATCAAGCACTTGATATGCTTCAGGCATATCTTCCTTTAAACCGTTGCGAGCGATTGTATGGATGTTTTCATCTTTGCCGAATGAACCTTTAGGATCTTCTAAATATTTTAGGTCATAGGCATTAAACATCCAATGAGGAGTCCACCCTGTAATGATAATTGGTTCTTCTTTATCATAAGCTTTTTTTAATGTTGCAGTCATGGCTGCACTTGAGCCTTCAACAATTTCCCAGTCAGATAAATCATAGTCTTCCTTTGCTTTGTTAGCGGCTTTCATGATTCCCGCACCAGGGTCAATTCCGATAATTTCATGATCTACTTGCTCCCCGATGGAAGCATTCTCGTCTGCTTTAGATCCGCAGGCAGCAAGAGCTAAGATTAATGCTGCTGCAAATAATAATGATACGATTTTCTTCATGTTATTACATTCCCCCTTGTTTTTTTGTACCAAGATTTTGGGTAATTCTATCTAGAATGATTGCGACAACTACAATAGCCAAACCGGCTTCAAAACCGCGTCCAATTTGAATTTGAGTAACTGCTCGGTAAACGTCAGCACCTAATCCAGGAGCTCCTACCATTGCAGCGATTACTACCATGGATAGCGCAAGCATAATACTTTGGTTGATACCTGCCATAATGGTAGGCATGGCAAGAGGAAGCTGAACTTTCAGCAGTTTTTGTGCTGTCGTGCTTCCGAAAGATTCGGTCGCTTCTGTAATATCAGCAGGAACCTGCTGTACACCAAGAATCGTTAATCGAATAGTAGGTGGCATAGAGAAGATAACGGATGCTACTACACCAGGAACGACTCCTATATTAAAGAAGAAAATAGCAGGAATTAAATATACAAATGCTGGCATTGTCTGCATAAAGTCTAGTACAGGAACAACTATTTGTTTAACAGTATTTTTTTGTGATGCCCAAATTCCAAGCGGCACCCCTATGATAATAGATATGATAACGGCTGACAGTACAAGTGCTAATGTGTCGAGCATAGGCTCCCAATATCCAAGATTATCAACTAGAAATAAACCAACTAAAGTAAATAAAGCAATTTTCTTATTTGCTAATTTCCATGCAATCAATGTCATAAGAATAATAAAGATAAAGGAAGGAATAAAAGCAAATACAGCTACCAATGAATCTACTACAACTTCAAGACCTTCACTGATCCCGTCGAATGCTACTTCGAATGTGGAAGTCAGCCAATCTACAAATGCGTCAATCCAATCTGCAACCGGAAGTTTTGGAAATAAATTTCCCATTAGTTCAGCACCTCCGTTTTTTGTGTTTCCATAATTTCTGTTTGGCTATTGATATTTTCGTTATTACCGGCAAGTGCACCAATTACTGCACCTCTGACCAGCATACCTTTCAAACGTTGTTCTCCGTCTACTACAGCGACAGGTATGCTTGCTGTCGACACTTTATCAAAGAGATCAACCAGCAGTGTATCCCCGCTTACTGTTACTGTTTCTTCCAGTATTTCATGGAGCGGTTGGTTGTTTTCGACTGCTTTTTTTGCAGCATCTGCTGTCACAGCGCCAAGTAAAACTCTTTTTTTATTAACTACATAAATGCTTGAAATTCCAAGGTCTCTCATCATTTGAAGAGCAACACGTGGACCTTTGTCTACGTTAACAGCTTCTGCCCGTTTCATAACATGGTTTGCTGTCAGTACCTTCGAAAGATCAACATCCTCGACAAATCGCTCAACATAGTCATTGGAAGGATTCATCAAAATTTCCTCAGGTGTACCCACTTGGACAATGGAGCCATCCTTCATTAAAGCAATACGGTCACCAATTCTTAACGCTTCATCCAAATCATGCGTGATGAAAATGATTGTTTTTTCCATATTTGACTGCAAATCAAGCAATTCGTCCTGCATATCTTTGCGGATTAAAGGATCAAGTGCACTAAAAGCTTCATCCATTAGCAATACATCTGGATCATTGGCAAGTGCTCTCGCAAGACCGACCCTCTGCTGCATTCCGCCGCTCAACTGATCTGGATACTGGTTTTCATAACCTTCTAAGCCGACTAGTTTAAGAGATTCTGAAGCACGCTGTTTTCGTGCAGCTTTATCGATCCCTTGTATTTCTAATCCAAACTCTGTGTTTTCCAGAATTGTTCGGTGTGGAAGAAGAGCGAACTTTTGGAATACCATGCTAATCTTTTCTCTTCTGACTTTACGTAGCTCTTCCTTTGACATTTTTACAATGTCCTTGCCATCAATGTAAATCTTACCTAGTGTCGGATCAATGAGTCTGTTCAGCATACGGACGAGTGTTGATTTACCGCTTCCTGACAAGCCCATAATGACGAATATTTCGCCTGCTTTTATTTCAAAGCTTGCTTTGTTAACCCCGATAGTTGAGCCTGTCTTCTTTAATATTTCCCCTTTAGTCTCACCCTTTTGAAGAAGGGAAATGGCTTTTTTGCTGTTTTTACCGAAGATTTTTGTAACATCTTCAATTTTTACTTTTACGTTGTTTTCCATTCTTTCACCTCGTTTTTTCAAAACCGTTCAGCATGGCACTTCATAAGTATATTATTAATGAACTAAATACAGCAAAGCTTATATTCAGTCAAATTCATTCATTCTGTACGTACAGAAAAAACTGTACGTACTGTGATAGATGTTTCCTTACAATTCCTCTTGAATACTGCCAAATGCTATTGCAGTTGTATCTTTACAAATTTATTAATCATGATAATCTATAAAGGAATAATAATTAATATGAACAAACGTAGATGCGCAATAGTGGAGAGTGGCCACAAAGATACAAGCATCAGTTTCTCCGTTTTTCTTCTATATAATGAATGATTAAATTGGATGTGAATATAGCAATGGAAGGTAAAGACCAACTGGAAAGGGCTCGAGAAAGAGTAATTGACGTAATTGCACAAAATATGGACCTATATGGCGTAACAGATTCAATCGGGCGACTTTATGGCATGTTAATGTTTCAAGAGCAGCCGATGACACTGGATGAAATGAAAGAAGAACTCGGCATGAGCAAAACAAGCATGAGCACATCTGTCAGAACTTTATTGGAATTAAAGATGGTCGATAAAGTGTGGAAAAAAGGGGTAAGAAAGGATTTATACAAGGCAGAAAGCGACTGGTACCAGAACTTCGTAGATTTTTTTGCAATCAAGTGGAGAGCGGCAATTTCGGAAAATGAATACGAAATGAAAAAGTCACTGACTGAATTGAATAAGCTTATAGATCGGGAAGATGTCGAGGAAGAAGTAAAAGAAATGGCAAAAAGCGATATTGAAAAACTCCAATATGCTCTTGATTACTACGATTGGCTCGACAGATTTGTAGACAGCCTCGAATCAAAGGAAATATTTAAGCTAATACCTCAGAAGGAAACTGAATAAAAGAAAAATAAAGGCCTCTCTATATTTTAGAGAGGCCTTTTTAGCAAATAGAAAAAAGAATAAATAATGTTTTGTATATTCCCTTCCAAAAAAGGATGTTGTTTGGAACGGATAGGTGAGACTTTAACTTAAATTAGCGAGTTAATCTGAAGACAGCGAGTGATGCTTTTTTGAATCGTCCCGACGCATGGACACTCTGTAGCGGAAATCAATATCCCCATTTTCACAGGGAATTATTTATTACCTCCATCTGCTTGTACTAGTCAAAAACCTAAAAAATGTGTATTTAACTATCGCACATTTTGGGGGTTTTGAATAGGATATATAGAATTTAAAAAAGGAGGAGTTAATCATGGGTGAAGTTGGATACGGCGGAGGTTTCGCTCTATTAGTAGTTTTGTTCATCTTGTTGGTAATCATTGGTGCTTCTTGGGGCTACGGCGGTTTTTAAAAAGAGATAAATAAATAATTAATTATAAGGAGGAACACTATATGTACGGATATGGTGGTTGTGGTTATCCTAGCTACGGTTATTCATGTGGAACTGGTTACGGCGGAGGTTTTGCGTTAATCGTTGTTTTATTCATTCTTTTAATCATTGTAGGTGCAGCTTGCTTTAAATGGTAAGTTGAACGAAAAAAGCCTGATTCCCAGTGAGGAATCAGGCTTTTATTCTATATAAAAAATTTCAAAAAAAGGTTTAGGGTGTAAAAATAAAGGGTAAAGAATACTAAAAAACTTTTTTATTAATAAAAGGACGTGGGGGCAATTGCTTGAGAGTGATTAATTACTGTTTGAAAGCAGGAGAGGTTTTAATAAAACATTATACTTAAAGGAAATAACCTATTCTCATTTTCTTCTATATATTACAATAAATGTAGGATAAGCGTAGTTACTGACATAGAACATAAGCACCAACTTACATAAATTAAAAATACATATAAATATATTCAATAAAGAATCGGGGGAAATTATGACTGAAAACATCTCTACCCATTCATCTCAGCATATTGAATTGATGAATGACTATTATGTTGTCGGAATTGGAGCATCGGCTGGCGGGCTGGAGGCAATTGAGCAGTTTTTTGCCAGCATGCCTTCTAACACAGGTATGGTCTTTGTCATTGTGCAGCATCTTTCATCTAAGTATAAGAGTTTTATGCCGGAATTACTGGCCAAAAAAACCAACATGAATATATTGAGGGCAGCTAAAGGAATGCAATTGGTTCCCAACACGATCTATTTAAATCCTCCTAATCAGTTCTTAACAATTAAAGAAGGTGTTTTTGAGCTGGAGGAATATGAGAAAGACAAGCATTATAACTTTCCAATCGATACATTTTTCAGATCGCTTGCCCATGAAAAGCAGCAAAAAGCCATAAGTATTATTTTTTCGGGTAATGGAACAGATGGGACAGAAGGTATTCGTGTCATAAAAGAGAATGGAGGAGTTGTGTTTGTCCAAGAAGAGGTTACGGCTAAATTTCACAACATGCCTAAAAGTGCGATTACTTCAGGTGTTGCTGACTATGTGGAAGCCCCTTCCGACATTCCTGTAATTATCCAAACTATTACTGATCCTTCCAGCTTGGATTATAGTGAAGAGTCACTTAAACATATTTTTAATATCTTACTAAAAAAGACAGGTATAAACTTTTCCTTCTATAAGAAAAGCAGTGTGCTGCGCAGAATTGAACGAAGAATGAAAGTAATTAAGGAGCCTCTCCAATCATTGGATTCCTATCGTGATTATTTGTTTAAATTTCCTGAGGAGATTGATCTTCTGCAAAAGGATCTCCTTATCGGTGTAACCCAGTTTTTCAGAGACCCGGAAGCCTTTAAGGAAATTGAGAAGCTGATACCAGTGCTCGTCGAAAGAAAAATAAAAAACGGAGAAGAAGAAATCAGAATTTGGACTGTCGGATGTTCAACAGGCCAAGAAGCGTATACATTAGCCATTCTCCTTGATCAATATCTCCAGACAATCGAAGATTCAATCGACTTTCGTATTTTTGCGACCGATGTTGATAAGGATTCCATTAAAACTGCAAGCCAAGGGATATATGAAAGTGAATTGTTAAGTGAAATTCCATCATACATAAAAGAAACATATTTTGAGCCAGCTGGTGAGAAATACCAAGTAAAGAAAACTATCAGAAAAAAAATTGTGTTTGCTCCTCATAATATTGCAAAAGACTCACCTTTTGTAAATATTGATTTGATTAGCTGCCGCAACATGATGATTTATTTCCAGCCTGAATTGCAGCAAAAAATCTTGTCTCTTTTCCGCTTTTCACTCATCGAGGATGGAATCCTATTTTTAGGATCAAGTGAAACAGTAGGCAAGCTTTCCGTCTTTTTTGAGCCTGTCCATTCTAAATGGAAAATCTATCGAAACAAGCAAAGTGATAAGTGGGATTTAAAGGAGCCAGCCATTCGTTCTAAAACGAAAGCAAAGGAAATTACCCATTCTGATGTTCATACACCAGCAACCTTTTTTGATGCTTTGCCAGCAAGAAAGGTAGACTTGCTTTATCAAAAAATGGTCAATGATTTCATCGATCCTTGTATCATTTTAAATGAACAGAATGAAGTCGTCCTTACTTCAAAAAAGGCTAACCGTTTTCTGTCAGTTCCGATTGGAGAAACGAATTATAGTATTTTTAAGATGGTTCCTGCCCATCTTTCAGTCATTATTGGAACTGGATTAAAAAAACTAAGGGAAAACGAAATAGAAGTAACGTATAAAAATGTGCTGTTAGTCATTGAAAAAGAAGAAAAATATTTTGACCTAACAATTAGAAGATTCCTTGATAAGGATGCTCTCTCCATCCTATTGTTTCACGAGGAAGAAGCAGAAAGTAAAGGGTTCATTAGTCCACCTATCTATTTTGACCATAACAGCACAATAAGCGAAAGGGTAGTCGACCTAGAGCAGGAATTGTTCTATACTCAACAGAATTTGCAAACAACGATAGAGGAGCTTGAAACTTCAAATGAAGAGCTGCAATCAACAAATGAGGAATTGATCGCTTCAAATGAAGAGCTACAATCAACAAATGAGGAACTGCAGTCAGTCAATGAAGAGCTTATAAATGTTAATAATGAATATGAAAATAAAATTGCTGAATTGACCGATTTAACGAATGACCTCGANAATTTGTTGATTAATACAAATATAGGAACTATATTCTTGGATAAGGGATTTAAAATTAAGTTATTTACACCAGAAGTGCAAAAAATCGTCAATGTACTAGATATGGATATTGGCCGGCCGTTGTTTCATATATCCCATAATTTAGAATATGGCTCTCTGCTTGAGGACGCTGAGGAAGTATTGAAAACGACAGCTAAAGTTGAAAGAGAAATCCGCAGCTATGACGGCAGCTGGTATGGCATGAAGGCGATGCCTTACCGCACGAGTGATAACATTGTTGATGGTGTTGTAATGACTTTTACTGATATTACCGAAATTAAAACTTATAATCAAAAGCTGAGTCTTACTTCCAGTGTGATTGAGCAGAGCCCGACAAGCATAATTATCACAGATAATGCAGGGAAAATCGAATACACGAATGAGCGCTTTAAGCTTCAAATTAAGCAAGATTTGGATTGTATTGGCCTGCATATTTCAGATGTGTATGAGCAGTACTTAAATGCTGAGGAATTTGCGAAGGTTTGGGAGGGTGTCAAAGAAGGAAAAGATTGGGAAGGGAATATTACTTACCGATTAAATGATGGTATTGAAAGATGGGAAAGTGTTAGTTTCCACCCAATAAGAGATTCTTATGGAAACTTAGTAAACCTTCTTCGAACATCTGAAGATATTACGGAAAATAAAAAATCGGAAGCAATGCTGAAAAAGTCAGAAATGCTATCGGCTGTTGGACAGCTTGCAGCAGGGATTGCCCATGAAATCCGAAATCCATTAACCTCTTTAAAAGGCTTTTTGCAGCTTATGATGCAGAGCAGTACATATAACCGAGAATATACGGAAGTAATGTTCTCTGAATTTAATAGGCTGGAGCTTATTATCAGTGAGTTTCTTGTATTGGCAAGGCCACAAGCTGTTGCTTTTAAGGAGCAGCAAATAGAAAGAATTTTGGAAGATGTTAATGTATTGCTTAATACACAGGCTATCTTGAAAAATATCAGCCTTGAACTGGCATATGAAGATAATTTGCCTCCTGTTTATTGTAATGAAAAAGAATTAAAGCAGCTGTTTATCAACATGATTAAAAATGCAATAGAAGCGATGGATTCGGAAGGAGATATATCTATTTCTGCCCGAATGGATAAAGACGGCTACCTCCTTGTTAAAGTGTCAGACCAAGGGAAGGGGATACCGAAGGAGCAGCTGGAAAGAATGGGTGAGCCTTTCTATACAACAAAGGAAAAAGGAACTGGCTTAGGATTGATGATCAGTCAAAAAATCATTGATAACCATAAAGGCACACTGATTTTCTTAAGTGAGGTAGGAATTGGCACAACAGTAGAAATGAGATTTCCAGTCAAATGAAAAAGCCCTAGTAAAGGGCTTTTTTCATCTGATCTACAGGAGATTTTATTTCATAAAGCTCATCATAAATCATTTCCATATAATCTCCCTTTCCATCTTCAATGATAAGAGGGGAGATAACACCGAGGAGGTCAACTACTGTTGAAGTTGATCTTTTTATTTTATCCAGCTTTTTCTTCGTTTCGATATTATGGAGTTGATCAAGACTCCGCTCGTCCTTCTTTATAGTAGGAGACGTAATTTTAATATCCTGGTCTGCTTGCAAATGGTGCAAAGCTACTCTTAGTTGGTTGAGCTCATATGAAAGATTTATATAGTGGCTGTCTATTAAGTGACAGATTATATAATAATGTTTTTTAGCTGGTTCAAAGCTATATTGGATATGATAAAGAGCCACACCTTCTCCGGTTTTCAGATTCGCTTCAATTGCTGTTTTTCCTTGTTTGTTTGCGAGGAAGGCAATGATTTTATCCCTGCTTTCCTTATCAACTAAATCCATAAAATTATCGGCTGCTGAAAAATTAGTATTACTTGCTTCAGATCTTGCTAATATGAAATAACGGCTGTCAATAAGGAAGAACGGTGTTGGGATGAAAGATACATCTAACATTATACAGAGTCACCCCTTGTAACATGAATAAGGCTGTATTCCTTNTGNTAAGATTTCAGCCACGCCTTTAACTGTGATTGTTCTGATATAAAGATGGTGGATTGGCTTGCATAAGNCCTTAAGTCATAGTCTTGCAGCAGTCTGCTTCCGACAATAATTGCTGGCCGTGGTGTAAGTAATTCAAGTTGTTCAATATAGGGACGGAGCGCCGGGATGGAATAGGACATGGACAAGGATATGCCAACTACATCAGGCTTCCATTTCCTTGCCGTATATACTGCGTGTTCAAGTGGAAGGTTTGCTCCCAGATTTTTGACATCCCAGCCCTTCTCTTGGAAGATGGAAGCGACCATCTTTAATCCTAATGTATGATGTTCACCTTAAATTTGGATTGGATTGCCAAAGAGCTTCAGGAATTAGATAAAACAATGGAAATTAATTTTTTTCTGGAGATTTTGACAGATGGTATGGTATTAATAAAAGAGCACCAGAAAAAGGAGCGAAAATAATGAAAACTCCGGCAGATACGCTGGAGTTTTGTTCGTTTATTTTAGAGTGAATAGAAAGCTTTCGTATTCGCGAAAATCTGATCATATACTAGTTTTGCCGGCACTTCTTTTAAAGTGGAGAGCTTCTCTATTGTGTGATGAATCATGGCAGGCTCTGTTTTTTTTGCTTGAAAAGGTCCTTCGAATGGCCATGGTCCATCAGTTTCTGCCATTATCTTTTGTAAAGGATATTGCTGTGCGATACGCTGAATATCCTGCTCGTAGACAATATCTGGTGTAAAGGAAATATGGCAGCCATTTGTCTTCAGCCGCTCTAATGTAGTTTCGCTCCCTTTAAACCAATGGAAGTGAGCTTTCATATAGCTATGTCTTTCCAGTAAATTCAAAGCAAGCGGAGCTTCCTCATAAATGCAGTGNAGGATAATTGGTTTATTAAACTCCTTTGCGAGCAAGATAAACTCCTCAAGTATTTCTAGATAGGGCTCAAGAGGGAAGCTCTGTGGATCTTTTTGTCTTTCATAATGAGGGAGACCCACTTCTCCTATAGCAATCATATCCTTATGATGCTTTCTTATCCATCCCAATAAGTCTGCGAAGTCCTTTTCCTTAAGCAGCGGCTGTTCTGGATGAAAGCCAAATGCAGGATGAACGAAAGAAAACTGCTTCCTTAATTGCCGATTGCGAATGGAGGAAGCTTTGTTCATCGATACAGCAATTAGACCAGCAATAGACTTATCTGTTTGGATGTTTGCAATTTCCTCCTCTGTATACTGATCAAGATGGATGTGGGAATCAATAATTTTGTTCATTTGCTGTACCCCTCAGAAGGCTTAAGTTTATAGTAGATATCTTTCTTCCATTCTAAGAAATCTTGATTAAGCCATAGGTCGTCTGCTCGTGGACGAGGGAACGGCACTTTTACTTCCATTAATTTACCGTTAGGATTAGAAGGAAGGATATAAATTCGATCCGACAGATACAAGGCTTCATCAATATTATGCGTAATAAACAGAACGGTCCTCTTATCCATACTCCATAATGACAATAGCCATTTTTGCATTTCCAATCTTGTCAACTCATCAAGAGCGCCGAATGGTTCATCCAAAAGGAGAAGGGGCATTGGGCTCATCAAGGCTCGAACAAAGGAAACACGCTGTTTCATTCCCCCTGAAAGTTCGTCAGGAGTTGCATCAGCATAGGAGGACAGGCCTGCTTTATTAAGCATCTCCAGTGCAAGGGACTTATCTTTTTTGCCGTTGATTTCCTGGATAAGCAGAACATTCTCCAATACTGTTCTCCAAGGAAATAAGGAGGGAGCTTGTGGCATATAACTGATATGGCCTTTTTGTCCAGTGATGTCCTTGTCATTCAACGTGATGCTCCCTTCATCAGGATGGAGCATTCCGCCGATTAAATGGAAGATTGTACTTTTACCACTTCCAGAAGGTCCTAATATAGATACGAATTCTCCCTCATGAATCGTCATATTAAGTTGTTTAAACACCGTTTTTGCTTCAAATGACATGCTTAAATTGTTTAATTCCAGTCGCTTCAATTATTTCTCCTCCTTGCTTTGACCGCGAATGCACCATTTCTCAAGAAGTTTAATGACAATAAAAAAGAGCAAGCTTAGCGCCATAATGGCAAAAATCGCCACAAACACGCGGTCTGTGCGGAATGATCGTGATGCCATTGTCATATAAACACCGATTCCTTCTTTCGAACCAAGCCATTCAGAGATAACTGCACCCATAACACTATATGTAGCTGAAATTTTCAATCCGGAAAAAATCGACGGAAGGGCATACGGCCATTCCAGCTTCCAAAACATTTGCCGTTTTGTGCTGCCAGACATTTGCATAAAGTGTTTAAGCTCTGGGGATGTTTGTCTGAACCCGTCCAGACAGGCTACAGTAATCGGAAAAAAGCACACAAGTGTTATGACGATTAGCTTCGGCATAATGCCAAATCCGAACCATACAACAAGCAATGGAGCCAGAACAATTGTTGGGATGTTTTGAGAAAGAATCAACAGCGGGTAGATAGACTCCCGGAAAAAAGCAATTCTATGCAATGTTACAGCAATTAGCAGTCCAACAGCACTTCCAATCAAAAACCCGACTACAGACAGCTTAGTGGTGGCAACAAAATGAACGAAAAAAGTATCCCAGCTCGCAGTAGCTTCAGAAATTATGGCGGAAGGAGAGGGAAGCAACCAGTCTTCGATTTGGAAGAACCTTACCGCAGCTTCCCATAGTCCAAATAAAAGAAGGAGAACCAGTAAAGGTCTCCAAGATTTTAATAATAATTTGTTCATTAGCGATATTTCCCCGTTAAATCTTCCATTATAATACCTTGTGGCTGATAAAGAACTTTTATTTGAGTAATAACATTGCTTGAACCAATTTCTATCATCTTTTTGTTCATTTTGCTGATGACTTGAAATAGTTCATCCATGTCACCTTCCATCGTTGTTTCTAATGGATGGACTTCATATTTAACACTAGATTCTTGAATGATTTTAATTGCTTCGTCCACATATGGAATTACATTTTCCCCATTTTTTGTTTTTGGAATGATTTGTACACTAATTAACGCATTGGCCATCATTCTTCTCCTCCCTCAGGCAGAAATTCGTTTGTAAATGCTTTGTCTGCATCAAGCTTCTTCTCTAAAAGCTTGTTGTCATACATCCAATCAGCATAGTTCTCCCAAACAGACAACTTTTGTTCTCCCCAGCGAGGTGCGTCATCTTGGTATTTGGATGCAAGCCATTCCTGGCTTTTCTTCACAAGCTCTTCATCTAAATCAGGTGCATGTTTAAGCAGGATGGAAGCTGCATCATCCGGGTTGTCTATCGTATACTCATAACCTTTTGTTGCTGCCTTCAAAAAGGCCTTGACTGTTTCTGGATTGTCTGCGATCATATTTTCGTTTGTTGAAAGGACAGGTGTGTAGTAATCAAGCTTGTCGCTGTAATCTGTTAAATAAATCATATTTATTTTTTCGCCGCGCAGCTCTGCCTCAACCCCTGTCCAGCCGTAATAAATCCAGGCGAAATCAATGTTTTGCTTCATTGCAGTGAAATAGTCAGCATCTCCTATATTAACAATATCTACATCTTTGATATCAGCATTGTCCTGTTTCATAAGGGAGGAGATGACAGAAGCTTCGACTTCTGAACCCCACCCGCCGTATGTTTTACCGGCAAAGTCCTTAGGAGATTTGATATTATTTTCTGCAGGTGAAGCAAAACCAGATGTATTATGCTGGATGATTGCTGCAATTGATACGATTGGCACACCCTGTACTCTTGCCTGTGTGATTCCTTCCTGATAGCTGACTCCAAAATCAGCTTTTCCAGAAGCGACTAAGGAATCGGCGCCAGCTTCACCTGGTGTGATGATGTCAACATCAAGCCCTTCCTCTGCAAAGTAGCCTTGTTCCTCTGCTGCATAAAGTCCTGTGTGATTTGTGTTTGGTGTCCAGTCCAGAACAACGGTGATTTTTTGCTTATTGTCTTTTCCTTGTTCTTTGCTGTCTTCCGTTGTGCTGCTGCAGCTTGCTAAAAGCAGGACTGCCGCAAAAGCCATTAAAGCTTTTTTCATATTATGCTCCTCCTGTAGGTAGAAAAAAAGTAAGGAACCTGTGAAATAAGTAGGAAAGTAGCGGTCTCAAAAAGAAAAATGTGTTTAACGTGAGCCGACAACCGTTTTAAAAACGAAAAAAA
>Ga0058696_1000096_pt1 | contig 34916 bp, 31 predicted proteins | sample AgamicMgSfrz_FD_55077 | JGI IMG/M metagenome (GOLD analysis project Ga0058696, IMG submission 55077) | Agave microbial communities from Guanajuato, Mexico - Mg.Sf.rz | ecosystem: Host-associated > Plants > Phyllosphere > Phylloplane/Leaf | place: Guanajuato, Mexico | collected 2012-05-30 | reverse complement strand
GGTCCAACAGGAGCAGTAGGCCCAACGGGAGCAACCGGTCCGGCAGGAGCAGTAGGCCCAACGGGACCAACAGGAGCAACCGGTCCGGCAGGAGCAGTAGGTCCAACAGGAGCAACGGGACCAACCGGAGCAAGTGGTCCACCATCTGCTGCAGCGTTATTTTTTGATCAGCCTGCTGCAACACTTGCAATCCCTGTAGGAACAGAAACAACAATTAACACAGTAGCTCTGCCTGTAGCTGTAGGTAATGAAATAAAGATAGAAAATACTGAACAGGTAGCTGTAGTTACAGGGGCTAACTGGGAGATTAATTTTAATATAATAATAAGAAGGAATGGAACAATTATAAATCAACTAACATTAAGCCGAACAGGTAACAATGCAGGAACACAAAGGTTTAATATTGCTAACATCTATATTGATGTACCACCTGCAACTACAACAAACACCTATACTGTTAGTATCCTTACGGGAACTTTAACAAGTGTTACTTCTATTACAGCTGAATTAAGGCAATCTAGCATTACTCGCTTTGTATAAGTTTATGGTTAAATCATAACCGGCTGCATATAGGCTTTCCTTTAATTAAAAGGAGAGCCTTATTTATGTCACTAAGAAAGTAGTCTTATAATGAGTAAAGTAAGAAAAATTAGTGGGATGGAAGAGTAAAAGATGGTGTTATTAAAATAGGATAATTGCTTTAGGATTTTAGTACAATACATGCTTTTTGAAATCAGCTGTAGTTATCGACTTAGTTAAAATTACTTAAAAGAACAATTAACATAACCGATATATACATTATCTACACTGAAAGGGGCATAAAATAATTGCATAATACATTACAATCTTTGGTTTATTTAGGACCCATAATGAAAGAAACGATTGGCTCTACTACGGCGATTATGATTACTGATTTACAAAATATCATATACTTTTCACCTTCAACTAGTCTTCCGTTAAATATTAAAATCGGAGATCCTGCTTTTGTACCTGGAAATGAACTTTTGATTCGTTCGTTAAAGGAAGAGAAAAAAGTAGAAGAATATGTACCAAAAGAAAGCCTTGGTGTTCCATTTTTCTCAACTGTAACACCAATTAAAGATCCAGAAACAGGAGTAGTTATCGGCTTATTTTCAATCTCCAAGACACTAGAAATTGAGGAAAAACTGGATCGAGAATTAAGTACTTTAAATGCGATTATTAGCAGACTGCATGAAAAAGTTCAAATGGTCGCAGCTCAATCAGAAGAGTTATCGGCTACAAGTAATGAAATTACTGCTCAGGCCGTTAAAGCTAATGATAATACACAGCAAATCGGAAAATTAGTAACTATCATTGAAGGAATATCTACTCAAACAAATTTATTAGGCTTGAACGCAGCAATTGAAGCTGCTAGATCTGGGGAAGCTGGAAAAGGCTTTGGAGTAGTTGCTTCAGAAATAAGAAAACTTTCTGATCACACTAAACAAGCAGTTGGAACAATCGGCGGATCTTTAGCTGAAATAAAAAATAGCATTGAGAATCTGAAAGTAAGTATAGAGGAAGTAAGTGCCTCATCTGAGGAACAGTCCACTGTAATGGTAGATTTCTTAGAGGAAATGCAAAAATTAGATAAGCAAAGTAACGATGTTTTTGCATATATGAAAGAATTGGTTCAATAAATTTTGAATCGTATTGTTTCTCCTTGGTGCGTTAACCTTATTATTACTGATGCACAAGGACTACAGTAATGGATATAATAACTGGAAACATTCTGAAAGTAACGAGGGTATTAATCCAATTTGGATTAATGCTCTTTTTATATTATGTAAATTGTCTCCTCTGTACTAATGGAGCAGCTTAGATTAAAAGGGAGCTCTTTAACAAATAGATTAAATAGATTTAGGGAGGAGAAATAGTACTATTTAGACAGAATGATCCATGTATTGTTGTTTAGTCTCTCCAAACATAGGTGAAGTGGTTTCTTTGTCACTAGTTTATTATGGTAGGCAGTATCCCTGAAATAAATGAAGAATGAAAGTAGTTTTACGGGCTATAGGTAAATAAGAAGGATTCTAACTCAGGGTTGCAGAAATAGTACCTGCTTTATTTAAATATTCTTTTAAAAATAGGTGATAAAATGCTACCAACAGAAAGTATTCTAACTACTTGGGAGAAATTTAATGATTTTCCGATGGAGACGTTAACCAAACTGTGGATATATAATACTGCAAATGAGAAAAAACAACGAGAAGTGTCTCTCATGCGAGAACATAGACAACAATATGGAGTAACAGGTAACTGTTTTGATCTTGCTATTTGGCTGTTAGATGAATTTGCAAAGGATGGTGTGGAGGCTTATCCGATTGGTCATAGTTTAAAAACAGAAAATGCGCATGTAGCTGTAATAGCAATTAGTGAAAATGGAAATCGATTTTTGTGTGATTTAGGCGATCAATGGTTAATTCCGATACTAATAGATTCACAAAGCGATGATTTTGTTAATGAGCAATTGAACGGTTTTTTCCCAGCGGCAAAGGTACAAGTAAAAGATAATGAAAATAACACAGAAATATTTTATTATAGACCGAATGGAAAAATATCTAGACAAATTTATAATACACAGCCAATAAATAAGAATGTTTTTATGAAGGCAGCTGAGTATTCTCAAAACTTAATTAAACCAAGACCCTTATTGGAATGTAGAATACCATACAAAAATGAGATTGCTCATTGGGAATTTAATAATTGGGAGAGTTTTTTAAGCACCAGTGAAGGGTTATTTATGGAACCAAAATTACAAGGATTAGAAGAGATGGTAGAAATAATATTCCAAAAAGCAAATTATAATAAGGATCTGTTATATAGTATATTGGAAAAATATAAATCTCTGCAAAGTAATTGAAGTATTACCTTGGAGAAGAAGTATTCACTGAACTACAAATTCTTTAACTCTTTTACTTTACTATCGTATATTACAAGCTCTCTTTATGTTTTATATGAGAGCTTTTTCTTTTTGAGGGTGTCCATAGTTATTTTGTCTACATGCTTGGGATATAGGAGAGTATATCCATTTATTAATATATTGAAATAAACTTATCACCTTCCTATTTGTATTTTATAATCTTATTGAATAAATATAACAAGACTTGACAGAAGAATAAGTAAATGTTAATTTTTAAAACGTAATAATTACGATTTACATACAAGTAGGAGGGGAAAAAATGAAAAGATTAGCTCTTAGCTTATTTAGCATGTTATTAATTAGTGTATTTTTAGTAGCATGTCAAGGCACGAAAAATCAGCAAGTAGATGGAGCAGAGGAAAAAGAATCAGAAGTACATGAAGATACGGCTATTAATAGTGACAATGAGGCTCCAGAGGATATAAAAATCGAAGGAATTGCAGATCACTATCATACTGGAGATAAGATTGAATTAACCGCAGTTTTGGATAATGAAACAGAATTTGATAATTGGCACTGGTATAGTAGAGAAAATGCAAATGACGATTGGAAAGTAGTTAAGGGGCAGGAGACGGAAATATTTACAGATGAAGCAACGGTTAATGGATTAGAAGTTAAGGTGGCTTTATTAAACAATGAAAACAAACAAAGCATCCAATCAGCACCAGTTAAAATTGTCATTGATGATCATCATGGAGATGACGAAGAAAGCAAACAAATATATCAAGGTTACTTTGAGGATAGCCAAGTAAATAACCGTGAATTGTCTGATTGGGAAGGTGACTGGCAATCCGTTTATCCATATCTTTTATCTGGAGATCTAGACGAAGTATTTGAACATAAAGCAGAAAACGGAGAGATGACAAAAGAAGAATATAAAGAATACTACACAGTAGGATATAAAACAGACGTTGACCGCATCCTTATTAAAGATAATTTTGTAACTTTTTTCGAAGGTGAAAAGGAATATTCAGGAGAATATGAATCAGATGGATACGAAATTCTAACTTACGAAAAAGGAAACAGAGGAGTGCGATTTATTTTTAAGTTAGTAGATGGCACAGAGAATATGCCTAAATACATTCAATTTAGTGACCATAATATTTTTCCAGTTGATTCCTATCATTACCACTTATACTGGGGAGATGACCGGGAGAAACTGTTAGAGGAAGTCACAAATTGGCCAACATATTATCCTTCCAATCTAGATGCAGATGGCCTAGTACGTGATATGTTAGCACATTAATAGTTATTGATTTAATCCTAAAAAATTACAGATGTACTACTGTCTCAAACTTAGAATAAAAAGATTACTAGATTACAAATCGTAATTATTACGCTTTATTTAGATGTTTTTGGAGGATGTAAACACATATGGAAAAAAGTTTGTTAGTTTTCATTTTAATGATGTCCACGATTCTATTTGGCTGTCAAAATTCGGAAGTAAACAGCACAAATGAAAAGCTTTCTGTTGTAACATCATTTTACCCAATGTATGAATTTGCTCGGCAGGTGGCAGGGGATCGAGCGGATGTAACTTTAATGTTATCTGATGGAGAAGATCCCCATCATTATGAGCCAAGTGCTAAAGATGTCGCCCGTGTCAATAAAGCAGACGTGTTTGTATATAGCAGTGAAGAAATGGAATATTGGGTAGGCAGCTTATTGAAATCGATTGAGAGTGATAAATTAGTTATAGCCCGTGCAGCAGATGGTCTTGAATCAGAACATAAAGAAGATGAAAATGAGGCAAATCATGAAGTCGCTGACAAGGTGAAAATTCACGGTGCTGCGGATCATTATCATACTGGTGACAGGATTAAATTAACAGCGGAATTAGATGAAGATTCAGAGTATGAACATTGGCACTGGTACACGAGAGAAAGTGCTGACAAGGAATGGGTAGCAGTTCCGAATCAAGGTGGAACTGAATTCGATTATGAAGCTTCAGGGAAAAGTTTTGAAGTTCGAGCAGTATTGTTTGATGATGCTCATAAGGAATTTGCCCAGTCTCAACCAGTAGAAATTATCATTAATGACCATGGACACACACATGAAGATGGTGAGGAAACTGTTCAACAGCATAACCATGAAAGTGAAGATGGTGCTCAACCAGTAGAGATTATTGGATTAGCAGATCACTATCATACAGGAGATGTTGTTACACTCGTTGCAGAGCTGAAAGAGGAGACTGAATATGAGCATTGGCATTGGTATACCCGTGGAAGTCATGATGAGGAATGGGAAGCTGTATCTGGTCAAGGAACCGACCATTTAGAGTACAAAACAACTGGTGAAAGCTTTGAAGTAAAAGCAGTACTTTTTGATGATGCTCATCATACGTATGCAGAATCAGAGCCAGTAACTGTTTCAATCGATGACCATGAAAGTCTCGATCCACATATCTGGTTAGACCCAGTATTGGCGCAAGAACAAGTGAAAATAATTCGTGACGCACTCATTAAAGCAGATCCAGATGGAACAGCTATCTATGAAAAAAATGCAGCAACTTTTAATGAAGAACTTCAAGAAGTGCATGAAGAATACCAATCCGCTCTGGAAAAAGCAGAGAATCGGGTCTTTGTCGTTCAACACCAGGCATTTGGATACATTGCAGAGCGATACAATTTAAAGCAGATTGCTATTGGCGGTCTATCTACAGAAGTGGAACCGAGTGCAGCACGTATTGCAGAGATTGGAAACTTAGTGAAAGAATATGATGTACCGGTTATCTATTATCAACAAGGTGCCAACTCAGCAATTGCAGAAACAGTAGCAGCTGAAACAGGAACAGAGACAGCTAGTTTGTATGATTTAGAGGTATTATCTAAAGAATTACAAGCTGAAAATTTAGGATATGTAGCTGCGATGCGTGAAAACTTGAAAGCTTTACAGATAAGTATCCAATAACAGGAGTTATTCAACTTAACAATACGGTGTAGATTTAAAGGATAAAGGATTACTTATTGGCTCAATTTACTCGGTCTTCTAGGAAATCCAGAAGTCACCACAAAAGTAGTGATTTTTAGCTAGTGATAATTCGGATTAAATAACAGGTAAACGCCTAATCCCTTGTATATAAGGGATTAGGCGTTTATTTATTAAACAGTAGTAACATATTTCTTTCNTGTTGATAAACAAGATACATNGTAATTTTGAGAAACAATGAGTATATCAGGGATAAGAATTAATATTTAATGAGTGAGTTGAATAAAGACTGCAACATTTGAATAATAAAATACAAGGTGATAATTAACTAGTAGGGAGGGATGTACTTGAGGATATTGGTGACTGGTTCTACAGGACAACTAGGTTCAGCTTTGTTAAACCAACTGAAGGACTCTGATAATATAGTTAAAATTACTTCGAGAAGAAAACCTGAAGGAATAAGGAATTTCGAATGGGTTTATAGTGATTTGTTGTCTGGTGAAGGTTTAGAAGAAGCCGTAAGAGACGTAGATATAGTAATACACGCAGCAACAAGTCCAATTAGAAATTCTAAAAACATTGAAATCACTGGGTTAGGGTATTTTTTAAGCAAGTTGCAGCACATAAAACATTTTATTTATCCATCAATTGTAGGCATAGAGGATATACCATGGAATTATTATAAACTTAAATATGAAGCAGAAGAATTAATAAGGAATAGTTCCATTCCTTTTACAATTGCCCGTGCAACTCAGTTTCACGGGTTTATTGAAGATTTACTTTTATCCAAACCTTTCTTAAAAAGGTATGTCATACCAGGTAATATTAAAATTCAAAGCGTGGAAGTAAATGATTTCGCTAAATATTTAATTGATTTAAGTAATATGGGACCTCAAGGGAGAACCGAGGACTTTGGTGGACCAGAAATTATGACATTAAAAGAAATGGCGGAGCTAAAAATAAAAATAAATCATGAAACAAATAAAGTTTTAAGTATTCCTTTACCAGGAAAACTATACAAGGCTTTCTTAAATGGCAAAAATACAACTGTTAATAATAAATTGGGAGAAATTACATTTTTGCAATATCTAAGTAATCAGAGAAATCGGAGGGATTAAATAAAGTGTTGCTGAGGCAACAATAGTATTATATAAGCAACATTGTATGGAATGTATACCTATTATCTTGAGTTTTGTTTTATGATTCAGTTGCACATAATCGGCAACTGTTTTTTTTTTACAAAAGGAGGCAATTCCATCACTATCTGACAAACGGGAAGGTTTATTGTAATCCTATTAATTCCATTTTGGAATTAATTTTATGTTTTTTCTTTATAAGAGCGCTCAATATAAATTGATAAAATAAACTTAGTATAAATTGCCATAAATTGTTGGAAGGGGAAGTTATATGGATACAAAGATTGCTCGTAACCGGGCTGAGTTATCAGGGAAGTTAACAAACGTATTGGATTCTAGAACGTTAGCAAACTCTCACCAAAGGCTTGCGGAAATACTAACGGAAGGAATGACAATCCTCGATGTGGGTTGTGGCACAGGGGCAATAACACGAGGAATANCAGAAGTAGTAGGTCCAAACGGCCGTGTAGTAGGAATTGATAGTAATCCGACTCTAATCGAAAAAGCACGTGAAGCTCATGGCGGAATACAAGGATTATTTTTTAGAACAGGTGACATCTATAATCTCCCTTATGAACAGCAATTTGACATTGTTACCTCTTCACGGGTACTAATATGGTTATCCGACCCATTGAAAGCGTTAAAAATGATGACATCTGCTGTAAAAATTGGCGGCAAAATTTTAGTGGCTGATTATAATCATGAAAAGATATTATGGGAACCGCAACCACCCTCAAGTATGCTTAATTTTTACTCTGCCTATTTAAAGTGGCGGTTGGAAGCAGGTATGGATAATTCTATTGCTGATAACCTTTGTGAAATGTTTGAAAAAGTTGGTATGAAGGATATCACTATCACTCCCCAACACGAAGTAACAACGAGAGCTAATTCTGACTTTCAAAATCGGATGGGGATATGGGCTGACACTGCATCGAGTAGAGGAATACAAATGGAAAAAGACGGTTTTATTACTGAGAAAGATTATCTGAACGCAGAAAAAGAATATCGAGAATGGATAGTTCAGGATGCCCAGTCTTTAACCATGTATATGTTAGCTGTTGAAGGAGAAAGGTACTAACATTCTGTTTAAAAATAGGAATATTTATAGATGATTTTAATGTATTCAAGAACCCAGGTGTTTCATAGTGGTGACCAGATTTGTATGGATGTAACAATTAATGATAGTGTTTTTGTTACATCTATATAGTAATGAATGATATGTTACAGAAGGGAACTTATAAATGCACATCTTGCTAATTATAAAAAATGTGTATAACATCTAAAATTCAGTAAACAGGCATACCTAAGAAAATAATTATCAAAACTAGATAGTGATTTTTCCACCAATAACTCCCGCACTGCAAATACACAATATTTATTAGCGAATATTTAGTTTCCGGAGTTAGTGGGATGGTCCTGCTTATTATCGGGTTCCTTATCTTCATGCCATTCTTTAAACAGCTGTTGGCAAGAGAGCTAGAAGAGGCGAAAGGTTCTATGGATTTAAAAATGTTATTCGACTAAAGCAAAAAATCCTATGAAAACCCATAGGATTTTTTAGTAATTACTTTGAAAAAAGTTCCTTAGCTTCCTCCAATGCAAGCTTGTTTCCTAGTGCGGAGTAGTCAAGCCATGGCTGATCGGAAACAACATAAACATGCTTGTTTTTGACAGCTTTTAAGCCTTGATAAATCGGGGATTCTTCGAGCTGTTTGAAGGCTGTTTGTGCTTCATCATCACTGTTTACAACTACAAATATCGCATCTGCATCAAAGTCAGGCAATAATTCTTGAGATATAACTTCATATGGCTGTGTCGAGTCTAATTCCTCGATACCAGCTGCTGGCTTAAACCCTAAATCTTCGAATAGAATTGGGCCAAGTGGGCGTTTTGTTGTAAATACACGAAGTTCCTTGGCTGTTACACGGATAGCCATTACTTTACTGTTTTCGCCTAGTTCATCAGCTGCTAAAGTTTTCACTTCATTTGTTAGGGTCTCATAGTTTGTGATGAATTCTTCGGCTTCCTGCTCACGGTCGACGAGTTTGCCGATTGTTTTTAAGTGATCGCGCCATGTACCTTCATCAAGGTTGAAGCTTTCTGTAGGAGCGATGTCTTCATATTTAGAAGTATCCTCACCTGAAATTCCTTTATCAACATAAATGACTGATGGTTCTAAGGCGATTAAAGCTTCCATATCAGGGTCTTTCGCTGGTCCAAGCTTTGTTGTATCTTTCAATTGATCTTTAACATGTGGTAAAAAATCTTTTAACTCTCCGCCGACAACAGAGCCGACAGGGGTTATTCCTAATGCGAGTAAATCATTTGTCAGATGGATAGAGAGGGAAGCGATTCTTGGGTCTTCGTTCTCTTTGTTATTTGTGTTAGTTGCTTTACTGTCATTTGTAGCTGTTTGTCCGCAAGCTGAAAGAGTTAATAACAGCATTACTGTTATTAACATAACTAGTTTCTTTTTCATTTAATTCTCCTTGTTCTATGTATCATTTTGTTTTTGTTAATAAATAAAGAAAGTAAGGACCACCAATCGCTGCGACCACAATCCCAGCTGGTATCGCATTAGGCTGAAAGATGGATCGCCCGATAGTATCTGACAAGACGAGAATGACCATGCCGAGAAGCCCAGCGACAGGAAGGAAATTCTGATGTCTTGGTCCGACTAAACGGCGTGCGAGATGGGGTGCCACAAGTCCTATAAATCCAATGCCTCCGACCATGGCAACACTTGCACTAGACAGGGCAACAGCAACCGCAAGTATAGACAAACGGGAGCGTAAAACAGAAACACCAAGCCCAACCGCTGTATTGTCTCCAAAAGACAAGGCATCTAACTTTCTAGATTGCAGCCAACCGAGAGGGGTTAAAGTGACTATCCACGGCAAAAGGGCGATAACATGTATCCATTCTCTGCCCCAAACATTACCGACTAGCCACCTTGAAGCAAATGTGTATGTATCCTCATCAAGACGGAGGGACAGAAATAGGGTGACAGCATTAAAGCATGCTGATATGGCAATTCCAACGAGTATGAGACGAATTGGCAATATCCCTTTATAACGGTCATATGTGAGTAAGATGATAATTATAGCTGTTAGCAATCCACCGGAAAAAGTGAATAATGGAATGAGCAATGCAGCATTATCATTTAATGAATGAAAATAGGTAACAAACATAATAAGACCGAACGAAGCACCTGCATGTAATCCTAAAATCCCCGGGTCAGCTAGTGGATTCCTTGAAACGCCCTGCAGTAACGCACCAGAAACACCCAGACCAATGCCTGCCAGTATCGTGATAATGATACGAGGAAGACGGTATTCAAACAGCACTAGGGAGGTTTTGTCATCACCGAATCCAAACAAAGTTAGAATTACTTCTGTTGGTGCAATTCGCAGTGAACCTGTATTAAAACTGATTAAGATGACAATGAAGTTTATTAAAACTAACACTAGAGCTGTTTTAAAGGTCCTTGTGCTGCGTAAATCAAATTTCAATTATAAATCCCTCCCAACTTTACGTGCTGTATGAAGAAAGAAAGGAACACCTACTGCAGCGACAATTATCCCGATTGCCAATTCTCGCGGAGGATTGACTGTCCGTGCACCTAAATCGGCAAGCGTTAAGAGAATTGCACCTAATAGGGCTGACATCGGAATGATTAATCTATAGTCAGATCCTACAAGCCTGCGGGCAATATGTGGAATAACTAGGCCGACAAAGCCGATTGAACCGACAGCTGAAACAGATACCCCTGCTAATATCACTGCGGCAACGATAGATAACAATTTAATTTGATTCACCTTAATGCCGAGGTTTAAGGCTGTTTCTTCACCTATCGAAATAAGCGAAATGGAGCGGCCCATGCTTATTGCCCAAGAAATTGTTATCAGAATAACCGGAACTAGCACTTTCAAATGCTCCCATTTAATTCCGGAGACTCCCCCCGCATACCAAAAAGCAAGGTCTTGGCTTAGATCATAATAAATAGCGATACCTGCACTTAAAGAGTGCAATAGTGCAGCAATTACTGCTCCTGAAACGGTTAATCTCATAGGGGTCAAGCCACCAGGCACAGAAGCACCAATCATAAAGATTAATAGTGTACTGAGAGCAGCTCCAATGAAAGAAAAAACCATTAGTATGGAGTAAGAGATACTCGGAAAAAAGGCAAAACATAGTGTTACGATAAACATCGCTCCTGCATTAATGCCAAGTATCCCTGCATCAGCTAGAGGATTGCGAGTGACACCCTGCATAAGCGCTCCAGCGACAGCGAAGGCAGCACCGACAATCGCCGCACCAATTACTCTCGGCAGCCGCAGTTCGTAAATAATTTGCTGTTCAGTCAATGAGGAATCATAGCTGAAAATCGCTGTCCAAACATTTTGGAAGGAAATGTCCTTTGCACCGAATGATACTGCTGTTAATAAGGTGGTTATCAGCCCAGCTATAAAGAAAATGAATAAAATAATGCTCCGCAAATTGTAAAAACTAGTAATTTTAATTTTTTGGTACATAGTAGGTCAGCCCTTACTTAAATATAATAATGAAAATCATTATCAATTACATTTTCCTATTATATGGACAATATTTCCGTAAATCAATCTTTTTTTAATTAATTAAATAGGCAGTTAAGATTGTTTTTTGGAAGGGAGGTAAAAAGAAAAAAGAGCTGTGCAGCTCTTTTTCCATAAAGTATTGCGTTCTTTTATTAGTATATATTCTTAAATGTTTTAAGTCACTAACCGGAAAGTTTCCCGACATAACGGGATCGGAGGCCGTATACTGTAAACTCCAATGCCTTACTCAGTAGATTCTAATGATTAGACAAGTAATTCATAAAATAAGACAGGGTTAAAGTTATTCCAACTTTATGCATTTAGAAACCTCTTAACGAAAGGTATTCTTTGAATAATAAACCAGTCAATAAGCCAAACAACAAGGAGTGATAAGCCTACTAATGGAAACAAAATACCTAAAATGATAAGTATAATAAGCAGGATTTTCATCTTCTTTAAACTCGGAGCTTTTGGTGCTCCTATTCCTTTGTCAGGTTTGCGTTTCCACCACATGAAGACACCAGTGAAGGCTACTAAAAGAGTGCCGAGGCAAATAAGAAGACTAATCAGCTGGTTAAGGAAGCCAAGTTCTGTACCTTTATGCAAAGTGATACCAACAGCGACTATCTTTCCAATAAGTCCGTAATGATCATAACGATAATCAGCTAATACCGCACCAGTATATTGGTCGATATGAATGGTTGCTTCGTCTTTGGCTTTAGGTGGAAACGCAGACAGCGTATAGACACCTTCCTGGGAAGAAGGGAAAATAACGGAATAACTCGGATGCATACCTTCCCGTTCAGCAGTGGCGACAATATCATCAATGGATATCGGAAGGAAGCCTTCAATATCTGATTTTGGTACATCTAAGTTTTCAGCTGCCCAAGGGACTTCAGCGATGTCTTTAGTCTTTATATTCGATTCAGGAGCATCACCGATCCACACGGATGGGGGATAGCCTTCTCCCGTATTGGTAACTAACGCTTGGAAGTTCGTTCCCCAAAAGCCAGACCAAGGCAATCCAGTTAAAATTAAAAAAACAAGTCCGCCTGTAATCCAAACAGCAGGGACGGCATGTAAATCTCTCCTGAAAATCGTCTTGCCTTTAGTAAATCTAGGTAAAAATGTACCAGCAATTTTTAAGTTTTTTTGCGGAAACCATAAGTATAATCCAGTTACTAATAAAACAACTGTCCAACATGCAGCTAGTTCGACAATTCTGTCTCCAGTAGTTCCAGCCATTAACTCGCCATGAATTTTTTCAATTAAATCCATAATTCGATCATCACTATTTAATTCTCCGATTATCTTACCAGTATATGGGTCAAGGAAGATGGTTAGTGATTCGTTTTGGTAAGTTATATTAACCTCACTCGAACGCATTTGTTGTTCACCAGGTCGAAAGCTTATCACTTTTGCTCCAAAGTAGTGACTTTTTACTATATGGAGCTGTTTAGAAGCAGAGATTCTTTCCCCTTGATTTTGTACTTCATAATAGTCTTGATAAAGCACTTTTTCAATCTGTGGTTTAAAGAGGTAAACAGATCCAGTCACTGCTAAAATTATTAAAAAGGGAGCAAAGATTAACCCAGCATAAAAATGCCATCTCCAGACAGTTTTATAGAAAGAGGCTTTGGTTTGGTTCCTCTTCTTTTTATTCAGTAGTTTTTCAGTTTTAGCAAACTCCACTCGTTTCCCCCTCGTTAAAACACCGCATTGGTCTTTTAATTTGTAAGTATCAAGAGTCAATCTCTTGTTTATATCGGTTACTATTATGGATTAATAAACTAGGTTCCCATAGTTCCAGGTTGTTTTTATAAGATAGAAAATAGNATTGAAAAAAAAGGGGAATAGTATATACAAAAATTTACAAAATCTTAAAACATGAGACTGAATTTTTAGCATATAATGAATTTAGTTCCTAATTTCAGCATGTCTTGTTCGACCTTCCATTGAACAAACAATAGTAGAAAACCACCGTTATCACACGGTGGTTTTTTTTACGAGGCGTTATTAGCATTTTCAAGCAAATCATAAATGAATCCGTCACGTACTGATTGGCTACAATATTGGAAATGGGGAGATTGAGTCATTGTCAATAAAGTTATGATAATTTGGACTGCAGGTATGATTATATCTCTTCTCTTTTTTGATAAGCCCTTAATGCTCGACCTCTCTGTTACGCTTAATGAGGATAATTCGTGATAAATATTTTCAATATCTCCAATAGACATATTTAATGAGTTTTGCTTACATTTAGCTTTATGTATACGTGATAAATTCTTTGCACTTCCTCCGATGCCGATTACAGGAAGTCCTGCTTTAGACAACCAGGGGAGAGTTTGAAGCTGTTCGGCAAGATAAGCATGTAGCTGTTCAATTTGCTGGGCTGTCTGCATTTCTCCTTTCGTAAATCTATCATTTAAGTTGACTGCTCCAAAAGGAAAGCTGTGGTATTCGACCAATTGTCGGTTCCTGAACAGGGTAATCTCTGTACTTCCTCCGCCTATATCAATGGTAATGCCATCTTGTAAATCTATTGCTTGTATGATTCCAAGATATCCAAAATACGCCTCTTCATAGCCGCTTAGTATAGAAAATGGAATAGCTGTTTCACATTGAATCTCTTCTAAGACATTCTCTTTGTTAGCGGCATTGCGGATGACGGCAGTCGCGAAACCAATAATTCGGTTCACTCCATTTTCCTCGCCAAGTTTCTTAAAATCTTTTAAAATTTGCAAGGTCAAGTCTATTCCTTCCCTTGTGATGTTTCCTTGCTTATCTATGTAACTTATGAGCCGTGCAGCCACCTTGACGCGTTTTGCTTCCTCAGTATTAACTGCATTGTTTTCAATCTGATAGATAGCCATTTGAATTGAATTCGACCCAAGATCAATGATGGCAATTGAGTTATCTTTCAATTATCGAATCCTCCCTTTGTAATTGTTAATATGTATATCTTATAAGAAAATGTAAAGAAAAAATATTAAGCTTTTGTAAAGTACGCCTATCCATTGTACCCCTAAGAATACAATAATAATCTTGCATTCTGGATATCTTGCATATTTCTACAAAAATTTACAAAAATTTTACAAACTTACAGGCTATTCATCTCACTATTCATGTTATTCTAATTATAGAAATATTAGCAATAATTGTTAAGGGGATGTAAAAATGCAAACTCATCAAGAGCAAGGAAGTACTATTAATTTGGATAATCCTTCCTATTACAATAATCGAGAGTTAAGCTGGTTGGATTTTAACAGCCGAGTGCTGGAAGAAGCGGTGGATGACCAGAATGCCTTATTAGAAAGATATAAGTTTTTATCGATTTTTAGTTCAAATCTGGATGAGTTTTTCATGGTGCGTGTCGCTGGATTGCTCGATCAAGTAAAGGCTGGCTTTAACAAACCTGAAAACAAAGCAGGACTTACCCCTAAAGAGCAGCTTAGTGCTATTTCTGAAAAGGCATATTTACTAGTAAAGAAACAAGATGAAGTCTATAGTGAGTTATCAAAAATATTAGTGCATGAACAAGTGAGCATTATTAATATTGAAGATGCTGCACCGAAAGAATTGGCTATTTTAGAGAACTTTTTTGATGAACAAGTTTATCCCGTTCTGACCCCTATGGCTATTGATGCGTATCGTCCCTTTCCAATGCTGTTAAATAAATCCTTAAACCTGGCGGTAATTATTGAAGAAAAATCGCTAGAAAAGAGGATAGAGCAAGATTTAGACGGTAATTTAGTGATTGTACAAGTCCCAGCTGTAATTGACCGCTTAGTGGAAATACCCCAAAAGGGAGAGGAAAGAAAGTTCGTTCTTTTGGAAGAAGTGATTTCCCGTTTTATTAATAAATTGTTTACAGGCTATAAAGTGCAATCTGTCACTTCATTTCGGATTACTAGAAATGCAGACTTAACTATACATGAAGATGAAGCAGAGGACTTATTACAGGAAATTGAAGAAGAGCTGAAGAAACGAAAACGGGGAGCTGCTGTCCGTTTAGAATATCAGAAGTCTCGAAGCAACCAAGGAGTTATTGATTACCTCAGAAAGGTTCTCGAAATCCATTCCAAAGATGTCTATGTTGTCCAAGCACCTCTTGACTTGACGTTCTTATTTTCATTTTGTAAGAAGGTAGCGGACACTCATGACCATCTAGCTGCAAGAACGTTTATTCCCCAGCCTCCCCTCGACTTAGAAGGAGAAGGAGATATGTTTGAAAAGATTGCTGAACATGATGTTTTGCTGCATCATCCTTATGAGTCATTCGAACCAGTCGTAGAATTTATGTCTCAAGCAGCAGATGATAAGAATGTATTGGCAATAAAGCAAACTTTATACCGTGTCAGCGGAGATTCGCCGATTATTGAAAGTCTTAAACGAGCGGCAGAGAACGGAAAACAAGTAACTGTTTTAGTGGAGTTAAAGGCCCGTTTTGATGAAGAAAACAATGTTCAGTGGGCAAGGGAATTAGAACAGGCAGGTTGTCATGTTATATATGGGATGACACATTTAAAAACCCACAGTAAGATTACCCTTGTTATCCGCAGGGAAAAAGGCAAAATCCAACGGTATGTCCATTTAGGGACAGGAAATTATAATGATGCCACAGCTAGGATCTATACCGATATGGGACTGTTGACATGCAATGAAAAAATCGGAATTGATGCTATCAATTTCTTTAATTATTTAAGCGGATATATGGAGAAGCCTTCTTATCATTATTTATCTGTTTCACCTTTTGGTATTCGAGATACTTTCATTGAGTTGATTGATAAAGAAATTGGCTATCATATCAAATATCAGAATGGTAGAATTATTGCGAAAATGAACTCTTTGACAGACAAAATAATTATTAAGAAATTGTATGAAGCATCAATAGCAGGTGTGAAAATTGACCTTATCATAAGAGGAGTATGTTGCCTGCGTCCAGGAATAGAAGGAATTAGTGAAAATATTAGGGTTCGAAGTATAGTAGGAGAATTTCTCGAACATACAAGAATCTTTTATTTTCATCAAAATGGGGCAGAAGAGGTATTTCTATCATCAGCAGACTGGATGACACGTAATATGGAAAATCGTGTAGAAATCCTATTCCCGATTTTAGTCGACTATTTAAAAAAGAGAATTCATGACTGCCTGCTCCTAATGTTGAAGGATAACTGCAAGGCCCGCGAACAAGACAGCAACGGCCGCTATCATTATGTTTCAAGAAAAAATGGGGAAAGTCATGTTAACACCCAAAAGATTTTTTGTGAAGAAGCAATCCAATTCAGGTTCAAAATGAAGACAGCAAGTATTGAAACTATTAAAAACCGAACCCGATTTTTCGATTTGGCAGACTCCTATTTATTTCGCCTTAGGGAAATTGTTCCATTACTTAAGAAATAACCTATATAAATTGTGGTGACTAAAGAGCATTCCTTATTTATGGGAATGCTCTTTTTATTGAATTAAGATCAAAATATTTGTTTGTAAATCAATAATAATAAAGGTTATTTCAATAATAATTTATTGTAAAACGATAAATAATGTGATAAATTAAAAACACATTAATTAGTGAGGTGTTTTCTGGTGAACAAAGTAACAACGTTATTTTTAAAGATAGCAGTAATTTTTATTGGACTCCCAATTCTTGCTTTATGCATCTTTGTAGTACCAGCTATAGGAAGATTTGCGGAAGAATTGCTTCCAAATATTATTTTAATAAAATTTCTAGTTATCGCCTTTTTCTATGTAGCTGCAGTGCCTTTTTATATTGCTCTATATCAAGCATTTAAATTGTTAACTTATATTGATAAAAACAAAGCCTTCTCAAAAATTTCAGTTAAATCCTTAAAGGTAATTAAATTTTGTGCGAACACAATTAGTGGTTTATTTGTACTAGGATTGCCGCTCTTTTATTTCGTAGCAGATGCAGACGACGCTCCAGGAATAATAGTGATTGCTTTGGTTATCATTTTTGCCTCCATGATCATCGCGGTATTCGCCGCTGTTCTGCAAAGACTTCTTCAAGAAGCTATCGATATAAAATCAGAAAACGATCTAACGGTCTGAGGTGAAAAAAATGGCGATTATTATAAATATTGATGTGATGCTGGCAAAAAGGAAAATGAGTGTAACGGAACTTTCAGAGAAGGTCGGAATAACTATGGCTAACCTGTCTATATTGAAAAATGGAAAAGCGAAAGCAATCCGATTATCAACGTTAGAGGGGATTTGCAAGGCATTGGATTGCCAGCCTGGTGATATTTTGGAATATAAGAGTGATGAAGAAACCGAAATCAAATAATTATTAGCAGGAGGCTGCTCATGAATATAACAATTGAAAAATGGAGACAAAGATCATTTTTAAAACAATTGATACTTTTTGGTTGGGAGCAAGCTCTGTCATGCTTGTTTCCAGTCGTTATTTTTGCCTCCTTGGCAGTTACACAGTATATTGCGCTGCCCATACTGCCAAGGTATGACTGGCTGCTTCTTATCTGTCTGTTCATGCAATGGATGATGGTTAGGTCTGGGATGGAAACAAAGGATGAACTAAAAGTAATTACCTTATTTCACATAATTGGTCTTGCCCTTGAACTGTTTAAAGTGCATATGGGCTCATGGTCTTATCCAGAGGAAGGATATTCTAAGTTTTTTGGGGTGCCATTGTACAGCGGGTTCATGTATGCAAGTGTAGCGAGTTTTCTGTGCCAAGCGTGGAGAAGGCTAAAGGTTGAGCTAATTAAATGGCCGTCGTTTTGGGCGGTAGTTCCACTTGCTGCTGCGATCTACTTAAATTTCTTCACACATCACTATTTTATAGACCTTCGATGGTGGTTATCCGGGCTCGTTATCATTGTTTTTTGGAAATCATGGGTAGTTTATGTGGTAGATGGAATTCGTTACCGTATGCCGCTATCTTTGTCTTTTGTGCTAATTGGATTTTTTATATGGATAGCAGAAAATATTGCAACATTCTTCGGCGCATGGCAATATCCAAACCAAAGAGATGCGTGGAGTCTCGTCCATCTTGGTAAGGTAAGTTCATGGCTGTTATTAGTAATTGTCAGTTTCTTAATTGTTGCAACACTAAAGCAGGTTAAAGGGAAGAGTGCTGAATAAGGGAATATAAAAGCAGCAGATTATTTTGTTGCTTTTTTTGTTTAGTTAGTAGTGCAAAGCTGGTATTACTATTCTATTTCAGATATTAGCTTCTTTAACAATGCTGGAGGCAAGTCATAACTTAAACGGCCATTAAGTGTGCTATGTAACTCAATCGTAATTTGATTTGGTTCTTTTTCCGAGTTTTTGATTCTCATTACCATTCGTGGATCAGTATATATTTCAATCGCATTATCCATCTTTTTTACTGTATGCTCCCCATATTTATCAATCATTTCTATTTCCTCCTATTTAGTTGCAGTTTTTTGAGATTGTTTATTCCTAATTCTTTGAATGTCTACCATTATTATACAAAAACTTCCATATGATTAACCACTTTCAGCTCTCCTTAACTAAATTCAAAAAAAACGGTTATTTTTTCATGAAAGCCCAGTTTTAGGGAAATAATAGCATACATAATGTAATGATTACATAGTCAGAATGCGATGGTGTACATAATGATTTTCCAGACATATATATTATTAGCTGTAATTATATTATCCGCAGCAGGATGTTTGTCCATTATAAGGTTTGACTGGAAGCGATATGGTCTTATATATATAATTAGTGCAGTTACAGGTAATTTGTTATGTTTTTCCTTAACATATATAGGTTTCTATACTTTTTATAATTATCTGCTTGAAGAATATACGATAACACCAGTATTGCTTGTTGCGACGCTTTTTCCGTTGATTGCTTTATTCGGAATAAGATACAGTCCGAAACAATGGATTTGGAAAATTCCTTTCTATTGGGGCATTGTTCATCTAGGAGTATTTGGGGAAGTTATTTTAAAAAACTCTATTATATTTAAATTTGAGCCCGAATGGGACTTATGGGATAGTTATACATTGTGGTGGATAAATTATCTTTTATTTGAATTGTTGGGCGGCAAGATTATTCCGCCGGAAAAAAGAAAACCATTGGCCGCTGATTCCATGCGATACGGGGCCTGGGCTTGGATTGTGCTGCATGTTATTTTCATAACGACGATATTTTTAGCAGGAATTTATGTGGGGGTTACTGTGTTTAAAAAATAGTTCTCTTAAAAAAATGATTGTCAGATGAATATGGAGCATGATAGTATTAGTTGAAATTAAAACCCTTTAATCTGGTCCAGAGAGTCCAAAAAGGCGAAAGTAAACTCATACATTTCTTTAATGATGTCTATGAATACCCTTTTGTCCCCTGGATGAGAGGGTATTTTTTATAACTATACTTTTAATTAAGTCCTGTGAGGCTTGAAAGGAGAATGACAAAATTGGATTATCGTAAAAAAACAGTCGTCGCATCAGTAGCTGGATTGACATTAGAGGGTATGGATATCATGTTTATCTCCTTTGCAATGTCGATGATTATTGCAGATTTTCATATTGATATGGCTGCGGGAGGACTAATTTCCTCTATTACTAACATAGGAATGCTTGCTGGGGGAGTTATCTTCGGCATTTTAGCAGATAAATTTGGGAGAGTCAGAGTCTTTACTTACACAATTCTTCTATTTGCAATCGGAACAGCGTTAACTGGACTGGCTCAAAATATTGAACAAGTATATATTTTTAGATTTATTGCAGGTCTTGGAGCAGGTGGAGAATATGGTATCGGGATGGCTCTTGTTGCAGAAGCCTGGCCAAAGAATAAACAAGGGCGCGCCTCTTCTTATGTAAGTGTCGGTGCACAGTACGGTGTTATTTTAGCAGCTTTGCTAAGTGCGATGATCCTTCCTGCCTGGGGATGGAGAGGGTTGTTCTTCGTTGGTTTGGCACCAGTAATCTTTGCCTTTATTGTCCGTAAAAAACTTGATGAATCACCAGAATGGCTTGCATCACAAAAAAATAAACAAGCCGTAAAAAAAGAAGGGAAATTAAAGCAATTATTTGCTACTCCTAGAATTACAGCAACAACGATTGCATTGGCAGTAATGGCAACAGTACAAATTGCAGGCTATAATGGCTTGATGATTTGGCTGCCGTCTATGCTGCAGCAATCCCAAGGACTGTCTGTTTCAAGCTCGGCTCTTTGGACAATCAGTACTGCAGCTGGGATGATTGCTGGGATGCTGACATTTGGACAATTTATTGACAGGCTTGGTATGAAACGATCCTATGGAATCTTCCTATTCGCTTCCGCAGTAGCTGTATTTCTTTATTCTTACGCTTCAGGCAGCTTTGGCCTATTAGTAGGCGGCGCAATTGTTGGCTTCTTTTCAAATGGAATGTTTGCAGGGTACGGTGCATTAATCAGCAAGTACTATTCAGTTGAAATACGCAGTACTGCAACGAACACAATTTTCAATTTCGGACGAGCTTTAGGTGGATTATCTCCGATATTAGTAGGTTATATTTTGCAGAATGCCAACGTAACAGTGGCAATGGGATACTTAGCAATGCTTTACTGCATTTCCTTTATAGCAATGATAAGCTTGCAAAAAGGTAAAGGCCGTGAAAGCAAACTTAAATCTTTATCTAAAGCAATATGACAATGATAAAGCCATTCTCTTCCATTGAGAATGGCTTGTTTTTTTTATATGAAGAAATTAGCTGTGACCGACTACCTGATGAGGTACATACGGCTCTTCTAGGAATGTGATGTCTTCAGGTGAGAGTTTAAGTGACAGAGCCCCTGCAGCATCCTCAAGATGGGACAGCTTAGTAGCACCGATAATCGGAGCTGCCACTTGTTCTTTTTGCAGTAACCAAGCGAGTGCAATATGAGTGCGTGCAATACCATATTTTTCTGCTAAAGATGCGACACGCTCGATAACTAAACGGTCTGCACTTGCTGTTGCATCATATTTCGACTTCTGAATTTGATCTGTCTCAGAACGATGTGTTGTGATAGATAAGTCACGTGTTAATCTTCCAGAGGCCAGCGGGCTGTATGGAGTAATCGCTATTTTTTCTTCCTTGCACAGCGGCAGCATTTCACGTTCTTCTTCACGGTAAATAAGATTTAGATGGTTTTGCATGGACGCAAATTTAGTCCAGCCATTTTTTTCAGCTGTATGCAAGGCCTTTTGGAATTGCCAAGCAAACATAGCAGAAGCTCCAATATATCTTGCCTTTCCCGCCTTAACGACATCGTGCAAAGCTTCTAGAGTCTCTTCAATAGGGGTATTGTAGTCCCAGCGATGGATGATATAAAGATCCACATAATCAGTTTCTAATCTTTGCAGGCTTTTATCGATTTGACTCATAATCGCTTTTCTGGACAGACCAGAACCATTTGGACCTTGGTTCATTTGACCATGAACTTTTGTCGCAATGACAACCTCATCACGATTAGCATATTCCTTTAAAGTTCGGCCAAGAATTTCCTCGCTAGCACCAAGTGAGTAGACGTTGGCTGTATCAAAAAAATTAATCCCTAAATCGAGTGCCTTTTTAATAACAGGGCGTGAGTTCTCCTCGTTTAAAACCCATTGGTGCAGCCACTTGCTGGCATCGCCAAAACCCATACACCCAAGACATAATTTAGATACATCTAATCCTGTATTGCCAAGCTTTACATACTCCATTCGCTTCTTCCTCACTTTCTTTGTATAAGTTAATATAATTATCTCATACAGCCCATTGAGATCTTTAGCCTATTACTATCAGGTGATTGCCTATTCCTCTAGTATTATGCGATTGTATTAAATAAAAAAAGATAGAACAGCTGAAAGAGTCTGCTGTTCTATGATCTAATTATTGGAAAATTCGCATCGGCAAATTAGTCAAAGACTGGCCAGTTGCAGAAGCAGTTAAATGTGCTTCTAAATCAAAGCCTTCAACTGATTCAATGCGAGAAAATTTACGCAAGAATGCTTCTAAGACAATTTTCATCTCCAAGCGGGCTAGCGGTGCACCTAAACAGAAGTGTGGTCCATTGCCGAATGTGAGATGTTTTTTGTTATTTGGTCGATGAATATTTAGGGTGAAGGGGTCTTCAAACATAGTTTCATCCATATTGCTTGCACTCATCCAAGCAATAACCACATCTCCTTTTTTCAGCTCCACTCCTAATAAATTGTTATCCTGCTTAACAGTACGGTCTCTTCTCGACAAATGGAACCGGTAGCGGAGCATTTCCTCGACGGCATTTGGGACGAGTTCCAAATTGCCGCGCAGTTCTGGATATAATGATGTATTATCGTACAGTAATGAATAGAAGGTGTTGGCAATAGCATGACTTGTTGTTTCAACACCTGCACCTAAAAGCACCATTGTCGCCTGCACTATTTCTTCATCTGTAAACCTGTCCCCGTCCACTTCAGCCCGAATGAGGTCGGATATGATATCGTCTGTTAAATTTGTACGCTTTTGGACGACAATCGGATAGAGGAACTGAAAATATTCTTTAGCGGCCTGTTGCTTCTGAAGCTCAATATCCTTTAGCCGCTCCCTATCGTACGGCTGGAAAAGGATATCAACCCATTTTTTGAACTGATTTCGATTATTAACCGGCACGCCAAATAAATCAGCGATGACAAGACTAGGAAAAGGAGCTGCTAATACTTCGACAATGTTAACAACCGTATTGTTCTTTATGTCATCTACAAGTTCTTCGGCAATCTGCCTGATTCGAGGTTCCCAATCCTTCAAGCTCCGAGGTGTAAATGCAGAAGCTAACAACGATCTGCTTTTCCTATGTTGCGGAGGATCAAGATTAGTGATATTTATTGGTGATGGTTTGTCTGAATTACTTTCGTTCTTTGCCCCGACAAAAATAGTTGTTCTAGAGCCTGCGCTGGAAAAATACTCATGGTTGCTTAACACTTGTTTAACATGCTCATATTGAAACACATTCCATGTATCGGTTTCCTTATGAAAGAAAACGGGATGTTCCTCCAACATTTTTTTGTACCATGCAATTGGAAAAAATTCGTCTGTGCGAGATTGAAAATTCGTGATTTCTTTAATGGGGATTACTTCTTTTATCATTTTGATGTCCTCCTCCTACAAATAGATAAAATGGTTTTATATAATCATGCTAAGTGCATGTCATTCCCAATTTGAGCGAGGAAAGCTTGTATTATCTCTGTTTCTACTATACTCTAATTTGAGTACTGAAATGTAGTAAACACTATCATAATTAACAAAAATAGGTAAAAAGCCTTTGATAATACTCTAATAAACTTGTTATTGTAAACGTGTTCTTTTATAATCAGAAAAAAGATGCTGGAAAAAACTTTCTTCGTTACTTACTAGGAGTGATTTGGTGGATTTAAATAAGTATATATCCGGAAAAATTTCTCTAAATGATTATATTCATCGTATAAACCAAAGTGGTGCTGCTTTTCATGTTCATTATTGGGGAGTTATGCCAAAGCATTATGATAATCAGATGCATAAGCATTCTTTTTTGGAGGTATGTTTTGTTGTCGACGGAGAAGGCGTTTATATTGATGAACAGCGCAGCTATGCTCTCCAAGGTAACACCATTTTTTTATCAAGACCAGAAGTACCTCATCAAATAAAAAGCGAACAGGGCCTTTCCCTGTTGTATGTTGCCTTTGAACTGATTGAATCAGAGTCTTCAGAAAGCTGGTTTAAAATTATTGAATCAGCAAAAAAATGTGCATCGGTTGTTTTACATAATAATAGTGATACGGAAACAAGTTTTTTGTGGAAATCCTTGCTTATCCAGGCTACAAAGCATAAACATGAATTTTTTGAGGAAATGCTTGTTAATATTGCCGGATCGCTTTTAATTTCGATTCTTCAGGATTTTGTTCCTGATTTGAACAATGGCAATCAGATGGATGAGCCAGATCAGCATTCAGATCTTCTTACACAGGCGCGCCTGTATATTCATGATAATTTATCTAATTGCTTGAAGCTCACGGAGGTAGCCAGACACCTGCATATTTCTGGCAGGCATTTGTCCCGGATTTTTGTATCGGAATTAGGGGTGAGCTACTCAAAATATGTGCAGGATGAAAGGATAAAGAAAGCGAGCACCTTACTAAAAAAGACAAATTTATCATTAAAGGAAATTGCTGAAGAAACCGGCTTTATGAATGTCCAATATTTTACGAGAGTTTTCACTTCCATGATGCAAACCTCACCAGGCCGTTTTAGATCAATGTTTATCAATATCCATACAACAACCTACTCAGATACTTGACTTCCACTAAGTTGGAGGTCTTTTTTTTATTCCACAAAAAGATGTCTTAAAAGTATAAAAACATGTCTCCAAAATTTAAATACTAATTTTGTAATCTTTACTATAATTACATACGTAGACACAGTGTTAATACCTTAGGGTGGGTGTATATGAAAACGTATTCAATCTATTGGTTTTTAAAGGAGGAAGCAATCTATGAAATTATCTTATGTTACAGACAGTCTGGCACATCTTTCCTTTGAAGAAATGCTTAATCAAGTAGCGGAGTTGGGGATTGAAACGATTGAAATGACGACAGGGGGCTGGTCTCCTGCGCCACATTTAAATCTGTATGAACTATTGGAAAGTGAAGAAAAAAGAAATCAGTTCCTGAAAAACCTGGAGAAACGCAATATAAAATTATGTGCCTTGAATTGTTCTGGCAACCCTTTAGATCCAGGAGAATTAGGGAGAGAGCATAGAGAAATTACCAATAAAACGATGGAATTGGCAGGGTTATTAGGAGTAAAAAAAGTCATCATGATGAGTGGACTTCCTGCAGGAAGCCCGGAAGACAAAGTTCCAAACTGGATTACATACACAGTCAGCTGGCCCCCGGTTTTAAAAGAAATACTAGATTACCAGTGGAATGAAGTTGCGATTCCATATTGGAGAGAGTTAGTGAAAAAAGCAGAATCATGTGGTGTTGAAAAAATCGCTTTAGAGAACTTCAGTTCACAATTAGTATATAATCCAGAAACATTATTTAGACTTCGAAATGCAGTAGGACCAATGGTCGGTTTGAATCTTGATCCAAGCCATCTCATTTGGATGGGAGCAGACCCAATCCTTGCTGCGAGAGAATTAGGAGAAGCCATTCACCATGTTCATGGCAAAGATGTGAGAATTGAAAGACATTTAGCCGCTGTTAATGGCATTCTGGAAACAAAAGAAATTACCGATGTAGCAGGTAGAGCATGGAATTATGTAGCTGTAGGCTGCGGGCAAGATTTGCAGTGGTGGAAAGAGTTTTTCTCTGTTGTTAAAATGATGGGTTATAACGAAGAAGTATCTTTGGAAATGGAAGATTTGACAATGTCAGTCGAGGCTGGGATAAAAACTTCTATTAGTGCTTTGGAGCAAACACTTAGTTTCTAGTATCAGGAATTCTATTTAATTCATGGGAGAAAGAGGACTCTTAATAGATATTTATGTCTGAATATTCAATTAACGAGGAGTGGTTGCGATGTTAAACGGAGAGAAAAAGATAGAAAGACCGATACGCTGGGCAATGGTAGGGGGCGGCCGACTTGGACAGGTAGGCTATAAACACAGAACAGGTGCGTTAAGAGATAATACGGCATTTGAATTGGTTGCTGGTGCGTTTGATATCGAGCCGGGAAGAGGAAAGGAGTTTGGCTTAAATTTAGGGGTGGCAGGAAATCGCTGCTATCCTGATTTTAAGACGATGTTCGAAGAGGAAGCATTGAGAGAGGATGGCATTGAGGCTGTTTCTATTGCCACTCCAAATGGTACACATTATGAAATATGCTACGCAGCACTCGAAGCAGGCTTGCATGTTATTTGCGAAAAGCCATTATTTTTTACCTCTGCAGAAGGTGAGCGGATAAAGGCGTTAGCCGAGAAAAAAAGAAAAATTGTCGGGGTGACATACGGTTTTTCAGGAAATCAAATGTTGTTGCAGATGCGAGCAATGATTGAACAAGGAAAAATTGGAGATATTCGTGTTGTTGATTTGCAATATACACATGGGTTTAATTCAAATGATAAATCAGATAAAACGAGTGCTGCCCAAAAATGGCGTATTGATCCTAAGGTAGCTGGTCCAAGCTTTGTTTTGGGAGATTTGTCTACACATACGTACTATATGTCCGAGCTTATTATGCCTGAGATGAAAATTAAAAGATTGCTATGTGATCGTCAAAGCTTTATCGAGAGTCGTGCTCCACTTGAAGATAATGCTTTCGTACTCATGCAGTACGAAAACGGAGCAGTAGGTAGGTTGTGGACTTCCTCGATTAATGCAGGCTGTATGGATGGTCATCGAATTCGCATAGTAGGCACGAAAGCAAGTGTAGAATGGTGGGACAGCAAACCAAATGAACTGAGATATGAAGTTCAAGGAGAGCCTATCCAGACCCTTATCCGCGCTATGCCTTACTTAGATGAAACTTGCAATGCTGATGAGCGTTTAGGTGCACTTCATCAAGAAGGCTTGTCAGAATCATGGGCAAATATCTATTTAAAGTTTGCAATTGCAATTGATGCGAAGGACCGCAATGATGAAGAAACATTAAAAAATTTAGTTTATCCGAGTATTGATGCCGGCATTTCAGGCATTCGCTGGATTGAAAACTGCGTTCGTTCTGCTGATAATGGTGCTGTTTGGGTTGAATTTGAAAATCGAGAAGAGCTTTCCTCCACACATTAATTGGGTTGTTTTCTACCAGGGAGCAGTTATCATGACTGTTTCCCTAGTTCTAACACTCATTTGATTCAGAATAAATGTAAGCGCTTTATACAGTTTGGAGATAGACCTTATAAAAGTAATCCTAATATTGTAAAGAGGAGGTATTAAGGATGGGTAATTTAAAGATTTCTGAACAAACCGTTCAAACGAAGCATCCCCAGCAAAAAGACCCAAAAAAATTTCTGAAGCTCATAACAATTGTGTCCACATTTGGAGGGCTTTTATTTGGGTACGATACAGGGGTGATAAACGGATCCCTCCCCTTTATGGCAGAAAAGGATCAACTGAATCTTTCTCCTTTCACAGAAGGGCTTGTAGCAAGTTCATTAGTATTAGGAGCTGCCTTTGGTTCTATTTTCGGCGGCCGCCTGGCAGATACGAAAGGACGCAGAAGGGTCATATTATATCTTGCCATATTGTTCTTCTTTTCAGCAGCAGGTTGTGTGATTGCACCAAACACTTCTGTAATGATTGGCTTACGCTTTCTGCTGGGGCTTGCAGTCGGCGGATCTTCTGTGGTGATTCCCTCTTACTTGGCTGAGATGGCTCCCTCCGACAAGCGTGGGAGACTCGTTACACAAAATGAATTAATGATAGTTACTGGACAGTTTTTAGCATATATATTCAATGCATTACTTGGAAATATTTTTGGAGATACAGGTCATGTATGGCGGTATATGCTGGTTATCGCAACATTACCGGCAGTTGCATTGTGGATTGGTGTCCTCATCTTGCCAGAAAGCCCCAGATGGCTTGCTTCAAAGGGCAGATGGCAAGAAGCGCTGAAGACACTTAACAGCATCCGAAAAGAAAGTATTGCTCAGCAGGAAATGAAGGAGATAAGAGCAAATCTTGCCGCGGAACAGAAACAACAAAAGATGAGCTTTCGTGAGCTGGGCATACCATGGATTCGCAGGATTGTATTGCTGGGAATTGTACTTGGTTCTGTTTCCCAGCTAGTCGGCATCAACTCTATCATGTATTATGGAACCCAAATACTTGAAAACGCAGGGTTTGGAACAAAAACAGCTCTTATCGCAAATGTTGCAAATGGCCTAATTGCAGTAATTGCCGTTATTGTTGGCATGTCACTGTTAAACAAAGTCAATAGAAGACCGATGCTTTTGACAGGCTTAGTTGGTGTGACCGTTGCACTCATTTCAATTGGAACATCTGCCCATTTTCTGGAGGGTTCAGAAATTCTTCCATACATTGTTTTATCTATGACAGTCTTATATCTAGCGTTTTTCCAGGGAGCTATTGCACCATTGGTGTGGCTGATTCTTGCTGAAATCTTCCCAATGCGCCTGCGTGGAGTTGGTATGGGGCTGGCAGTTCTGTTCTTATGGCTTTGTAATTTCCTTGTTGGACTGTTCTTCCCTATGCTGCTTGCAGGCATCGGACTTTCCGCAACCTTCTTCTTATTTGCCTTGTTTGCCATAAGTGGGCTGATATTTGTAGTTAAAAAGCTGCCAGAGACACGGGGGCTTACGTTAGAGGAAATTGAAGAAAATTTTAAAAAGCAAAGTGTCAGCTAAACTCTTGTATTCACAAAGAATCCCTGCATAACAGCAGGGATTCTTTGTGAATACATTGGAAAGTCATTCTATTTGTCGGGTCTTTGCTGTTTGATCCAAGCATCAACATGATCCAGATTAAATAGCAACGTATCTCCTAACAAGCGTTTATGGGGGATATTTCTAGACTTGATTAATCTTTTAACTTCTTCTTCGGAAAGGGGATAGCCCACCGACTGAAGATAAGTGAGCAGCTTGTTTATGCTAACTACCTTTCTCAAAAAATCACCTCCCACAAATACCTCCTTATTAATCAAATAAAGAGATTTTAGTATGAGGTATTTTTTAAGATTGGTTGCTAATTATATACCCTAAAAAAATTTTCAAAAACTTTTTTGCTTAATATTTACAGGGTTTCAGACAACTGTCTGATATTAAAGGTACTTGATATACATGGATAATCTTTGAATCTCCTAGATGATATTTATTAGAGAAATAAACATATGTTTTGTCAGTTTACTTTAACTTTTTATAAAAATCTTGTTGACATTATTTAAGATTAGCAATATAGTAAAACACATCTTAACTAACAAAACCGAATATATCATTTCTTATCCAGAGAAACCGAGGGATCAGGCCCTATGACGTTTCGGCAACGGGTTTAATAAACACCGTGCCAACTCCTGCAAATGTGTGGCTACACATTTGGAAGATGAGAATGAGGATTTTAAATTAAAGCCCTCTTTTTTCTTCTGGATATAGAAAAAAGAGGGCTTTTTGTTGTTCATTGATGCAAAGGAGAGTGAATAGATTGATTGAATTCAGCCAAGTGGCGAAAACATTTGTATTGGGAAAAAGGAAAGTGGAGGCTGTGAAAGACGTTTCCTTAACTATTCAGAAAGGAGAAATTTTCGGAATCATCGGTTTTAGCGGTGCGGGTAAAAGCACTTTGCTGAGACTTGTAAATCAGCTGGAAAGCCCGTCTAACGGATCAATAAAAATTCAAGGGGAAGATTTATCAAGCTTTAGTGCAAAAGAAATACGCAAACTAAGAAGACGGATCGGAATGATTTTTCAAAACTTTAACTTGTTTACCTCTAGAACAGTAGCAGGTAACATCGCTTATCCATTAAAGCTGGCAGGCATGCCAAAAGCGGAAATAAAGATAAGAGTTGATGAGCTGTTAAAATTTGTTGGGCTGACAGATAAAGCGAATGACTATCCGGAGCAGCTGTCAGGCGGACAGAAGCAGCGGGTTGGTATTGCGAGGGCACTTGCTAATTCTCCGGAGATTTTAATCTGTGATGAAGCCACCTCTGCATTAGATCCTGATACAACAGCAGAAATATTGCGCCTCTTAAAAAAGGTAAACAAAGAGTTTGGGATAACAATCCTGCTGATTACACATGAAATGAATGTAATTCAGACTATTTGTGACAAAGTTGCTGTTATGGAAAATGGGGAAGTCATTGAAACTGGCAATGTGTTTGATACCTTTACAAATCCGCAGCATCCGACGACAAAACGGTTTATCCAATCCGTTCAACAAGATCGTCCTTCTGATTCCTTGCTTCACCAATGGAAACAGAGCGGTGGAAAAAATCTCTATCGTGTCATTTTTAAAGGAGAGCTGGCAAACACACCGTTGCTTTCGCAAGTGTCGAGAAAGAACAATGTGGATATCAATATTGTTTATGGTTCCGTTCAAGAGCTGCAAGAGAAATTTTTCGGTAATTTACTTGTTTCCTTTGAAGGAGAAGCATCAGCAATTCATACAGTCATTTCAGAATTAGAGAAGGCTGTTTCTATTGAGGAGGTGATTGTAGAATGAAGGTCGATTGGGCAACGTTTTGGCCGCGAATTGTAGATTCGACAGGCGAAACCATTCTAATGGTCATTATGACTTTGATTTTTGGTTCAATTCTGGGTATTTTTATAGGTTTACTTCTATATGTAACACGCAAAGGTAATATTCTTGAAAACAAACTTGTATTCCAGTTGTTGAATTTGCTTATCAACATAATTAGACCGATACCTTTCATCATCTTCCTAGTAGCACTCAGCCCGCTCACGCGGACAATTGTAGGCACAACAATCGGTACATGGGCAGCAATTTTCCCAATGACAATTGCCGCTTCATTCGGGATAGCAAGGGTAGTTGAAAACAATCTAATCAGCATTGACCCTGGTGTAATCGAGGCAGCGAAGGCAATGGGAGCAAGTCCGCTGCAAATTATTTTCACCGTATTAATTCCAGAAGCGTTAGGACCGCTAATTCTTGGACTAACCTTTGTGACCATCAGTTTAATAGATTTTTCCGCAATGGCAGGTACTGTTGGTGGCGGAGGATTAGGGTATGTTGCAATGACGTACGGTTATCAGAGATTTGATGGCAGTGTGATGCTTGTGACTGTCATTATCTTAATAGTGCTCGTCCAGATAGCGCAATGGATCGGCAATACATTATCAAGAAAAATTATGCGCAGATAACAGTAAAAGAAGAGGGGAAAAAACATGAAAAAATTAGTGAAATTATTTGTTGTATTACTTGCTGTATGGGCTCTTGCAGCATGCGGAAATGAATCAGCTTCAGGAGACTCAAAAACTGTAAAAGTGAAAATCGGTGTAACAGGTACAGATGGTGAGGTTTGGCCGCTAGTAAAAGAAAAGGCGGAAAAAGAAGGCATTGAAATAGAACTAGTCGAGTTTGCNGATTATACACTTCCAAACCAAGCACTNGCTAACAAGGAAATCGATATTAACTCTTTCCAGCATATTGCATTCCTAAGCCAGTTCACAAAAGAAAATAATGCAGATTTAGTCCCGATTGGTGCTACTATGATTGCTCCAATGGGAATATACTCTGAAAAAATCAAAGATGTAAGTGAACTTAAAAAAGGTGATAAGATTGCTATTCCAGATGATCCATCAAACCAGGCACGAGCATTAAAGCTCCTTGAAACGGCAGGCTTGATCAAACTTTCAGATGACTTTGGACTTTTTGGCGATCCAACTAAGATTGTTGAAAATCCAAAAGACCTTGATATTTACCCAGTTGTGGCACAACAGACTCCACGTGTTTTACCAGATGTTGCAGCATCTGTTATTAATAACGGTGTAGCTGGCCAGGCAGGATTTGACCCAGTTAAGGATCCGATTTATTTAGAAGATGCAAATAATGAAAGCGTCCTTCCATATGTAAATGTGTTTGCAGCACGTGCAGAAGATGCTGATAATGAAACATTCCAGCGCATAGTTGAAATTTATCATGAGGAAGACGTTATAAAAGCAGTTGAGGCAGATACAAACGGCGGCTCAATTGTAGTCGATACGCCGAAGGAAGACTTAGTAAAACAATTTAAAGGACTATAGGAGGAGAGAAGAATGGGCAAAGTGTACAATGGCTTAGACGTGATTAATCATTCTGTTGATAGTAAGAGGAATCTTTATGTAGAAACCAGTCAAGCGATACATTCGAGACCAGAAATCGGCAATCAGGAGTTTTTTGCAAGTGAAACCTTAGTAAACTTATTGGAAGAGGCGGGTTTTGCAGTAGATAAAGGGGTTGCTGGTCATGAAACTTCCTTTTATGCAGTAAAGGACAGCGGAGTGTCTGGTCCGACGATTGCCTTTCTTGCAGAATATGATGCTCTNCCAGGCNTAGGTCATGCTTGCGGTCATAACATTATTGGAACTACTAGTGTGGCCGCAGGCATTGCACTTGCCGAAACACTGTCAGAAACAGGCGGCCGTGTCCTTGTTCTCGGAACTCCTGCGGAAGAGGGAGGTCCCAATGGAAGTGCTAAAGGCAGCTTTGTGAAACATGGCTACTTAAAAGATGTCGATGTTGCCTTAATGCTCCATCCAGCTGGGAAAACTTCATTGACGAGTGAAACACTTGCTGTTGATCCCCTTGATTTTCATTTTTACGGAAGAGCGGCACATGCTGCAGGCTCGCCGGAAAAAGGTATTAATGCACTAGATGCTGTCATCCAGCTATTTACTGGTATTAACGCTTTAAGGCAGCAGGTTACTTCTGATGTGCGGATACATGGAATTATTACACATGGCGGCGATGCTCCTAATATTATTCCCGAATATGCATCTGCTCGCTTTTTTATCAGAGCTGATTCGTGGAAAAAAACAGAAGAAGTTGCAGTTAAGGTCCGTGCCATTGCAGATGGAGCTGCTCTGGCAACAGGTGCGACAGTAAAAGTCGAAAGATTTCAAAATGAGGTCAAGGATTTTGTCCTTAATTCAGTATTGGATGATATCCTAAAAGGGGAACTAGAAACAGTTGGCGAAAATGTTTCATTGGAAAAGTCAACTGGAAAAGGCTCAACAGATGCTGGTAACATCAGCTATGAGGTGCCGACTGCTCACGGGCATATTAAGATAGGTCCTGATGATTTAATTGCACATACAAACGAATTCAGAGAAGCAGCTCGTTCGGATGTTGGCAATAAAGCAATTATCAAGGGCGCAAAGGCACTGGCGGCTACAGGATATAAGCTGCTAAATGACTCAGTACTTCTCCATCAAGTAAATAAGGCTTTTGACGCAGCAAAAAATGCAAAAAACCAATAAAATGAATGAGCGGAAGCTGTAAGTATAGAAGGAAAGACAAAGGTACTGGGCTATTGCCGTTGCTTAAAATTCGGTTATTCATATAATCATATTGAGGATATCGTCCATTCTCAGTTCAAGAAGCTTTCATAAGCGCTTGGATCCATCATCATATTATTATTTCTTTTAGGTGCTCAGATTTGGAGCACCCTTTTTGTATTGTTCTAATGGAAATTCAGTAGAAGTGGCATGCAGTTCCATAAATATTGGCAGGCTTGTGGATCGTAATGGGCGTTACTATATATTGCTTGCAAATCTGTTTCTTATAATAGTGGGTGTCTTTTTGACAATTCATATCGGCTTAATTTGGAAGATAACTGAATAAGTAAAGGGTGCTTAGATTTAGCACCCTTTACTATGTTAAGACTTTGTTTGCGTTTCAATTTGCTTCAATACTCTTCCTCCTAAGTTTGACGAGGCATTATATAAGTATTGAAGAACAGTGCTTCTTGTTTGATCTGATATTCCAGCAAGGTCATTGGCGAGATTTTGGACTAAGTGATCTTGCTGCATGGGAGGAAGAGTATGGAAATATTGTCCTGCCTGTGTGAAATCGTCTTGCTTTTTTATATCGGACCGTTGAAGCCGGCCATTTACATGTCTGCCTTTGCCGCTTGTTACAATGTCGGAGGTATCCCAATCACTTTGATGATTGATTGGGATATTCCGAAAGCCTGGACCGAGCCTGTGCCGCTGTGAATCCCAGTAAATATTTGAACGTCCCTGCAGCATTTTATCATCTGACAGTTCAGCGCCTTCTAATAAATTGGAAGGAGAAAAAGCCACCTTCTCAACTTGTTCCATATAGTTGTCTGGGTTGCGGTTTAATATCATGCGTCCGACAGGGATAAGAGGATACTGCTGTTCATCCCAAACCTTTGTATCATCAAGCGGATCATATGAAAGTCTTTGCTCATCCTCCATATTCATAAGCTGAACATAAAGGATATATTCAACCTTCTTGCCTTTTGATATTGCCTCAAATAAGTCTTTGCCGGCAATATCAGGATCTGCACCGTTCCAATGTGCAGCCTCATTGCTGTCGATAAACTTTATTCCTGACGATGGAAGCCAATGATATTTCACATAGCGACGCACACCTTGGGCATTTTTCCATACATATGTACTAACACTATGGCCTGGAATATGGCGTAAACTTTTTACCGTCCCTGCATCTGAATATAATCGCACAACGAAATGGGTTGATTCAGGAGCTCGTGCAACAAAACTCCAAAACCGTTCTGGGTCAATCAGGTTATTTACCGGAGAGGGAAGAAAGGCTTTGATTGATTCAGGAAAGCGAATGGCATCACGGACGGAGAAGACAGGAATGTGGTTGCAGATTAAATCAAAAATTCCTTCATCTGTATAAAACTTTGTAGAAAAACCTCTTACATTTCGGGACGTGTCCGGCGTGCCTTTCGTGCTGACTGCAAGGGAAAATCGAAC